>Ga0114974_10001804_pt1 | contig 16776 bp, 30 predicted proteins | sample S_130206_EF_Meta_FD_87318 | JGI IMG/M metagenome (GOLD analysis project Ga0114974, IMG submission 87318) | Freshwater microbial communities from Lake Simoncouche, Canada to study carbon cycling - S_130206_EF_MetaG | ecosystem: Environmental > Aquatic > Freshwater > Lake | place: Lake... | reverse complement strand
CCTCAAATTGGCTAAATCTGCTTGGGTTGGGAGGCTTGGTGTTGTCGAAGTTCCCGTAGGGAAAAAACTTAACCCTGCCACGATATCTGTACCGTTGCGCTGCGTACTAGCCACCATTGGCCCCGCGTTATCTAGCTGGTTAAAGTACAGCCGCAATATGTTGGTTAGTTGGTTTATAAGCGCAGGGTCGTATGTGTCGCCTATTGCCGCAGGCATTTTTGGGGCGACTACGTTCTTTTGTGCCATAGGTCACCTACGTCCATCAGGACGCAAATCTATTCTAGGAGCGCCAAGTTGCCACTGTGTACCAAGGGTGTTGGAGGTGATTTGCATCTGCATCTGGCGACCACGAACCCGGATATAGACCTGCCCAGTGAATTGATCCACGTTGACGGTAGAGGTGATGGCCCCTGTGTTCACCACGTTGGCATTGCCTGACTGCGTAACCCCAGAGCCTGAGTTATTTAAACCCTGTAGGTACATGGTGACCTGCGGGGTTGTGCCAGACGTAGACCCACGGAACGTCAAGTCAGGAATCATGCGGTACACAAACGCAAAGTTATGCCCATCCTCAATATCGTATTGAGATGATGTTATGGATGCGCTGATAGCAGTAGCGGGGATTGTGATTCCATCATCTACCCCATTTTCATGTTCAACAATGTTATAGCTGTAGGTGGCTGCAAGAGGGAAATTGCGTAGGCCAGTATCCAGCCATGCGGTACGAGCCATTGAGCCGTAGTACCAATTATCTTCAAGGTAGTTATATATGACGTACTTATCTACCGTATTACTGCCTGACGAACAATAGAACCACCAGACCTCGTTAAATCCTTCATTGGTGCTGCCAAAGACTTGTTCAGATTGGGTCAGGTTTATGTCGTTGTAAATGTACTGGCGCAAGTCACAACGCAAAGTTTGCACCCGTCCATCGTATTTGTAAAACTTATCAACTCCCATCCAGTAGCTAATACCAGAAGCCATTACCGCCGCATTAGGGCCAATGATGGAAACGTTATCTGCAAGTAGTTGTGTACCCCAGACATAGGGAGGGCCAAGGTATTGCAAAGAATACAAAGACGAGTCTGTCCACACCACAATCTCTTGGCGGCTTTGTAGCGTAGTGATAATTTCCGAGCCGTGCGACAAGCGCACACTACCTGCCTGGTTGGTAATTGCTGGATACCATGTGGTCAAAGACTCCTGATCCGACCAGCGGATAAGCATGGGGTCAAGTGTTGTGCTGCCGTAGTCGTTTGTGCCAAAAACAATAAGGAACCGGCTGGCATCAGAAATGGTAAATGTGTTTTGGTACAACGGGGTATATCCATCTGCACCGGGTAAAGTGGATAGCAGCGCACCCCTAGAAGAAATAGCTTGTGTGCCTGATCCCGCAGAAGAAGTATTAATGAGCGCCCCAGTTGTAGTAAGGGACAAATTAAACGTACTAGAAGATAAGTACCTTACGTAGTAAGTGGTTCCCGGAGTTAACCCCGTTGGCAATGCGCCAGTAGTAGTAAACGTAATGGGTGTTAAATCTGCAAGCCCTAAACTGCATGAAACAATGCAAGGAAAAGCGTTGGATATAGTAACTGTTGTTCCGGTAAGACCAAAAGTTGCATCCCAGTAATACAAAGGAAATCCACGAGGGCCGTAGACTAGATTCTGGCCCCAGTTCAATTGGTTCCAGATGCGCAAACCCGTGGCTGATATTGTTACCGGCCCACCGTTACCCCATGTTCCAGCATTCCAAGCGCCTGCGCCCCAGCCCTCAGTTGGGACATATGTACTAGAGCCAGCGGTAACTTGGTAAACAGCGTAAACCGTGCCGCCGCCTGTGGTCGAGGAGGATGCGGTTCCTGCAACCGAAATAGAGTATGTCGTAGAGGATATGAAGGTAAGTTGGTACTCACCCGACACTGTCACGCCACCCACAGCGGACGCGCCATAAAACGTCACGTAATCCCCGTTAGCAAACCCCGGAGTTGCTGTTACTACTACCGTGGTATACCCACCAGAGTTTGTTGCTGTGTTGGTGGTAAAGGGGTTAGTTAGGGTATCCGACGCTCTAATTGGTGTTACATCGTAATACGCCCCGCCGTTTTCAATGTAGAACTTGGAGCTTGTACCAACACCCAGTAAGTTTTGACCAGCTATGGTTACCCAGTTCCACAGGGAGCGGCAGACACCTAAAAAGGTATTCTGGGAGATGCGCAGCCAGCCGCCAATCTTCTCTGGTGTGCCTTGGCGAAAACGTACCTTGTCGGACTCATACCAGCCGCCTTCGTTGGTATACCGAGTGTTTTCCCGGTTAACCCCCGGCTTGAGCATCAGTTTCTTTAAAGGCATACGTTAATCCAGTAATCGACATTCCGCAGTTCTGCGCTTAACCAACCCCGGCAAGACTCGTCCACCACCTTTTGTCCAGAGCATAAGCTGCTCTTTTGCACCTTCCCAATCCTGCGCATTTATCCTGCGCTTGAGAGTGCTGGTCTGTAAACGTCCCGTGCCTAAATTGTAGGCGAAGTCCACGATGGCGTTGCACTTTTTCTCGTCGGTCAATAAGACCGGGCATTGACGCAATACAGCCGGTAAGTAGGTGTGGTGAAGTTCTTGCAGCAGCAACATGGTTGCATCAGGCTCAGACATGGGCGCATCTGTCAACGTTACTTTACGCCCGTCAGCGTAATAAGTGCTGCCGTAACCAATCGTAGCAACACCCGCCGGGCAGAGGTAGGGTTTACCCCTAAACCCTTCAAACTGTTTACACAGTGCTGCGGCGATGTCTAGCTTCATAGCCCACGTTTCGCCAAAGTTCTATCGAGGAACCAGTAATTTAGCGTGCCAGACACTAACGCCGCAAAGTCGGCTGACATGATGAGTTTAAACACTGCCTCTGGAGGCGCACCAGCCGCCCATGCAGTCCAAGCAAACCAAACATGGGCAAAGCTCCACAGGAACAAAATCCAGTAGGTTGCTACCGGACGTACCGAGGCAGACAGGCTTGCAGCCCAACCACCAGCAGCTTTGACCATCTCTGTCTGCTGTTCAACGGCGCTGTTAAACGCATCCATAACCCCAGCGTCTACGGTTGCCTCGCGCTGCGCTCCAATCTCAGCCAGCTTTTGCTGACCGCGCAACTGCTCCAACTGGCACTGTTGGCTGAACATTAACAGCTCATGTCCCCGCTCATTCTTTTTGTCCATCCATTTGAGAACTTCAGGAGCCAAACGGAATACACCCCCAAGCAGGGAGCCAAGGATACCGCCACCAAGTAAATCAAACATATCAGTCCTTTTTGCAGTGAGGAGCATCGCCCTCGTCATGAGAAAGTTTTACACCAGCCAGCAGGCCGATAAAGCCACCGACAATGGTTTGGAATGCGGGGGATATGAGTTTAAAGATTTCTTGATTGTCCACAAGCGGGTCAAACAATCCCGCCATCAGCACCGCCACCATACCAATGATGACCACGCACAGGGTGAAACTGACCATAAGGGTCACGGCAAACGTAAGTTTTGTCTTAATGGTGCTGTTCACATCAACCCCTCTTAATCAAGAATTCCCAAGCCAAGCCCCCAATAGGCACAATCATCGCAATGGCTGCAATAAACAACAAGAAGTTCATCAAGGCCGCACCCGCAGCTTCTTTGTCCTTTTGCTTTTGCTCTGCCATTACCCTTTCCATATCAGAGCGTTCCTTGTGCATACGCACTCGCTCTGCCATCATTTCTTCCCAGACTGGCGCATTGCCGGTCATAAACAGCAAGTCTTTTATGTACCGCTCATCATCTCTTAGTGCCTTAGACGCTAACGCTATCTTCAAGGCTTCTGCATTTATTTGAGAATCGCTTTTCTGAATACTCGCTACTCGTGCCTTGACGGAGGCTGCGTGAACCTGATCTGCCGCCGAGTAAAAGCTGCTGAACTGACCATACAAAGACTTTACATCCTTGCCTAGCGCAACTGCTTTCTTGATCTGATTCACTACGGCCTGAGCCGTAGCTATCGCCACCGTGATAGAAATCGGATCGAGCATTCACTTGTCCACCTTCTCCCACTTTAAGCAATAAACCTTACGTTCAAATACGTCGCCCGTCCAATACCACTTCACACATATATATTTGACTGGAGCCTGTGGAATTACAAGCCCCAATATAAGTACAAGCCAGCGCATACATAGGTCATTTCCTGTTTAATCTATTTCAGCTTTTTGACTGGCGCGTTGTTTAGCCAAAACTTCTTTGGTAAGTTCGTACCTTTCATTAAAAGTATCTGGGGTTTTTATCTTGGCTTTAGTAAGAACTTGCTTCCTTGCGGCAATAATATTGTTAAGGTCGCTATCGCATTTCATCCACACAGGTTGCCGCCACTTTTGAGTATCCGAAGAAGTAGGTTTTGGGTCAATAAATTCTTGTAGCCCTGTCTGGTTCATGCACACGCCGTTGTTGTATTTAACGCATGCCGGACATACGACTTCATGGGTGCGTATATCAAACGCCCACTTTCCCTGTTTTTTGCGGATGCCGTGGAACCACAGCGTCCAAGTATCTGGGGTCATCTGCACAAACCTATGGCTCGTTTTCCAGCTTCGCGGAACAATAGCTGGTGCTGTGATTTGCTTGGTTACACCGTTGTAGTCTTCTTCTTCCGTATATCCACCTTTGATGACTATGCTCAGGCTGTTCCAAGGGTGCGTGTGAAAGTTCTCGTTGTCGATCCACTGCCCGCTATCCTCGCCAACAAAGTTATGCACAAACATATTAGGCAAGTATTTATCTTTCCATGTTTTTGCCGTCTTGTTCTCCATGAAGAACACATAGTACCGGTACATCACTACATTACCAAATACATCTACGAAGGCGTACTTGCGCCCTAGCTTCTGCATAACAAAGTCAAACAGCTTATACAGCATCGTTTTTCCTAGAAAACAATATTAGCGCGGTATCTGTGTTTGCATTGATGGTCTTGCTTTGCGATATGACTCCCACCGGCAGTGGAGCGCCGCCTACAGATGTATCACCAGATACAACAAACAATAACTGACCGGCGGTAGCCTCGTAGTTTTGACCAGCCGGAATAAAAAGCAACTGCATATCCGGGGCGCTGTTGTTGTTTAGCAGGTAGTCAAAACACCACAGTTCTGTTTCGCCAACAGCCTTGTACACATAAGTGCCACGCTTATATGTGTGACCAGTAAATACAGTCTTGTTGCAAAAATGACCGCGTTGTTCAATAAAGAACGGATCATCAAAGCCTTCTGGGTAACTGACTACTGTTCTAGCTCCCCTGATCCAAAAAAACCAGTTAGAAGATAGCTCAACAGGCGTGTCATCGCGCCAAATACTTTTAATTTCTTCCCCATCGGCAAGAATCTGTTGATGGATATTCCATCCAAAAACAGTGTATTTGGTTGCTATCATACGGTGATCTGACCAAGGACAAACCCTTGACTTGTGCTTGTTGGAGCGGTTGGCGGGGCTTGCACTAATGCATTTATTTGGTCAAACCCAGTAGCCGCAGCAACTTCTGTTTTGCGCTCCAAAAGCCATACAGGTGCGCGGCGTTGAATTTCTTCTGCAAGCGCATCGCCAGTTAGGAACGCGCCATCAACTACAGGTACGTCAATTGCATAGGTAGCAATGTCTTCACCAGCGTTACTGTACGTTACTTGAATTTGTCCGATAGCTGCATCGGCAGCAATAATACGATAGTCCATTAAGTTTGACCTCCACCAGTTGTGCCGCCAGTAATACCCGCGCCACCGTTAACAAAAGATTTACCAGATAAACAAGCGCCCGCAGCGCCTCCTGAGCCGCCCGGAGACCCCGCACCGCCATTAGGCGTAGTAGCTCCAGCACTTCCAGCAGAACCTAGGCCACCACCCGTACCGCCATAATAAGTTGACGCTGGAGTTCCACCATAACCTCCAGTTCCGCCCCCCGCAGTTGTTCCAGAATTGCCTGAATTACCAGTAATAACGCCGGGGCCGGAACCCCCACTGCCGCCACTTCCTCCAGTATTCCCTCTACCACCGCCGCCTCCGCCTCCGCCATAAGTATCAGGTTTACTAATTGATGAACCGCCGCCACCTCCACCACCTCCGCCGCCTCCGCAAGTTCCTGTATTAGTCCACGTAGTAGTCCTTAAAACTGATACCGCTGGGCCACCAGAACTACCAGCAGAACCTCCCGGCGAGGGGCCATTTGAACCAGTTCCGCCAGCCCCACCTCTACCAATAACTGTGCCTGCGTTGGTTACCGTTACGGTATCACCAGCAGCCCAAGAGGTATCAACTGTAAACGCATAGGAGCCTGTCGAAGCGGAACCAACTACAACAGCAGAATTAATTACAAACGTAACATCTGTAGTGCCAGCGGCATACCCAGAAACTTTTGCCGTGTTTGCAAGGTAGTTTTGAGTACTGGCGCTAATAGTTACCGTAGCGGTAAGCCTGCCGCCGCCAGCGCCTACGAGTAATTGTTGCGGTGCGCCCATGTTATGTCAGCCCAGAACCTGTGATAACCCAAGTCGTGCTGGTCATCTTGACACAAGTTGCGACACCATATTGCGCCAAGGTGCGGCTACCGGTTGTACCTGTGCCGCCTAGATAAAGCGTGTCTGTTGTGATGGCAATAGTAACTGCATTGGTAGACATGTTGATGAATGTCACAGCAGTGCCAATTGCGTAAGCAACAGAAGCATTAGCCGGGATTGTGTAAGTAGCCACCGCCGCAGCGGCAGCATGATAGATGTGTTTGCCTGCATCTCCCGCCACCAGCGTGTAGCTGCCGGTTTGCGCATTTTGTGGGACATTTATGTAGCCCACTCCGTTTGTGCCATCTGTTGTGCAGCTACTCAAAGTTCCTGAAGATGGAGTACCCAGCGCACCGCCATTAACAACAACCGATCCTGCTGTGCCTACATTTACACCAAGCGCAGTGACAACTCCTGTTCCAACTCCAGTTGAATTAGATAAAGCAGTTGAAACAACTTTTACGTAGTCGGTTCCATTCCAAGCAACAATTGCTTTTTCACCGTCAACCAAGGTAATTCCGGTTGTTGGAGTTACGCCGCGCACTGTTAGTAAGAATCCGCCTGTAGCGGCGCTGTTGTTAATGATGTAATGCCTACTAGATGCAGGTACATTTAAATTACGGGCGGCTGTTTTAGCACCGGTAATATTGAGGATGGCGTATTGTGCAGTGGTTGAGCCGATGTTGGTTGCTGAACTTGTACCCTGCGTATTGGCTAAGGTAACGTCAGCCGTAGTAATGGCAATCGACAGACCACCCGCAATGGCAATGTCAAGGTAGGCTGTAATGCTGTTGTTTACATCATCGCCCCATGTACCAGACTCAGTGCCGGTGACGGGTTGCCCGAGGGCAAGATTAGTTGTGTAATTGACTGTCATAGGACTTCTTTCCAAGAAATAGTTTGCTCATCCCACTGGTAACTTTTGTCATCACTAGGGTATTGTATCGGAGGATGCCATTGGCATGTCTGTTCGTCAAGTGTCCAGCTTAGGTATGGCTGTGGTGGGATAAACGCATCCCTGTCTGGATCGTAACTGTACCCAATCCCTGCGTAATTCTTGCGAAATGGCGTACCACCTAGCAAATGTTGTCCAGCTTGTGTGTTGTAGCTGGTCTTCTTCCAGACCGTACCAGTTGTTTGTGCGTAAATGGCCTCGCCATCCAAAGGCTCGTCAACGCCCACAATTACTTGCGTAACCACGTTGTTTTCGTCAAGTTCTGCAAAGTGTGCCATAGTTGTTTACCAAGTGATAGTTCCAGTGCCAGCAGTAATTCTGTATATCTTATATCCAGCCCTAGATGCGGTATCAGGGGTAATGTTTCCCGCGCTGCCGTTAATAGTTAGGCCAGCACTTGCAGCAGATGCATTAGGGTAAGAGCTTAAATAAGCAATAATAACTACGCCAGAGCCGCCATTAGCTCCTGTTGCATTAATGTAACCAGCACCACCCCCGCCACCGCCAAGGTTTGCTGTTCCCGCTACACCAGCTACATTAAGACCGCCAGCACCGCCACCACCAGTACCTCCAGCGCCGGGGGAGCCACTTATAACTCCACCACCTCCGCCACCGCCATACGTTATTGCTGACCCCATTATGGTTTTAGAAGAGCCTGCACCACCAGTGCCACCAGAAGCGCCAGCAACACCATTAGCGCCTGTGCCACCACCACCACCACCAGTGTAATTTCCAGAATTTATACCCGCAGCGCCGTCATAGCCTTGCCTTGGTGGGCCAGCAGCTCCAGTTCCCGGAGAAATATTGTTGTATGTACCCCCACTACCGCAACCGCCAGAGTTTGATGCTGCTGCTGTTGGCTGATAGGCTTTTGCGCTACCACCACCTAATGCAGTTATCGTAGTAATCCCCGTACCAGAAATTACTGAATTAGAACCGTTAGAAGCAACATTACCATAACCAGCCGCTGTTCCTGTTGCTCCTGCGCCAACCGTAAATGTATAGGCTGTGCCCGGACTTAAATTTTCAGTGGAATTTAATATACCGCCTGCGCCGCCACCACCGTTACCAATATTTCCTGAGTTTCCGCAAGTACCAGCACCGCCACCAGCAAGAACCAAATACTCAATTGGAAAACTTAAAAGGGGCCATGTTCCTGCTTTTAACGCTTGCAAAACAGTAGCAATTTTCCAAACTCCTTTAGCGCTAGACGTTGATGTCGGTTGCGCCGTGGACGAAAGAATGGAGCCTCGGTATCTAGTAGCCATTTTTGTTTACCAAGAAATAGCGCCAGTACCGGCAGTGAATCTGTAAACCTTGTAACCCGTGCGATACGTTGTGTTTGGCGTGGTATTGCCTGCGCTGCCGTTACAAGTCAGCCCTGCGGCTACAGAAGAAAGATTAGCGTATGTGTTGGGGTAGGCAATAACTAATATCCCAGAGCCACCAGTGCCGCCTACTGCAAGTGCGCCACCGCCACCACCACCGCCACCTTGGTTAACGCCGCCTGCACTTGTGTTAGTGCCAGTTACTCCACCACCTCCACCACCTAAACCGCCAACGGTTGTACCTGTGTTTCGAGTCCAACCACCACCTCCGCCAGCGTAATAAACACCCGTACTTGTGATTGCGGTTCCAGTTAAAGTAGTAGTGGTGGCCTTGTTCATGGTGTAAGTACCAGTGCCGCCTGTACCTGTACCCAAAGCAACAACTACAGTGCCTGAAGGAACACCTGATCCCGTTATTTGCGTTCCGATACCTATAACACCAGCAGAAACGGCAGTGATATTTATGCTTGTGCTGGTGCTTGTGTTCGCAGTCCCAGCAAACGCTGTGGTAATAGTGCTTAACAGCCCTACGCCACCAATACCCGTAGAGCTTGTGCCGCCTGCACCAACACCGCCTTGACCACCACCACCACCGCCAAAGTTGCTGTTTGAATCTCCAGCGCCACCATTCCTACCTTGGCCTGCTGTTCCAGTTCCACCAGCAAATCCGCTTAAATAAGCAGCACCGCCGCCAGAGCCGCCATTTGCACCAGCTTTACTAAGATCAATACCCCCACCGCCGCCAGCTATTGCGGGGCTGGAGCCTGATGCTGAAAATACAGAATTGTTGCCGTTTCCATTTGCAGCAGTTGTATTAGATGATGCTGATGTTCCACCGGCCCCAATTGTTACTGTGTAATTTGTAGCAGGGGCAATAGTTAACGATGTAGATGAAACCACACCTCCAGCACCGCCGCCGCCACTATATTGATAGCCTCCAGAACCACCGCCAGCAATTAACAAAAATTCAATTGGAAAACTTGAAGTAACCCATGCAGACGCTTTTTGCGCCTGCATTACATCACTAGTAGTCCAGATTCCACTGGCGCTAGAAGTTGATGTAGGCTGTTCTGTCGATGAAAGAACAGACCCCTTGTATTGCGTAGACATTAAGTAATTGCTTCAAACGATGACGTTAACTCAATCGCGCTTGCAGTTCCAACAGTCACCACAATAGACTGCGCTTCACCCAAATAGAACGCCGTGCTTTTGTCCACGATCACGATAGAAGCGTTTACTGGAACAGGAACTTGATAGATTAGGCGGTAGTTTGTACCAGCACCAGCCGCTGCGCTGTTAATTGCAACGGTTACTGTAGCGACGGCAGCCGTTACATTTGACGCAACAATGTTGTTAACTTTATTGACCGTGCCAGCAGCAGGCGTAAGTGCAGTCCAAACCGTAGCAGATGTTGTGCTAGGGATTAGATAGTTTGTACTTCCGTAAATAGAGCTTGTGTTAATAAGATTGGGGTTTGCCATAATTAATATCCAAAAACAAGCGACATAACAATCGCCCGGTTAAAAGGAACTGCTCTTGCGGATGGGTAGGTTACAAATACATTCTTTGTGCCTGCGGAGAAATTTACTAACGACCCCGCATTACTAGAAGAAATTACGGTGGTTCGGGATAACGTTGTGCCGGACGCTGTATACGTCCCAATGCCAACCTCCCACTCTGTACCTCCCGCAATGGTGTAGTAGGTGGAGTTGCCATCCCCAACGGCAGCAAAAGTCTGATAGCCCGTTGTTGCTCCGGCAAGCGTAACAGTGCCTGTACCCGTCGTTGCGGTAGTCTCTTGAACCCGATCAGCTAAGACAAGTGCCATTTAAACCTCTATGTTGCGCTGTTAATCAACACCCATCCTGCGGTCTGACTATCTTCAATTGTAGACCAGCCGGGTGTTTGTGTGCTATTAATATCAATCCAGTTTGCGGTTTCGCTGTTATCAATCAGGCTCCAATACACAGGAATTAATGTTCCAACAGAGCCAGCCGCAGAAACGCCGGTTAGGGCCAATGTCCTGTTGCCTAAACTCACGCTGCCAACAGAGGCTTGCGCTGCCGTACTGGTCAGATCAAAACCAAACCCAAATTCAACAGAACCTACATTACCTTCCGCAGTAAGCGGTCTAAGTGGTACAGACAAATACCCAACTTCTCCTGCCGCCTGAACGCCTGAAAGTGCAACCTGTACGCTCTGAGTTACAGTTCCAGTCGCTCCAGTTGCGGCATTCCCGGTAATGCCAATACTAATTCCTTTGTCAGAAACCGTACCAACCGCGCCATCCGCAAAAACACCTGTTACGGCGTTAGTATTACTTAAAGCAAACGCGCCGAGTAAACCGCTTGCAGTAGTGCCTGTAAGGTCAACTGTCCGGCTGCTAGTAAGAGTCCCTGCCGCACCATCCGCAGCAACTCCCGTGATGCCAATACTAATCCCCTTATCAGAGACTGTACCAACCGCACCAGCCGCAGAAACTCCAGTGATAGCTTTACTAACACTGACCCCGACAGTTCCTACACTACCTGTTGCAACATCCCCATCCTCGGCTTGATCGGTGCTTGAGATTAATGCGCCAACTAAACCAGATGCCTCTACCCCTGTTAAGGCAACTACAGTTCCAGTAGAGCCGCCCCAAGGGTCAGAACCCCAAGTGCCGTATCCCCACGTACCCAGAGTTGGGACTATGGCGGTATCGCCAGTAGCGCCAAAAGGCGCTCCAGCAAAAGGGGTTATACCAAACATGGCCTACGGCTTTACGCCGCCCCGCTATTAGGTTGTTGCCAAACGCAACAAAGCAGTCGTAGTGGTGTTGGACGGCATGGTCAACGTAAATGTTCCAGCAGTGATTGTCTGCGAACCAAACGTGTGGACACTGATTGCCTTATTACTCTGCGTTGAGTTATACAACAACACGCAATCAAACGCCGTAGCCAATGTAACCGATGTGTATACAAAAGATGCAGAGGGAGTCCAGTAACCCACGCCAGCCGTTGCAGACGAGTTTGTAGATGTCGGAGCCGTAGCATTCGTGACCGTTATACCGCCAGCCGTATAGCCCGCACCAGAAACTTCACCGGTAGTTGAATACGCCGTAGTAGCAGCGTTAATCGTAGCCGAAGCGAGGAACAATGCCGCTTTCAAGGTGTCCGTAGTAGGAGTGGTCAAGCTGCCACGGGAAACAATAGTAGAAGCGCCAAGTTGGTGTTGGCCTAGCATCAGTTCACTAAGGAACGAAGTAGCCATTGATTGAGTATTAGCCATAATATTTCCTTAAAAAGATGCGGTATCGCCACCGGCAAAGGTAGGCACTTTTTTCAACGTAACATGCACTGATCGGTGAACCAACTCTTCATCCAGCCAGTACTCAACCCATGTGGTTAGCTCGTTTTCGTTATCGACTGTACCTTCCCGCTTCTCAAGCAGGGAATCATCCATGTCGCCTTTGGTAGTAGTAACGATCAATTTGAACTCCTGATAAGCGCAGTAGTTGAAGTGTTTGCTGGCATAGTGATTGTAAACGTGGTGGTCGATGTTTTGTCAGACCCAAAGTCCAACACTGCAATCGACTTGTTACCCTGCGTGACGTTGTAAATCAAAGCGCACCGGGCGGTCAAAGCCGCTGTCCAAGACACGTTGCTCCAGTTCACATAGGCCACATAGCCAGATGAACTGATCTGAACCCCAGTCAAGGCTTTACCGCCTGCCGTGTAGCCTGCACCAGAAACCTCATTGGTTACGCTGTAAACGGTTGTGTCTTCGTTTAAGTTTGCATTACCTGTGTACAGGGCTATGTAGATCGTATCCGTGGATAGATTGTGGACAGCCTGGTACAACTCTTTTTTAAAGCTGGTGGTCTGGGTTTGAAGAATAGTCATTAGCTAACCTCAACCCTAAGTTGACCGCTGCGATATGCATCCTGGCGCTCCATTCCATCGCCCAGGCGTTTGGCCAATGCAATTGCTTCAACATATTTTTGCTTGTAGAGTGCAACTAAATCCGTCTCACCCTTCATAAAGGTATAGGCCTCTACCAAACACCCATACAGTAAGGCTGTATCAAAGTTATCACCAAGCCATGTAGTGCCGGCGGTGGTAATGGATTCTGGGTAGTAATAGTAATGAAGCTCTGCGGAATATGTTGCATCCGGGGTTGGGCCGAGGATAAAACTCAACTCATTGGATATAGTTCCGCTAGAAACAGTAGGCCCAAACAATGCGTAGTATTTTGGCGTTCCTGTACTTGTTGGACCAGGGTACGCCTCACGCATAAAATTCACATCTTTGTTTAGTAAGAATGTGAAGTCTCCTCCACCATATGGATATATGGCTAATGAGTATGGGGCCAAGAAGTCCTCTGGGCAAGACAGGTACTTATTGCTTGATGTGATTGTCCCGGTCACGTTCTTACGCAACGAGGGAAACTGCACCGAGTTATAGATTCGCTGTTCCGCCTGCTCAATGAAGCGGTTAATCTGAGCCGTCGAAGATACAGTAGACGAGTCCGCAAGGGTAATCGTCGGAAAGTTATTTTCCGTATACGTTTGTATCGCCGCCGAAAGCTCAGAGTAGTTCATGCCATTGGACCCCGTGCCATCACGCCCTTGGTAGCGCAGCCAGTGCCACGAATTTTGATACCATCAGTTTTAGCAGAAGATGGACGCTTATTGCTAAATCCATTCAACGTCATGTCAAGCGTATCAGGATTACTCATGTTAGGAGGAGTAACGCTGGTAAATTCAGCAGGCGCTCCAGACATGGTGTGGGGCTTTGCGTAAACACTAGCTGGGCCAACTTCTTTGCCGCCCTTTTTCATGGAATAAGCCATAAATTACCCCTTTTGATTCATAGCGCGGGACATGTTTTTACCGTATTTTTTACGGTCCATGCTAGTAGGACCACCCTTTTTTAACTTAAGAGTAGTGCCTTTCCCGCCTTTATGTTCTTGAGCATCATGCTGTTTGAACGCCTTCTTGATCATGGCCTTGTCTTGCGCCATATCCATTTTTTCTTTAGCCATCATAAACTCCTATGAAATCGTTACTGTGCCAACACTTGTAGTTCCAACCAAGTAATTAGGCGTTAAAACTGCATCAAACCCACTTGCCCCACCTACTGGGAACCAACCCCACTGGATATCCCTAGATCCTCCAGTTGGTGTTCCTTGAGCCCCATTTGTTAACTGTAATCCATTCAATCCAGCCGCAACATAAGTTGTGTCCGGGCGAGGTTGGTATACAGCCTGGGGATCATTAACCGGATACATCCCCAACTGTAACTGCGGTTGATCAGGGTCCCAACATTCCTCACAAACTTTCAATTGATAGAGTTTAGTCTTAATGACTTCAATTTTCAATTGCTTTAATTTATAACGCTGGCCACACCGATCACATTGGGCAATTGAATATTTGCCAGATGCGTATGGTGAAGTCATTACATGCCACCTCCACCAATATATGACATACGTGGCACTAAACGCAATGTGGCTTTTTCATGGTCTTCACCAGCAGCAAGCTTGTACTGTTCTTCATAAACAGCTTTAAGCATTTCTAGCCGGCCCATTAACTCGGGTACTTTCATGGCAATATAGTAAGCCAATCCAGCTGTAACAGCGGGCAAAAACCTAAAATTCATATCTGCTGTTTCTACACCTTTGCCAGCATCTTGAACGCGGCGTAGTCTGTAGTAGACAAATTGGTAAGTCTGTGAGCCATCAGGTGTTGGCCAAACTGTAACAGCAGGTAGCTGGGGAACTTTAACAGCTGTTAAAGTTGTGTGAGCAGCTGCGGTTGTGTTGTTTTGGCCACGGAAAACACCGCCCAGGGTATTTCCAGATATGTAGGTGTAATAGATATCTTCACTATCCACGCGGATGTAACCAGATCCAGCCAGGCCAACAACGGTACTTAGGGTAATGGAATCAGTCGTAGCTGTAATAGCGCCATTTAAAGTGGCAGAGGTAGGGCCAACTTCACCAGACAAACGCTGAATCCATACTTGAATTGGCCGGCCTTGAGTCAGCTTGTTCGGGATAGTTGCATACGTTGATACGCTAATCCTGGTGATGCTCAAGTCGGCCTGGGTTGACGCTACGTTTGGCTGCGTCCGAATCACATGATCCAGTAGATCAATCGTATCAGTGGGCAAAGCGTAGGTGTTAAGGCCTTGCGTTAGGGTAATGGTGCCAGTCTCAATTGTCCACATGTTTAGGCCGCGATTAGCCCACTCAATGGTCATCAAGTTAAGTGATCTACGCGCTGTACGCAAATCATAGCCAGAACGCATCTCGCGCCCAGCCCGCTCCCAAGCCTCTTCAGCAAGTTCCGTAAACTCTAGATTAAAGGCTGTGGTACCGGTAGTAGACATTACGCGGCCTTCATATTGTCAATTAAGTTTGGATATGGGCGACCAGCAGCTTTGGCGGAAGCTTTAGCCTTGGCTTTTTTACTTGAGCTTAGTGGCTTAGATGGGCCTAACTTTTTGGGGCGTGCTTTATCCCAGACTTCACCACCTTTAGCATATTCTGTAAAGTCAGTGTTATCTCGGCGGGCTTTTCGCACACCCTTAGGCATTTTGGATGGGGATATATCACCCATCCCTCGGCTGGCCATCATGCTAAGCTCCTAGCAAATCTTGCCACGGGTTTTGCCTTTTTTGGCAATACCATCGGCACGCGAAGAAGCAGATCCACCTTTGGCCATTTTCTTTACGGGTGGATTTACAAAACCACGACCCGCACCCGCAGATGGAGGAGCTTCTTCTGTTGAAGTTAAAGATTCCATATACGGCTTTTCTGCTTTAGCTGCTGCCGCATCTCTACGCATATTTTCAATTTCTTGTTTGCTGGGGCGTGCCATCATTTACTCCTTAGCAGGCTTTTCCGCCCATGTTCATTTTAATCATTTTACCTTTGGTCTTGCCTTTAGAAGCAATACCATCGGCGCTTTTATGACCAGCAGCTAGACCACCGCCGGCCATCTTCTTAACGCCGCCGCCTTTTTTCATACCCATCATTTGCTTTTTGTCAGAGGCCATATCAGCTTTAGAGCCTTCTTGTGCGCCCTTCTTTTTAGCCATCATTGCCATAAAACCAGCGTTCATTTTGGAAGCCATAGTATCACCACCTTTAGAGAATTTGCGGCCCTTGTCCGCAGTTGAAAAATCTTTGCCCACGGACTGTGGAACTCCTACCTTCTTGGCAAACGATGGCGAGTGAGCCACCGCTTCCATGAATTTGTGTTGTTTGGCGCTGCTACTCGGCATCTTTTTTCCACCACCGTTGTACGGTATCAGTTTCCCAGATGCGAATGCCTGTCCAGATAATGGTAAATATTGCTGCGATTGAGGGTAGCATATCAACTAGCGTGCCTATTACAGTAATCACTGACAGAGCATCGACTACGTGTTTAACTGTTTCATGTTGGTCGGTCATATCAGCATTTCCATCTAGCTAAGGAAGCCGCCTTGCGGGTAGGCTTACCTTTTTCATCTTTCATTGGCCCCGGCATACCAGACATCCGCGCACAAAATGAATTCTTGCGCTTGCCGCCTTGGGGCTGGGGAGCTTTTAGATTACTGCCTGTTGCTGCGTTATATTTAGCGCGACCCTTGGCAGTCAAGCCCGCCCCCTTGGAGACCGGTAGCTTCTCGCCACGGCCTACTGCAAGGGATGGGGTTTTCTTAGCCATAGAACACCGTAATTTTTGAAGCTGTTGGTAAAGTTACATGTATATCAGTTAGATACAACACTCCCTCACCCGGCACTGTAAAAGAAAATGCAGATTGGTTGGTAGACAAATTAAATTGAAGACGAGTCGTGCCAGAAGCACCCCCATCTCTAAGAATAATGTCTCCCGCAGTACCACCGGGCGTAACAATCAAACCCTTAACTCTATTACGTCCCGACACTACTGTGCCTGTAGTTTCTTTGTGAACCGCTAGTACGTCTGTCTGT
>Ga0114974_10001801_pt1 | contig 16784 bp, 24 predicted proteins | sample S_130206_EF_Meta_FD_87318 | JGI IMG/M metagenome (GOLD analysis project Ga0114974, IMG submission 87318) | Freshwater microbial communities from Lake Simoncouche, Canada to study carbon cycling - S_130206_EF_MetaG | ecosystem: Environmental > Aquatic > Freshwater > Lake | place: Lake... | reverse complement strand
TGTCATCGCCCAGTTTGCTCGCTACATAGCATCTCATTGCGGCGATAAGGGGTGTTGGGCCGATGGTGTGATTGGTCAAGTTGTCGGTAGCAATCCATTTTTCCCCGTACGGGCGAACCTCGAGGCGCTCCCGCTCAATGATGACACCGCCGTGTGCCCAGTTAACATCAGGGCTAAAGAATTGGGGGGCGTTGGCGTAGTTGAATACGTTCAATGTGGTTGTTCCAATGACCACTGGCTTGGTGCATTCGATCCGCACCACCGCCCAGCGAAGGGCTTTGCCTGTCAGTTCAGATGTCTTCATAAAAATTCTCCTTTGACCAGATCCCATTCAGATGCGGTGAACACCTTGTTGCGCGGAAATTCGGCGTTGTCCCCGTAGTAGGTCTTGATGGATGTCACCACCATGCCATCAGGCCGCACCTCAATCACCTCTGCCCCCTTGATGTCACGGTCAATAATGACCACAATGTTGTCGCCTGCTTTCATACTGTCTCTCCTTTAAAAAATTCTTCAAGAGGCCGTGCAAACAACTCTGGATGCTGGCCCTTTAACAGACCCAGTTCAAATGCCGCCAGTTCTTTGGTGATGCTGGATGCAATAGGCCCAATTTGCCCAAGTTCATCCAAGCAACGGGCAATCCAGTAGCCCTCTGATCTCTTGTATTGAAAGGCTATCTTCATGCTGTCTCTCCTTGATTTAATTCGATGGACTCGATTTCCCAGTCCGCATAGGTCAAGCCATAAGACCCGTCCGATTGCAACTCATCCCATGCCAGTTCTTCTGCCTCCTCCACAGAGTCGGCCTCCACGGTGAGGTTGACGTAGCTGGTGCGTTTCAATTCGATTTGATAAGTCTTCATTTCATTTCTCCTGCGCGGCTCACGCCGCAAGTTTTAGTTTGTTGAATGCCACCGTGCCAAGGTCTTCAACCTTGTTGACCATGACGGCGTTGGGGTACACATGGCCCACGTCCTCCAGAATGCCTACACCTATCGTTGTCACGCCCAGCTTTGCACCGGAGTAGCACTGTGCGCGGGTAGCATCAGGGTCACCCTCGCCATCAGTCAGGACAAAGCAGACCTTTCGCGCCTCTGGGCGGCGTAACAGCATGCCGTGAGCATAGGAGAGGGCTGGATAGTCGTTCGTATTGCCACTGGGCGATACGCACTCAAGCAGTGCCTTGGTGCGCGGCACTGGCATTGACCAAGGCTTTAGAACGCTGATCACATGGTTGAATGTGACTACGCTGGTAGCTACACCAGAGGCGGCAAGCACAGTCAGCAGGGCGTAGCAGACATTGACGGCATTGGGCATGCGTCCGAAAAAGTCCATCGAACCGGAGCAGTCCAGCACAATGGTCACCGCTGAGTCAACACCAGCCACCTCGTGGCGGCGTTTAAACAGGCGGTCACTATGCCCGATGTTTGACAGGGCGTTGATGTTGAGCGAACCAGTGCGGCGGTTGATGTTGAATTCCTCAGTGCCGCTGTTCTCAAACATCTTGCGAATTTCGTAGCGAAGTTTTGCGGGAATCATGGGGTCTCCTTAGATTGAAATAGTCCAACGCTTTGTGTCAACGTGGTAGCCCTCTTTGCGAATGTCGGTCTCAGAGGTAGAGCCGCCGCTTTTTGACTCTGGGGGCAGATCCACATCAGGCTCAGTGGAGCGGGGGGTAACGTCCTTGCCGCTGGGGCGGCGCGGTGTCTTAGCCTCGCCAGTGCCCTCGTCAGCCTCGTCCTGTGGGTCACCATCACCCTCGTCATTTGAAGGCTCTGTGGGGCCGTCTGGAGGCTCTGTAGGGCCATCCTGTGGGCCATCCGGCGGCTCTGTTGGGCCAACGGGCGGCTCTGGCGGGGTTGGGGTCAGAAGTTGCGCGTAGACCCACTCAGCAATCTTCCAAGTGTCAGCAGTCCCGTTCGCCTGTTCAAGACGGGAGCAAGCCTCGTCAAAGATTGGACGCAGACCCTTTGCCAGTGGTACACGCACCTGACCATGCTTACGTGCATACACGGCGAGGGCGAAGGGGTACTGCTTAGGGTCAGACCAATCCTTGACCTCGACAAGGGCTTGAGTCGCCATTGTGTCGATCAGCAGACCCAGCAGACCCTGCGCGTTTCCGGTCAGCGCCATACGCACTGCGCGGTTCTCAATGTAGGCATCCTCAAGGGCATTGTGCAGACCAATCAGGTAGGGTGACTTGCTTGTGTCGATCTGGTCGAAGTCAGTAAACTTGCGGTGCAGTAACTCATGCAGACCAAAGCCTGTGAATTTCTGCAACTCAAGCTGGCTCATCACCGCATCATCCTTGATGTTGGTGATGTAGATCTGCCCGTGCCTGTTGATAGCCGCCGTAGGGATCCACTCTTGGAATTGGACGTTGACTTTCCGAATCGAAAGGTCAGAGGCCATCTTGTGGATGGCGGTTGTCAGTGCGGGTTTGAATTCCCAGCCAAAATATTTACGCATGATCAAATCCATTTCTCAATTTGTGAGGGGTTGAGGTAGGCCGCTTTGATCGAATCAAGAGCGGCGGCTGACTCGCTAGGCTGACGGGCGGTAACTGCTGAGGCCCATGCCTCGTCAACAGACAGCACGTTCAGTGCGCGGATAAAGGCAATGGCAGAGCGGATGGACGGGGCATCGATAACGTCTCCGGTCTCCACCTTGGCACGGGCGGCATTGATGGCATCCACAACGTGCCCAGCCAGCAGGGCATTGCATTGGGTATGCCTCACCAGCGCAGTCACCTCGTCAGCCTTGGACAGGTACTCAAAGCGGATGACCCGTGAAAAGCGGTCAGCCAGAGAGGAATTCATCTGCCTTGTGCCAGCGTAGCGTCCGGTCTGGTCACCGTTGGTCAGCGTGTTGTCTGCGGCGAACACAAGTACACCAGCCGCACGGCGGCGAACCTGACCACCAAAACTCACGGCAGAGTTAGGCTCCAGAAACCCGTTCAGGGTAGCCAGTTCGCCAGCATCGCAGTTGCTGACCTCGTCCAGCAAAACCACAGTCGAGGGCGAGACAAAGCCAGTCATGAACGCACCCATTTTGAACACCGTTGCGCTGTTCTCCAGACCCGTGCAACCCACGTAGTCCTCAGTCGTGGTGTACTTGTGGAAGTTGATGCGGGTGTAGGCGCGGCCTGTTTTGGCGGCAAACTGACGGGCGGTCTCGCTCTTTCCAGTCCCTTTTTCACCGCCAAACCACAGGTTTTCGCCCGTGTTTTGGGAAAGCAACAGGTGCTTGATGATGCCGCTTGTCCAAACGAAGTTGGGGTCAATTGCGGGTGCGTCCACGGCATCCCAGATGTCAACCATCAGGGGCTGGCCCTTGGCATCCTTGACGTCCACGCCAAACACGTTGAGGGCGGTCTCAGACCCAATCACCTTGGCGCTCACGCCGTTGGCAATCACCGCCTCAGCGCCAGCATCAATCACTGACTGTTTAAACGGAGCAAACGCCTTGTCGATGGCCAGAGCAACCTCAGCGGCAACCTTACGGTCATCAACCGTGCTAACTGCGAGGCGGTCTATGTTCTGGCGGTTGGCCTCAATGTCCTGCTCCAGCGCCGCCAAGGCGCGGCTGACGCTCGCGTCAAGTTGCTTTTGAGCATTAAGCCCTGTTATAGCGTTGTTGTCGGCACGTTCTGCCACTGCACGTATAGAGTCCAGCAGGGCGCGGTCACTGCTCAGGCGCTGAGTGATGCCGTCCAATGCAACGGCTTGTGCAGTGGACAGTGTCGCGTTCTGAGCCATGATTGCTGTCACGCCGTTGGTGATAGTCACGGGGGCAGTGCCCCTGATAGCGTCCAGATCAATAGACCCGTCACGCACCTTGGTCACCAGAAAATCGGCGGCTTTGCTCTTGATTTCCGCATTTGTACCGCTCAGCACCTTGGTGCTACGCACCGCATATGCCGCCATCACCACCGCTATGGGCAGTGCGAGAATTTCCATTTTGATTTGTGCGTCAGTCATAAGGTACTCCGTTTAAACAAGGTTGAGGGTATCGTCATCCTGTGGGCAGGACGGTAGGCCAAGAGCGGCCCATTTGCTGGTGAGACGCACGGTGTACCCGCATGACGGGCAGACCGCTTTCAGCATGCGAGTGCCTTGCGTCTTTTTGGTAGTCATGGACAGGGCGGCGTGAGGGTAAGAGTCAAGGCTCTTGATGATCTCGCCGTACGTAGCGGCAAAGGTCGCGGCCTGACCCGTTGCTTTCCAGCCAGCCTTGGTAGGGGACGGGGCAAGGTGCATCAGGTTGCCTACCTTTTGGAAGTTGACCCCGTGGTTCATAGCGCCAGCAGTGGCATGGCAGAGTTCATGCACCAGCACTTCAAAGACCTTGACAGGGTCATCCAGCACGGGACTGATCAAGACCTCAAAGGTCTTGTCTGCGCTGGCAGTGTCAGCCCAGCATTCACCTATTGCACCGGAGCGCTTGGCGTTCGATGGGAAGCCGCACGTGACACGTACGTTCGCTGGCAGTGGCTTGCCCACCGCCTCGAAAAAGGGACGAAGTTCAGAGACGGCGGCGCTGAGCCAGTCTTCACGGTTAGTCGTAGTCATAGTAATTTTCCTTTGATGGTAATTGTAGCATGTTTAAAAGGGGTAGTCTTTTTTATTTGATAGCAGTTGCAATGACCCCGCCCAGCATTGCACTGCCCCAGATGAGGCCAGCAATGAAGAGCCAGCCCCCGTCAACGAGGGGCAGGGTCATGCAGATGGTCAGCACGGCTACGATGGTTGTCAGAATTGCGTACATGTCATTCCTCACTTTCAAGTTCACGAACAATTTGGCGGCAAATGTCAGACTGACGATCCAGCATTGCATCACGCTCGATCCACAGTTTGATGACGTAGTCAGACGGTGCGTAACAAGTCGAGCGGCACTCATGGATCAGCAGAGTCTGGTCAATGTCAGCAATGGCACGGCGGCACGTGCCCATGTCATAGGCGCTGGCCTTGCGTTTAAACGCCTGAGCGTAGGCGGTGCGGTCTTGATGGTTCATGGTTGGTCTCCAGTTAAATAATTGCAGAGTCGCGCAGAGCGGTACGCACCCCAACGCCCAGCGTTGCGCGGCAGATCACGTTCTGCCATTCATTGATAGGGTTGGAGTCGAGGTTAAAGGCCAGCTTTTCGCGGTCAATCGTATGGGTGCGGCTGGCCCATTCGATCTGCTGGTAGGTCATGGCGGCGCGTTGAAGCACGTCCCAGTGAGTGGCAGAGGGGTTCTTGGCAAAGGCCCTGTGGGCCAAGGCGAGGGCATCCTTTGCCCACTTGACATGGATGGCGAGGGGGGAAGTGAGTCGAGTAGTCATGGTGAGTCCTTACTTTGGGTTGAATTGAGCGGGAGGGGTTTGGGTATTGAGATGCGCTGGAATGTGGAACATGATGAGCCTTTCAGAGTGGTTTAAACAGAATCCAAAAAAGCCCACGGTGATGGGCTTCCTTTGACTCTCTCAGTGGGAGAGATGGGTTGTCTTGTCTACCCTGACCTGTTGGGGTATCTGGCATAACCAGATCTGATTTGCACCCATTGCTGGGGGGTGTTGCCACCGAGACCGCCTCAGACCGACTTTATAGTGAGCCGTTCACTGTCCACATCTAAACCGTGTGGCAGGTAGCGTCAGACCGGAGTCGTAGCTTGCTGTGATCAGCAGTGCAATTACTAGCACCATGAGAGAGATTGTGACTGTGGTGTAAACACTCAACCATAGGGACTTTCCCTAATAGGGTTTACCCTTAGATAGATCACCAGCATCTGGGGCACTGCCAGTGGAATCGGCGCTCTATATAGTGGGATCAATGCTCTGGGTAAGAGGGTCTACAAGGCGCTGAAGGGGTGACAGGCTAGGTTGGTATCAACCGTTTAAACGGCGAGCTTGCAGGGGTTTGTGCAATGAATAAGTAGTAGGAAACTTATCCACAGTATCCACAGAAGGGTGTGGATAACTCAAGGTTATGCACTGAATTGTGGACAACTTTCTAGTACCTAAGTATTGCAGAAGTGCCTACAAGGCACGATCAGGGATGGGTTGGTGCATGGGTAGCATGGACAGGTTTAAACGTCTCTGGTAGACTCAGCCCTGAGAACGGTGCTGGATGTTTAAACAGGCTGTAATTAACCACAGGACATGAGACATGACTGATACAAAAAAGGCCGGACGGGCCAGCAAAGACGAACTGCTTCAAGCACTGGAGGATGCTCACTTGCAGGAGCCAGATACAGAAGATGACGGGCCGGAGATCAGCGAAGCGGAACGGTTAGCCTCTCGCGCAGAACCCCCAGTAATGAGAGTAGACGGAAAGCCAAGAGGCACTGAAGACTACAGGAAGATTCAACCACTGACAGCAAGCCAGATGGAATTCACCAAAGGCTGTATCGCTGGGAAGACCATGCGTCAAGCATACAGAGACGCATACCCAAACGCCAAAGGATCAGATCAGGTCATCACATCCAGCGCCTACAGGCTGAGCCGTGATCCACGCATCCAGAAAGCGCTCCAAGATGCTTGGGGTGAGACCATCGAAGTGCTGGCGGAAGACACGGCGGCAACGAAACGGTATGTGATGAAAGAGTTGCTGGCACTGACCAAAGGAGGCAAGCAGGAAGGATCACGGTTGAAAGCACTGGAGTTGATGGGCAGAGCGGCTGGCATGTTCCAGATAGCCACAGATGCAGTTGCTCCCAAACCAACCGCAGAGCAGTTACGCAAGGAGTTGTCTGGGCATCTCAAGCTACTGGACAACGTCAAGCCTATGCGTAGCGTGTAAACGGTCATCAGCCGCACCCCACCCGTACCCCACCCTCCTTTTGCGGCGCCGGAGACCCGTCTACCCTATACGCTCTAATCCACTCAAACGAAACTATTTCAACAGACCCCCCCTTCTCTTTCGAAACCAGACCCCCGGGGGGTATATATATTTTTGGAAAAGAGGCCATTGCGAACGTTCGTAAGCTGATGTACAATCGTTTAAACATGAGTCCCAAACAACAACTCGTCTATGATTTCATTCGTGCTTACGTGCGTTTACACGGCGTTCCGCCGTCGTATGCCGTGATTGCCCGGGGCTTGGGATTGAAGAGCAAGGCAAACATCCACAGGGTTGTCCACATCCTTCAGGATGAGGGGTTGTTGGTGATCAGGCCGTACAAGTTCAATTCGATCAAGCTGATTGACCGCAGTGTCCGGGGAGTAGCCTCTCTATGATGACCCGGGCGGAGGTCGAGGAGTACAAGAACTTGATCCCTATGGTTGATGAGCTTGAGCGAGCCAAGATCATGATGTTGCTTGAGTACGACAGGATTGAGAAGTGCAATGAGTCGTTTATCTATTTTGCGTCTCACATGTGGCCGGGGTTTATTTCCGGAAAGCACCACCAGATCATGGCCAACGCTTTTGAGCGGGTGGCTAAGGGGGAGTTGAAGAGGTTGATCATCAACATGCCTCCCCGACATACAAAGTCTGAGTTTGCCTCCTTTTTGCTCCCGGCTTGGTTTCTGGGCAAGTTCCCGGAGAAGAAGATTATCCAGACCGCTCACACCGCAGAACTTGCCGTGGGTTTTGGCCGGAAGGTGAGGAATTTGGTCTCTTCCGAGACCTACAGCCGGATCTTTGACACCAAGCTCTCCTCTGACTCAAAAGCCGCAGGACGATGGAATACCGACATGGGCGGAGATTACTTCGCTATTGGTGTTGGTGGCGCCGTCACTGGTAAGGGTGCGGATCTGCTGATCATTGATGACCCTCATTCTGAGCAGGAGGCAAAGCAAGGCAACCCTGCGGTGTTTGACAATGTGTATGAGTGGTACACATCTGGCCCTAGGCAGCGTTTACAGCCCGGTGGGGCCATCATTATTGTGATGACCCGGTGGGCCAAGAGAGATCTGACCGGCGCCATCCTCAAGAATTCGGAAAAAGATGGTGTAAACGACTGGGAAGTGATCGAATTCCCCGCGATTCTGCCGTCCGGAAGCCCTTTGTGGCCCGGTTTTTGGAAAAAGGAAGAGCTGGAAGCCATTAAAGCGGAGATTCCAGTCGCCAAATGGGAAGCGCAGTACCAACAGAACCCCACATCCGAGGGGAACGCGATCATCAAGCGCGACATGTGGCAGATCTGGCAGTCGGAGACCCCGCCTATCTGTGATTACATCATCCAGAGCTGGGATACCGCCTTCGAGAAGACAAACCGCGCAGACTATTCAGCTTGCACCACGTGGGGGGTCTTCGACCACCCCAACAATCAGGGTGAAAACCGGACAAACATCATCTGTTTGGACTCCTTCAAGGCCCGGATGGAGTTCCCGGAGTTAAAGCAGAAGGCGCTGGAGCTTTATCAGGAGTGGGAGCCGGACACCCTGATCATTGAGAAAAAAGCCGCAGGTGCCCCCCTCATTTATGAGCTTCGCCAGATAGGTGTTCCTCTTTCGGAATATACACCGGGCAAAGGAAGCGATAAGATTGCGCGTGTAAACGCCATTTCCGATCTTTTTGCGTCGGGCGTGGTTTGGTGTCCAGACACCAGATGGGCAGATGAGTTGATGGAGGAGATTGCGTCCTTTCCAAACGGGGACAACGATGACCTTGTTGACTCAACCAGTCAAGCGTTACTGAGATTTAGGCGTGGAGGCTTTATACACCTCGAGAGCGATGAAGAAGATCAACCAAGCTTTCGCCGCAAAGCTGCGTATTACTAAGGAATATCTATGGCTACCAATATCGACAAGGCCCTCTACCAGCAACCCATGGAGGATGATGCAGCAGAAGCCATTGAGATTGAGATCATTGACCCTGAAGAGGTCAACATTGGAATTGGAGATCTTGAGATCAGTATCCAGAAGGGTGAGCCAAGCATTGATGATTTTGATGCCAACCTTGCTGAGTTTCTTCCAGAGGGCGCGATGTCCTTGTTGATCAGTGATCTGGCCAGCGACATTGAAAATGACAAGAACTCCCGCAAGGAGTGGGAAAAAGCTTATGTAACCGGCCTGAAGCTTCTTGGCCTTCAGATTGAGGAGCGCACTGAGCCGTGGGACGGCGCATCCGGCGTCTTCCACCCGATGATCACCGAGGCGGTGGTCCGCTTTCAGTCGGAAACCATCACTGAGACATTCCCAGCGCAGGGTCCCGTCCGCACCAAAATCATGGGCAAGGACACCCCCATCAAGAAAGAGGCGGCTCAGAGGGTTCAGGATGACATGAACTTCCAATTGACCGAGGTCATGCAGGAGTTCCGCCCGGAGCATGAACGCATGTTGTGGAGCCTACCGGCCACGGGTTCGGCCTTCAAGAAGGTGTATTACGACCCAAGCATTGGACGCCAGACCTCGATCTTCATCCCCGCAGAAGACATCTTGCTGCCTTACGGCACATCAGACATACAGAGTTGCTATCGGGTCACGCATGTTATGCGCAAGACCAAGAACGAGATCATGGAGCTACAACAGGCCGGGTTCTACTGCGATGTAGACATCGGCAGTCCCGATCGAGCGATTGATGAGATCAACAAGGCCAAGGACAAAGAGACCGGCTTTGCTGATTTAAACGACGAGCGCTTCACCCTGTGTGAGAGCCACGTCAAGCTGTGCATCAAAGACGATCCATTGTGCGACAAGGACGATGACGGCGAACCCACGGGTATTGCTCTGCCGTATGTGGTGACCTTCCTTCGCGGAACGAACACCAAATTGTCCATCCGGCGCAACTGGAAGGAGGACGATGATCTTCACCTCAAGCGCCAGCACTTTGTCCACTACCAATACATCCCCGGCTTTGGTGCGTATGGCTTCGGTTTGTTCCACCTGATTGGTGGCTTCGCCAACTCGGCCACCAGCTTGATGCGTCAGTTGATCGACGCAGGTACCTTGAGCAACCTGCCCGGTGGTCTGAAGTCACGTGGTCTGCGGATCAAGGGCGACGATACCCCAATCGCCCCGGGCGAGTTCCGAGATGTGGATGTGGGTTCCGGCACGATCAAAGACAACATCTTGCCGCTGCCTTACAAAGAGCCGAGTCAGGTTCTGATGGCGTTACTGAGCAATATTGTGGATGAGGGCCGCAGGTTTGCAGCCACCGCAGACATGAAGATCAGCGACATGGGTGCCAATGCGCCCGTAGGCTCCACTCTGGCTCTGCTGGAGAGACAACTCAAGGTCATGACCGCAGTTCAGGCTCGGGTCCACTTTGCCCTGAAGCAGGAACTTCAACTCTTGGCGGCGATCATTCGGGACTACACCGATGACGAGTACACCTACGAGCCGGACGGCGAGCAAGGACCAAGGGCCAAAAAGGGCGACTATCGCCATGTGGACATCCTGCCGGTAAGCGACCCCAACGCAGCTACCCTTTCTCAGCGGGTGGTGCAGTATCAGGCGGTTATTCAACTGGCTCAATCCGCGCCGGACATCTACGACCTGCCAAAACTGCACCGGGGTATGTTGGACGTTCTAGGTATCAAAAATGCGGACAAGCTCGTTCCCATGGACGAAGATCAGAAGCCGACAGATCCGGTCTCTGAGAACCAGAACATCCTCAAAGGCAAGCCCGTCAAAGCCTTCCAGCATCAGGACCATCAGGCCCATATTCAGGTCCACCAGTCTGCGATGCAAGACCCGATCATCATGGAGTTGATTGGCCAAAACCCAAGGGCGGGGGCAATGCAGGCTGCGGCCATGGCCCACATTGCAGAGCACGTTGGCTTTGGTTATCGCCAGAAGATCGAGCAGCAACTCGGCATGCCGCTGCCTCCAGAGGGAGAACAGTTGCCTCCGGAGATCGAAATCTCGCTGTCCAAAATGCTGGCGCAGGCTTCTCAGCAACTCTTGCAGCAAAACCAAGCGCAAGCCGCTCAGCAAGAGATCAAAAAGCTGGCAGAGGATCCTGTTGTGCAAATGCAACAGAAAACTTTGCAAATCAAAGAAAACGAAGTGCAGATCAAGGCTCAAAAGAATCAGAGCGATGCACAAATTAAAGGACAAGAACTTGCGCTTAAAGCTCAAGCACAGCAAGACAAAACAGCCATTGAGGTTGCCAAACTGAGGAAAACATCATGATTCAGGACTTTGCCCGTGTATTGCGCGAACAAATACGCACCGACATGAACAACTATGCGGATGATGCCGCCAGTGGGGCGTGTCGCTCATTTGAGGAATATCAAAAACTCTGCGGAACCATTCAGGGTCTGGCTATCGCAGAGCGCCATCTCCTAGACCTTGTGAAGAAAGCTGAACAAACAGATGAGTGAAATCCTTCTGCCCCCGGGTATTACCTTACCCAAATACATCCAGCCCCTAGATAAGCCAGAGGATGACGACGATAAAGCGTCCGCCTTGCCTATACCGACGGGCTACAAGATGCTGTGTATCGTGCCTGCCGTAGACGAGAAACTTGCTGGGACATCTCTGGACCTTATCCGAGATACCGCAAGCATGCGCCTCGAAGAGAGCGCCACAACCGTGCTTTGGGTTATGAAGCTCGGGCCAGATGCGTACAAAGATACCGCCAAATTTCCATCAGGACCATGGTGTAAAGAGGGCGACTTTGTGCTCGTGCGTACCTACACCGGTACGCGCTTTCGAGTGTTTGGTAAAGAGTTCAGGGTGCTGAACGACGACCAAATTGAATGTGTTGTGCAAGATCCCCGGGGTTACACCCGCGCTTAAGGAGCAAAAATGCCTGCTTTTAAATTTCCAGATGAGATTGACGATAACGATAAAGACGTTGAAATCACCGTTTCCGCCGACGAAGTAGAGGTCGAGATCGTTGATGACACCCCCGAAAAAGACCGTGGCCGCAAGCCACTGGACCGGGAGATAGAAGACCCCACCGACGAAGAAATTGAAAGCTATTCGGACGGCGTCAAAAAACGTATCAAAGAGCTAACTCATGCCCGTCACGATGAGCGCAGGGCGAAAGAGTCGCTGCTGCGTGAAAAGCAGGAGCTTGAGCGCCTCGCCCAGCACATGGTCAGTGAGAACACCAAACTTAAAGAGTATGTTAAGTCTGGCACTGAACAATACGCAGCCTCCATCAAACAGGTGGCCGACGGCGAGCTGGAAAATGCCAAGCGGCAATACAAAGCAGCGTATGAATCTGGTGACGCAGATGCCTTAGTTGCAGCCCAAGAAGCCATGACGGACGCCAAGATGCGAACCGAGGCTGCAAAAAACTTCCGCGCACCCCCTTTACAAGACGCAGAAACTACTGTACAAACTCAACCACAAGTATCACGTCCAGAAATCGACGAAAAAACTGTTCGCTGGCAGGCTAAAAACCAGTGGTTCGGTTCTACGGGATACGAGGAACACACCAGCTTTGCACTAGGGCTGCACCAAAAACTAGTCAACTCGGGACTTGACCCCCGCTCTGATGAATATTTCGAGCGCATTGATGCTCGCATGAAGTCAACATTTCCGGAAGTATTCGGTAGTGAAGACAAGCCACGTTCCGGCGATGGCTCCAAACGACCTAGTTCGGTGGTTGCACCAGCAACTCGCTCTACGGGCGCAAGAAAGATACAACTGACACCGACGCAAGTAGCGTTGGCAAAGAGGTATGGACTTACGCCGCAGCAGTACGCAAACGAAGTAGCAAAATTGGAGAAATCAAATGGCTGAAAACACAAACCGGAACCCTCGTGACCTTGAGTCACGCGCTAAAACACCTCGTCTTGTTTACAACCCTTCGAGTGCCTTGCCCGATCCGCTTCCAGACGCCAACTATAGGTATCGTTACATCATGACGAGCATCAATGGAATGGCACAACCTACGCACGTATCAAAAATGATGCGTGAAGGCTGGGAGCCAGTGAAGGCAGTGGATCACCCGGAGTTACTGTTGGAAGGCGATGCTAAGACCGGAAACGTTGAGACAGGTGGCCTCATGCTTTGCAAGCAGGCCATTGATCGAGTTCAAGCCCGGAACGAGTATTACGACCAGCAGGCTGCAAACCAAATGAGTTCTGTAGATAACAGCTTCATGCGAAACAGTGATCCGCGCATGCCTTTGTTTGCTGACCGCAAGTCAACAACAAGTCGTGGCGGATTTGGTTCAAGTTCAAAGTAACAAGGAGTCCTTAAATGGCCGCTACCGCTTCCCCCTATGGGCTACGTCCCATTAATCGTATCGACGGCATGCCTTATGCTGGCGCTACGAGTCAGTTCCTAATCGATCCCGCTGGTGAAGGCACAAACCTGTTTTACGGGCAAGTCGTTATCATCGGCTCCGACGGTTATATCGCCCTGTCTACCGCTACCGGCGCAGACATCACCACCAATAACCTTGGTGGCAGCGGTGTAGGTGCAATCGGCGTTTTCGTCGGTGCTTCCTATATCAATGCACAAGGCCAGCAAATTTACGGCCAGTACTACCCCTCCGGCACAACCGGCGTGGTAACTGCGTACGTAATTACTGACCCATTCGTTACCTTCCAAGCACAGCTAGATGGTTCTGCCGCTCAAACAGCTTTGGGCACCAACACCTTCTTTGCCGCTGTACAGAGCACCTCCACTGGCTCAACCCAGACTGGTAACTCAACCAGCGCTTTGGAATCTACGGTGGTTACGACTGCTGCGGCCTTCCGTATCGTGGGCTTCGCGTCCACACCGGGCGATGCGTACACTGATGTGTTTGTTAAGTTCAACCCCAGTGCCCACTCGTATCTAAACAACGTCGGCCTGTAAGGAGTAAATCATGGCAATTTCACGCGCACAACTACTTAAAGAACTCCTCCCGGGTTTGAATGCACTGTTCGGTTTAGAGTACGCTCGCTACGGCGAAGAGCACAAAGAACTGTACGAAACAGAATCTTCTGAGCGTTCATTCGAAGAAGAGACCAAGCTGTCCGGTTTCGGCGCTGCACCTGTTAAAAACGAGGGTACATCCATCGCTTATGACAACGCGCAGGAAGCCTTTACCGCTCGCTACACTCACGAAACCATCGCTCTGGGCTTCTCCATCACGGAAGAGGCAGTGGAAGACAACCTGTACGACAGTCTGTCTGGCCGCTACACCAAAGCTCTGGCTCGTGGTATGGCGTACACCAAGCAGGTCAAGGCCGCTGCGGTTCTGAACACTGGCTTCTCCGGCGCTTCCCTTGGCGGCGACGGCGTGTCTCTGTTCGGTTACAACAGCTCTGCCACTTTGGTCAACCACCCTCTGATTTCTGGTGGCACCAACGCAAACACTCCATCCACAGCCTCTGATTTGAACGAGACTTCTCTGGAAGCCGCGACCATTCAAATCGCAGCTTGGGTGGATGAGCGTGGTCTGTTGATCGCTGCCAAGCCCGTCAAACTGGTGATCCCACCATCTTTGATGTTCGTGGCAAAGCGTTTGCTGGACACCGAACTGCGAGTTGCTACCGCTGACAACGACATCAATGCGTTGAAGTCAATGGGTACCATCTCTGGTGGTTACACCGTTAACCACTATCTGACCGACACAAACGCTTGGTTCCTGACCACAGACGTTCCAAACGGTTTGAAGCATTTCGAACGTGCTGCGATGACAACATCCATGGATGGTGACTTCGACACCGGCAACGTCCGTTATAAAGCCCGTGAGCGTTACAGCTTCGGCTACTCTGACCCACTGGGCATCTTCGGATCACCCGGCGCGTAAGGGAAAATGGGAAAAGGGGCTTCGGCCCCTTTTTTCTTGCAATTGTTTAAACGGCATGATATAAAGATGCCACCCCGGGCTTTCCGGTGTATCAGACAGTCCCGGCTGACGACATGCAGACTGATACGCCTAACTTGCATGTAAGGACCAAATCATGGCACGCACTACGTTTCAAGGCCCAGTTCGTTCATTGGGCGGCATCTATCAACAAGGCCCAGCCGCTGTTGTTGAAATCACATCCAGCACCACATTAAGCCCAGAAGCTCACGGTGGTCGAATCATCGCTGTTGGCGGCACTTTGGCTGCCGCACTGACACTGACATTGCCAGCCATCAATATGACGGCAAATCCAGCCACATCTGGCCCCGGTCAAGACCCAAATACGGTCAATAACGAAGGCGTTCTGTACACCATCTGGGTTCCTACGACTATCGCTACTAGCTCGTTGAAGATTGGCACAAACGGTACCGACAAATACGTTGGCACAATCATAATGAACGACAGCGACACGGACGGCGCAGCATTGGTTGGTTTCTTTGCCGCCGCCGCTAACGACTTCATCAACTTGAACGGCACTACCACCGGCGGTGTTGCAGGTTCATGGGTGCGTATTTTTGCAATCGCCGCTAACAAGTACATGGTTGAAGGCATGGTAATGGGCACAGGTACTGTGGCTACACCATTTGCAAACTCCTAATCAACTCAAGGGGCTTCGGCCCCATTTTTAAAGGAGATTGATATGGGTATGCAAACAGACGTAAAACAGGGACATTTAAACCAAACCGGTTTTTTTGTTCTTGGTAGAAATCGCGTCAAAGGCGTTTCGTTTTTTGGTAGCGGCAGTGATGCCACATTAGTGTTGTTTGACACCACCACTGCTCCGGTAACATCCAGCGTTACATACGCTCGTTCCGGCACAACAGTAACGGTGACAAAAACGGCTCACGGTCTGTCTACAGGCAATGTTGTTGGCATTCATTTTGACAGCAACACAAGTCAATCAGCAACAGACGGCAACTATGTTATTACTGTTGCTTCGTCAAGCACATTCACGCTTACAGACATCAACAGCGGAACTATCACCTCCACTGCGGCTTCATATGTAAGTGGTGGCGGGCGCTGGTTGATGACTTATGAAATAGACGCAACTGATACTTTCAGCAATGCGCCGATTATTCCGGGTGAAGGCGTGCTTGCCGTTAATGGCATTTATGCGCTGATGACCAACATTGATTCAGCGCAAATTTATTATGGCTAAGAAAAAAGGTCCGGTTCTCTCGGTTGGTCGCGGCGAAAAGCTACCGATCTCCAAGGGAGCGGGCTTGACTGCAAAAGGTAGAGCCAAGTACAACGCGGCTACGGGCAGCAACCTTAAGGCTCCACAGCCCCAAGGCGGCAAGCGCAAGGATTCGTTCTGCGCCCGTATGTCGGGCATGCCGGGTCCAATGAAAGATGAAAAGGGCAAGCCTACCCGTAAGGCGGCTGCTCTTGCACGGTGGAAGTGCTGAGATGGACATCAACATCATATGGTCGGGCGCTCTATCGGTGTTTATGGGCGCACTGTGGTTCTTTGTGCGAGAGAAGTTCGAAGACATAAAGCGTCTGGAGCGGCTTTTAAACATCACACGAGAGGAAATCGCCCGTGATTACACAACTAACGCAGAAGTGCAAAGAATTACGGATCACATTGACCAGCGGTTTAACCGCCTTGAAGCTAAGATTGACCAGCTTATTCAAGCGGGAAAATGATGCCAAGCACAAGTAAGAAGCAACACAATTTCATGGCGGCGGTGGAGAATAACCCATCGTTTGCCAAGAAGGTAGGCGTCCCACAGTCCGTGGGCAAAGATTTTTCAACTGCGGACAAGGGCCGTAAATTTTCAAAAGGTGGCGATATGAAAGAATCTAAAGCAATGGTAGCTAAAGAGATGAGCTTCATGAAAAAGAAGGGCGCTCCAAAGTCCATGATGATGCACGAAAAAGCTGAATCAATGGGCATGAAAAAAGGCGGCATGCCTTCCGCACTTGCCAAACACGCAGCCAAACCCGCCTCTAAAGCTCACGCTGGCCTCAAAGAGGGCGGCATGCCAATGGTCATGAAAGAGGGCAAAAAGGTTCCAGCCTTTGCCGCAGATGGCGAAGGCAAAATGAAAAAAGG
>Ga0114974_10001798_pt1 | contig 16799 bp, 17 predicted proteins | sample S_130206_EF_Meta_FD_87318 | JGI IMG/M metagenome (GOLD analysis project Ga0114974, IMG submission 87318) | Freshwater microbial communities from Lake Simoncouche, Canada to study carbon cycling - S_130206_EF_MetaG | ecosystem: Environmental > Aquatic > Freshwater > Lake | place: Lake... | reverse complement strand
GATCGCCGTTTATTCCCCCATAGCTCAATTGGCAGAGCATTCGACTGTTAATCGGAGGGTTCTTGGTTCGAGTCCAAGTGGGGGAGCAGTAGGGCCGTAGCGGATAACCGCTGCGGCCCTTAATGTTTCCCGATGTGGACGGAACTGCGGAAGCACCAATCGCAAGGTCAGGTGTAACAGGGGCTGTTTATCGCCCATATGCGCCGCGAACACATTCGAGGCTTCACGGGACTGTTTTGCCGTTACTTGGGCATAAATAGTGGCTGTAACCTTCGCGTCCTTGTGCCTTAAATGGATGAGCATTAAGGTGTGGAAAAATCAAGGGGAAACATGAGACCGTCGAAAGCCTTAGTTGTTGTGACCTTGCTTGCCACAAGCTTTGGGGGAGTTCCTGCGGCGAGAGGAACGACTGGGTCTGCGTCACCAACGGCCACGCACCATGGCAGTGCGTCTGCGCCACCAACGGTGCACTGCCCATGGTTCAACTTCAAAACGAGTCGACCTGACCCTATTCCCCACGCAGGAGTTAATTGGCCAGGATGCGACTTGAAAGCTTTCGACCTGAGTGGGTACAACATGACTCATGCGAACCTCGCTGGCGCGAATCTGGAAAGAGCTAACCTGCTGAACTTGAACCTGACAGGCGCGAATCTATCTTCGGCGAACTTGGCTCACGCTCGTATGGGCGCTACAACGATCAAGGTCGATGCGAACTTCACTGGCGCACGTTGTCCAAACGTGAAATTCCATGGATCCGGCGGAGATTGCTAGCGATCTGTTCGTCCATAGCGTCAAGTGATTTCCAGATCGCGAGAACAAGCTTGTATCGGCTAGACCGTCTACCTTCTAGATTCGGGGTCTACCAACAGAATGTAATCACCGACACCAAATGCGAGTTGAAGCAGCTGGTCCCGATTAGTGGCGAGGTTCTGCCATGGACGTTCGTACACAGCTCCTGGCAGATGCGAGAGTTTAGCCCGCGCTATCTCGATGGAGCCGTCTTTTGATTCTGCGTCGACTACTACCCAATGCGTAATATGGGCGAGTGCGTCATCAAGAAGCTTGTCGATAACGGATGCGTTATCTCGCACAATCATCGCTAGACATATGCGCGTCATGTGTCTCCTCCTCAATTGTGCAGAATTCTGATAAGGCAATCAGTTCAGACACAAGTTCTATCCCAATCCGATGAATAACTGCTGATGCCAGGCATTGCGTACCGAAATTTCACCTGGATAGCGCAAAGCCATTTTTGTCAGCACTTCTTCATCCACGGGGACAACCTCATGATCAAGTTCCAATAGAAGTTGTGATTCAAAAGCCTCGACGAATCGGGGCACTGCATCGCGTTTTATGCCAAATAACCCACCGCAGGCGAAACCAAGCCCATCTTCGGCACTCCAAGCAGCCGCGCGGGGACCAGGACGAATATCACGAAAAAGCAGGGCTGCGTCAACTTGAGTCCGACTCAGGCGGTGCGCAAAATCCGTGGGAATGTCACAGACATGTGCGACGCCAAAATCTACCCACCACAGCGTTGGAGCGTTGCAGAACTTTGAGGCAATCTCCATGAGCCATGGTTTGGAATACATCAACTGGAAATATTCAGCAGTGTCTTTTGACGAGTTCGTGGAACGTGGTGAGCGTTTGCCTTGAGATAGTAGATGTTCGATTTTTTCTACGATTTCGGTTGAAATGAGATTTTCCGGTATCAGAGCTAATGAAATATTGCTCTGGGAGTTAAGAAACTGCAAGCGAACCAAACTCATCTCATCAGCAAAGACAATCATTGGCAATCCTGTCGCGACGAGATGGCGAGATAAAAAAACGTATTCGTCAAGGCTACGTACCCCTGAGCCAACACGATCTAGCCCAGCACACAGACTCACGAGAACCGGTCCTCGATAATCGGGCCAAAGTAGGTGCGTCTGCATGAGTGAATATTAAGGCGATGCCTTCCGGTCATCAGTTTTGCCCCATGGCATCCCAATTGCCGTTCGCCGCTGAAGAAGGCATATTTAATGCAAGGCGAGCAAGTGAACATGCTGCTGTCATTCGCTGGAAGTTTCAGTGTTGTGCTGCAGGTCGCATCGACTGCTTCGATCACAGCGCAGTTATCGGTCACACCGCCGCTTGCCGTATTGCAACTAGTCGAAGCGCCTTTGGGCGGTTGGGCAACTTCCTGGGCGCAAGGATGTGTCAAGGCAAGAGTGGCGATGTATGCACGCGGTCCCTGTACTGGTTTCCTTTAGGCAGATGGTGAGTTCGAGCGTAGTGAGTGATGTGTTACAGGTATTTCACTGCGCAGAAGCATTCCTAGGACTAACATTTGGTCGCATTCACCCTGCCGACATGAGTCTGAGGAGACCTGATGGAACGTCAAGAGTTAGAAACGGTCATCTATGAAAAAGATGGGCCAATCGCACGAATCATTCTCAACCGGCCGGAAAAAGCCAATTCCCAGAGTTCCGAGATGGTCTGGGATGTTGAAAACTGCCTGAACGATGCTGAGCAGGATTACAACATCAAGGTAGTCATTATGAAAGCTGAAGGCAGGGGCTTCAGTGCAGGACATGATGTCGGCGGACCTGGCGGACCGGCATATTCAGAATTTAAGGAAGCAGCAGAAGCCGGTCACCCGTGGGCTGGACAGGCCAAGTTGTTCACCTGGCCCGTATTGCACCTTTGGGAGTTCCAGAAGCCAACGATTTCGGCCGTTCAGGGCTACTGCATCGGTGGCGGAACCTACTTCGCGCTGCTCAATGACATTGTTATTGCTTCAGAGGACGCTTATTTCCAGATGCCTTTGCCGCAGGGTCTTGGATTCCCAGGTGGCGAAACTCTGATCGAGCCTTGGGTCACGATGAATTTCCATCAGACTTACGAGTACCTCTACCTGTCGCAGACCCTTGATGCGCATGAAGCCAAGCGCCTCGGCATGGTGAATCGAGTAGTGCCTCGCGAAGACCTCGACGCAACGGCAGAGCTCATCGCTTGGCAGATCGCTCAGGCGCCGCTATCAGTTCTCATGGGCATCAAAGCAGGTGTTAAACGTGCTTGGGAAACCATGGGCATGCGAGTCAATTTGCAAGCAAGCCTGCAAATGATGGAAGTCACCGGACATGCAGGCGACGTCGCTGCGTGGCGCAAGGAAAATGCTGAAAAGGGTTACGGTCCCGCTCCTCGCAAGGTCGTGTCACAGCGTGCCGAAGTTGCGCTAGAAGAAGCTCGTAAGCGCTACCCAAACGTTAAGGGCTAAAACTCTGCAGGAGAACAACCGCGATTGACTGATTCTGGTCGATCGCGGTTGTTCTTTCTCACCTTCCTTCTTCACCTCATCAGCAGGACCACGCCGACACCGGAAACCGCAAAGCTGTCCTTGAAATGGCTTCGATAGGCTTAGGCGTTCGTTGTGGGGGGCGGTAGCTCAGCTGGTTAGAGCCCCGGGCTCATAACCTGGTCGTCGTCGGTTCGAGCCCGACCCGCCCCACAAAGAAAACCCCCTGCGATACAACAACTATTGCAATGGGCATCTAGTGAAACCTTCCTATTCTTGGTGTCAGTTCCAGCAAGAGCCTTTTTTAGACCTCTAGCCGTCCCGCCACTTTTTAAGGCCACCAACCCTCGCTTTCACTATCTCCGCAACTGCGGTAGGCCGCAGCTGGTTCTGGTTAAGGATCTGGAAGTGCCACCCCGAGTCGGAGCGCTTTTTGTCACTGAGTATCGGTTGTCTACAATTATGGCCACAGAGAATACGACAGGAGACGCATGATTATCGAAGGTTCGCGGATGCTCATCGTAGGAGCCAATGGGGTCTTGGGTTCGCACATCAGCGAACTTCTTCAGGGCAAAGGAGCGCAGATTGTTGGCACAGCCCGAACCAATCAATCCTCAGTCACCCTTCATGCGAACCTTTCGGAACGACTTATTCTCGACCTCAACGAACCCACCTCAATAGCTACCTTGGCGACTTATTTGGTCTCGAGTGAATTGCCACTTGATGGAGTGATTAATGCGGCTGGAGTTGTCGGATTTGGAACGGTGGAGGCCACAACTTCTCAGATGGCAACGATGCTCATGCAGGTGAATCACTTGGGTCCCGCTGAATTGATCACACAGTTGCTGCCGGTTTTGAAGAAATCTGCAGAAGTGGGAAACACGCCCATAGTTGTCGGAATCACTGGAGTAGTCGCTGAGCGAGCCTTTCCGGGCATGGCAGCCTACGTTGCTAGCAAGACGGCACATGCAGCTTGGCTCTCCGCATTGGCCCTTGAAACACGGCGGGCAAAAATTCGGGTTCTTGATGCTCATCCAGGTCACACGGAGACAGGTCTGGCAAGTCGATCCGTATTCGGAAGTGCACCTAAATTTCCCCAAGGTCTCACCCCCGAACACGTAGCCGAAGTCATCGTGAACTCCATAGAACAAGATTCAACGTCGCTGGCGAGTGCGGATTTTTAGTTTTATCTCTTTGGACTCACCCCGTGACCTTGAATACCCGTGGGTGATGTAGGTAGTTACCAACAGCCGGATCAGAGACGCGGTGGGCCTGAGTAGGCGGTCATTCGCAAAATCCGACCTTCATCGTCAATCTCAAAGACGTCGGCAACTCTGCCCACTGGCCCTTCTTTCGTGCTTGTCACGATCTCTGCAATCACGACGTTGCCTTGCTGATACAGGTTCGTGATAGTCATCATCATGTCGATCCCAGCATCTGCCATTGCTGAATATCGGGCAATAATTGCAGCACGACCCCGAGTTCCAGGGGTCGGCGTCGGTGATTCCCAGAGTGATTCTTCGGCAAAGAGCTCGCCCATTTGAGTGAACTTTCTAGCATTGAACAGATCTATATACAGTTTCACCGTGTCGGTTTGTTCCATGTGCACAATCATGCCCTGTCGCTCAAGAAATAGTGAGAGGCCCCGCGCGATTCGTCTTTACCCGAATTCGCGCGGGGCCTCTCAATAGTCACACTTTAGAATTTAAGCAACATCAAATCTATCGGCATTCATAACCTTGTTCCACGCGGCTACAAAGTCGCGAACAAACTTTTCTTTTGAGTCTGCACTTGCATAAACCTCGGCAACGGCGCGAAGTTGAGAGTTCGAACCAAATACGAGATCAACTCGACTTCCCTTCCATTTGAGTTCACCAGTTGCACTATCGCGGCCCTCGAAGGTTGCCTCATTTGTTGACGTCGGCTCCCACTTCGTTCTCATGTCAAGCAGATTGACGAAGAAGTCGTTCGTTAAGGTACCGGGACGTGCAGTGAAAACTCCCAAGTCAGATCGTTGATAGTTAGCGTTAAGTACTCGTAATCCGCCAAGAAGAACGGTCATCTCTGGAACAGTGAGATTCAGTAGACTCGCCTGATCAACCAGCAACTCCTCGGCCCGTAAAGCGGCCTGATTTCCGAGATAGTTACGGAAACCGTCTGCTGTTGGTTCAAGCACTGCGAAGGACTCTATGTCAGTCTGGTCTTGGGTTGCATCGGTACGACCAGGAGTGAATGGCACCTTGATTTTGTGACCAGCGCTTATTGCAGCAAGTTCAATTGCCGCGTTGCCGCCAAGCACGATCAGGTCGGCTAGTGAAACTCGTTTCTTTCCTGAACCTTGATCAGCGTTGTATGCATTCTGTATCCCTTGGAGGGTCAACAGCACCTTTGAAAGTTGTGAAGAGTCATTCACTTCCCAATTCTTTTGTGGCTCCAAGGCAATTCGAGCGCCGTTAGCCCCACCACGTTTATCTGATCCACGAAATGTCGAAGCAGATGCCCAGGCCGTTGCCACAAGTTCAGTAACAGAGAGACCTGACTCGAGGATTTGTATTTTTAGGGCTTTAGCATCCTTGTCGCTCATGAGTTTGTGAGTGAGTGGCGGAACAGGGTCCTGCCAGATCTGCGGTTCGGATGGAACCATGGAGCCGAGGTAGCGAGATTTTGGCCCCATGTCTCGATGCGTCAATTTAAACCAGGCCTTAGCAAAGGCATCCGCTAACTCCTGTGGGTTCTCTAAGAATCGTCGAGAGATTGGCTCGTATATCGGATCCAGGCGCAGTGCAAGATCGGTAGTAAACATGATCGGTGCATGCGTCTTAGATGGGTTATGGGCGTCGGGCACTGCAGTAATGGCCGCGGAATTCTTAGGAATCCACTGCGTTGCGCCGGCTGGGCTTTTGGTCTGCTCCCATTCGTAGCCAAAGAGCGTTTCAAAATAGCTGTTGTCCCAGGTAATTGGTGTTGGAGTCCACGCTCCTTCTAGTCCACTGGAAATTGTATCCGCGCCATTTCCAGTGCCGAAACTGTTCACCCAGCCAAGTCCTTGCTCTTGCAAGGGCGCGGCCTCAGGATCGGGGCCGCTGTAATTATTTGGATCCGCGGCGCCGTGTGCTTTGCCAAAGGTGTGCCCGCCAGCAATCAAGGCAACTGTTTCTTCGTCGTTCATCGCCATCCGGCGAAAGGTTTCGCGAATGTCGACGGCGGCAGAAAGAGGATCAGAGTTTCCGCCTGGGCCTTGTGGGTTCACGTAGATGAGACCCATTTGCACGGCTGCAAGTGGATTTTCGAGATCACGTTCTCCGCTGTAACGATCTTCGTCGCTCAGCCATGTTTTTTCAGTTCCCCAGTTGATGTTATCTTCTGGCTCCCAAATATCTACGCGGCCACCGGCGAAGCCGAAGCTCTTTAAACCCATTGATTCAAGGGCACAGTCACCAGTGAAAATCATGAGGTCAGCCCATGAGATTTTCTGGCCATATTTTTGCTTAAGCGGCCATAGCAAGCGTCGGGCTTTGTCGAGGTTCACATTGTCTGGCCAGCTATTCAGTGGCGCAAAGCGTTGTGACCCCGATCCGGCACCACCGCGACCATCGCTAATGCGGTAGGTCCCAGCGCTATGCCAGGCCATCCGAATAAAAAAGGGACCGTAATGACCGTAGTCAGCTGGCCACCAGTCTTGAGACGTAGTCATCAACTCTTCAATGTCTTTCTTGAGCACATTGAGGTCGATGGTTTTGAAGGCTTCGGTGTAGTTGAAGGCTTCACCCAGCGGATTTCCTGCTGGGGAATTCTGGCTGAGGACCTTGAGATTCAGCTGGTTAGGCCACCACTCTTGGTTTGACGTTCCCCCGTTTGACTGTTTTTGCGATGTCCCAACAACGGGGCATCTGCTCTCACTGTCCATGTCGTCCCCTTCTTTTTTTGGTGTGCCTGAAAGTCAGGCGTCAATCTCGAACTGGTCGTAGTTGCTCTACAGAAACGTTTTTCGGTTCGGCCTTCGAGGTGTTGCGAAGTCGACGAATTGGCGGGCTTAGGCGAGTTGGCTGGATCCCTTGGTTCAGGCAATCAGGGCAACGTCCCCAATAAGAAACATCTGCCTCGTCGATTTCGAAACCTAAGGCATCGACCACTTCAAGGCACGGCGCATATCCGGTCGAGCAGTCAACATCCTCGACTCGACCACAGATTCGACAAATCACATGATGATGGTTGTCGCCGACACGATCCTCAAACCGAGCAGGTGACCCAACAGGTTGGATGCGGCGAACCAAACCTGATTCGGTGAGCAGGCTCAGCGCGTCATAGACCGACTGTCGAGAAATTGCACCAATTTCAGATCGGGCTACATCACAGATCTCATCAGCAGTTGCATGAGCGTTGGCGCACACCGCGCGCATCACAGCTAAGCGCTGGGCAGTTACTTGAACGCCGCGTGTGCGAAGCAGCTCAGTAGGTGTTGAGGTCATGTGAGGAGCGTACCCCTAATTTGGACTCAATACAAATATCTAAAAAGTCATATATTGGTACATATCAACGTTTGAAAAGAGATCATGGACTGCTACCAAAATTTTCAAGGACGAAGGGTTGTGAATTCAACCCTGATCTTTTAGCAGGGGAAAATGCGCCGACTGATTTGAGGCGACTGCTTCTTCAGCAGGACTGTCTTGACGCGTAGGAATCTCTCAAGAAATTAGCCAGAGAGTCACGCTTTGACGTCGAGCACGACCTCAAACTCAAGCAAACTTGCACCACTGGACACAGGGTTGCGTTGTTCGCCTGCATGCGCAGTATGTGCTGAACCACTTGTGCGCCAGTTTTGGAAGGACTCTTCATCAACCCAGTGAGTCACTACGAAGTAGCGGTCCTCGCCGGCTGTTGGTCGTAGAAGTTGAAATCCAAGGAATCCCGGAACACCGTCAAGAGCATTGGCTTGTGCCGCAAAACGTTTTTCTAATTCTGGACCAGCCTGGGTTGGGACGTTGATCGCATTAATTTTGACGAGGTTCATGGAAGAAGGGTAGCGAATAATGGTTGTTTGCGCAGCCCGCTCCCAGAGAGATACCAAGGGCAAGAAAAGAACTTCGAAACGCTGCTACGGCGAGAAAAGTAGAACAATTACTTCAACCACGACCACGACCAAGATCGATGAGAACATCGCTTTGTGACTCTTTGATTTCCACGAAAATAAGCCTGCGCCAACAAGTGTGGCCCCGAGGATAGTCGGCAGTATGAAACTGGATTTTGATCCCACAAAGGCCAAAATGAGCGTTCCCGCAACCAGAAGTCCCCAACAAAGGCTCATTGCCTGCTTTGGTCCAAGACTGATGACAAATCCTTGCATGCCAGCGGCTTTATCGGAATCAATATCTGGAAGGGCATTTGCGATATGAGCGCTTACGCCAATAATCGCAAAAATTGCGACCACCCAAATCTGCGGTGGTTGACCGTTGTAGCCGTAGGTTAGGAAGGCTGGAACAGCGCCAAAGGCTAAGGCATAGGGAAGCCAGGACCACCAGGTTCGTGAAAGAACAGTGTTGTAGAGCCACGCCATTGTGAGAGCGAAAACATGGAATGTTCCACCGATTAACCCAGCGACTGTCCAACTCATCACGCAGGACAACGTCAGTGCGGTAACGGCAGCACGCCATAAGGATCTTGGGCGGATCCCGTACGCAAGGGTTGGCTTATTGGTTCGATGAGCTTCGCGATCCGTTGGAGCATCGAAGGCGTCATTGCTCCAACCAACTGAAAGTTGGCCTGCGATAACCGCCACGAACACCCCCAGTAGGGGCTCACCTCGCCAGCCAAGATTCCAGGCGAAGAGAGTAAAGACGATGGTGACAGCCGCTGTGGGCGCGGCATGGCTTGCTTTAATAAAGCCAACCAAAGTTTTCATGGGTTGACCGTACGCGTGTGGCTTGACCAGAATCGAATCCGACTCCGTTACCAGGCGTAAGCCTCCGGTGCCTTGCCACCAGGGCCAGGGAACAACACATCAAGCTCGGCAAGTGCGGCTGCGTCGAGCTTGATGTCAAGAGCGCGCAATGACCCGTCGATCTGGGCAAGTGTGCGCGGCCCAATGATTGGGGCAGTGACGGCCGATTGATGAAGGAGCCAAGCCAACGCAGTATCAGCAGGATCTTCATCACGTTTTTCGCAGAAGTCTTCCCAAGCCTGAATGGTTGGTCGGATTTTTTCCAGACGCTCGTTCGTGCTTTTCACCGCGCTTCGGCCAGTAACTCCTGATTTTTGCTTCTTCAAGATTCCACCGAGGAGACCTGTTTGCAATGGCGACCAAGGAATAACCCCTAAGCCGTAATGTTCAGCAGCTGGTAGTACTTCGAGTTCAACTGTGCGCTGTAGAAGGTTGTAAATCGACTGTTCGCTGGCCAGTCCCGAAAGGTTGTGGCGGCGGGCTGCTTCTTGTCCTTGGGCGATATGCCAGCCTGCGAAGTTCGAGGATCCTACATAAATAATCTTGCCTTGTTGGCGCAAGACATCCATCGCTTCCCAAATCTCATCCCAAGGAGTGCGACGATCAATGTGATGCATCTGGTAGATATCTATATAGTCCGTTTGAAGACGTTTCAATGAGGCATCGCAGGCGCGTCGGATATTTAACGCCGACAGCTTTCCATCATTTGGCCAGTCACCCATCGGCGTGTAGAGCTTGGTACCGATAACAGTCTTGTGCCGCCGCTGACCGCCTTTAGCAAACCAATTACCGATAATTGTTTCGGTATAACCGGGATTGCCTGGGCCACCATAAAAGTTCGCTGTATCAAAAAAATTAATCCCGACTTCGTGCGCATGATCCATGATGTCGAAGGCTTCAGCCTCGTTGGTCTGCGGCCCAAAGTTCATGGTGCCAAGGCAGAGCTTGCTCACGGATAGGCCAGTACGTCCAAGATGGGTATATTTCATGAGGACATTTCAGCATAAACCCACAGGCAATGTAGGCACGTTTACGAAGAATTTCTGATGTACATATTTTGGGAGGCTACCTATTGAAAAGTTCTAGGATTCTCTCGATTTGTCCTTGTTCAGCTCTATGGCTGTAGCCAACTGATGATATGTAAAAGACCATCGACATGATGAGACCTGTCGTTATGGCCACCGACAGACTCTGGACCCATTTAGATTTCTTCGAAGAGGTTGCAGGAAGCAGTGAGACCAGGATGACGGTCATGAGTCCGAGTAAGGCCATAATTGCAACGAAGATAACGTCTAAATGTGCACCACCACTGTTTACTCGGGTCTGGCGTTCAGAGATGAGTTGCTGAACTTCGGTGAAGAGTCCGTTTGCTTCGGTCGCCTTGGTTTTGTCAGCTGAAAGTTCGACTTGACTCTTGTCCACAACTTTGAGGAAGTCCTGAAACGCGTTGTTTGTTTCGTCGTCACCACCGATGGGTGGGCTCACCTCAATTTCCTTCGCGATCAAACTATTGACGTACGTTTGCAAGGAATCGTGGAACTCTTTTTCCATTGCAGGATCAATAACGGAAACCTCAAGCATGATGTCTTCGACTTGGGAAAATTCGCGAAAAAGCGCTTCTTCGCGTGCGGATTCAGCAGACCACACATTCACAATGACAAAGGCGAGGAGCAGGGTGAATGCTGTTCCCAGAAACGCCGCGGATGGGCCGATGACGGAGTCGTCTTCAGCTTGAGTTTTGTACTTTCCCGAAATGACCAAAGGGACGATGATCAGGCAGACAACAACTGGCACCAAGACGCAAATGCCAATGATCAACCAGGTCGGGAATCCCAAAAACGTATCCATGCCGAAAATATAACCGACACAGGTACGTAAGTTGGTTTCTGCTTCAGCGTGTTCAGTTTGTAGAGATAACAGCCAAGGTGTCGCCTAGTTTGAATTCGATCATTTGGGATTTGGCAGGATTTACTCGAATTCCACCACTCAACGCCAAAGGATCATGCAGAGCATCAGCTGAACGGTAACCAATCGCCGTTACGTCAAAGTCACGGCAAGCAACGATCACATCTTCAAAGGTGTGCTTACCCATGTCTAGGTAACGCTCAACCGGATGAAGGGCAACCACCACACCACCCGAGTCAAAGAGTTCAGAGAAAACGGCCGACAGATGAGGGCTCTCGCTTAATTGTGCCATCAGGAGGCTGATCAGTTTTTGGCTCACAATAAAATCGTGACTCGTTTGCTTCCCGCCGAGATCAACATGGCTCGGATCCATTAATTCAGCTGTGATGTTTTCTGCATTAGGGGTTTCCCTAGTGAGAGCGCGTAGTTGCATCAGCGAAAGAAGTGTTCGAGAGTCTGCTTCTTCAGGCTCGTAGTCACTGCGCTCTGATAACAAAAGAATGTGGTCGAAGGGCCCTTGATCTAAAACTCTCTCTAGGTCGTTCTTGCTAATTGAATTTCCGTGCTGAACCACCACTCTTTGGTTGATCAGCTTGACTGCATCGTTGACCTCCTGAGAGTCATGATGCTCCGAATCAATGAGCACATGGAGCTCAGAGTTTGGCGCTACGTGCGTATCAATTTCTTCGGCAATCAGCGGAGTGAGATCGCTCCAACCGACAATCAACGTGCGCTCTAACTTTTTTTCAGTGGGCTTCAAAATGCGAGCAGAATCGACATTGCGGACTTTCACTGGGAGGTCGAGCGCAAATGTTGAATCATCCTCAGCGATCCCAATCGCGAAGTCTCCCGGAACGAGAACCCGTGCTGCCTGGGCATTGAGCAGGATTTCCCCTGAAGCGGCTTTTATTCCGATAATGGTGGCAGTACTACTTGCTAGGAGTAAATCGCCAAATGTTTTTCCTAGATAATTATCGGTAATCGGGGTGAAGTAGATCTCGTCCCCTTCAAAATCTAGGAGTTCTTGATAAATTACACCGAGACCTGAAGCGCGCGAGACTTGTGCGCTTATTCTGGCGATCACTTCGCGGGGAGTCACGGTAAGCACATTGAGCTCGGTAGCTTCACGCAAGGCCAGTGCTGTATCCGTGTCTTCGATTTGAGCGACGATAGGAGTTTGGGAGCCAAAAGGCAGCGCTTGGGCTAGGGCAAGAACAACTTTCACAACGTGGGCATCTGACTCACCTTCGCCGCGCAAAACAATAATAGAACGCGCGCTGGCTGGATTAAGTTGCGCTAAATCATTCATACGCGTCGCTTTGCCGCTGCGAACAACAACGCGTGAGGTTTTAAAGTCGGTTATCAGGCTTCGAATATCGTCATTCACTTCAATGGGATCATCTGGAGTAAGGATCGCGATTGCCTTGCCGCGCTCACTGAGATTAGCTTCGATGAGTTCCGAGATTATGGCGATGAGTTCTTCGCTTCGACCAATAATTAATGAATGGCCCGTTTCAGCTACCAGTGATTTGCCGCGTCGCAACGATTCGATCTGGCTATCAATTCCGGCTGAGATCAACCCGATGATTGTCGCGGCGAGGAAAATGCCGACCAGAGTTACGAACAGGCTCGTGAGCCTAAAGTTATTGCCCTGATCACCGGTGAAGGTTCCGGCATCTAGCGAGCGCGAAATTGTTAACCAAATTGCTTCGAAGAAGTTCGTCGGCTCGTCATTTGGCCCGATGCCGATTGCAGTAATGATGATCGAGATGAGCACAATGAAGAGAACAGCAAGAAGGCCGAGCCAGGCCAAAACTGCCCAGATTCCTTTAGAAAGCGCATTGTCGAATCGGTACCGCAAACGATGGCGAAGGGTGAACTTCTGAGTCATGAAATGACGCTCCTTGACGGTCGGGTGCGACAAGAATTGCATATGCAAAATTCCGCACCGCAGATGCCTATCGAATCGGCAACCGGTGACTCGCCAAGAGTGCCCGGCAGGCCGAATTGTTTGCCACAGGAGGCTGTCATTCCCTAGATTGCCTTCATGGGCAAATGGGCAGATGGCCGGGCATTGAGTAAAAAGTGTTGGGCACTTCTGAAATCAAATAGATACTTTTTGTGGTTTCCGATTCTCGGACTATTTTTGTCTCTCGTTCCAATAGTGCTTTCAGGGCTGCTCATGGGGGTGGCTGTGGCCCTTGGCGTGGGGTGGTTAGTTTGGGTGATCGGATTCATTGGTTTAGTTTTCATTAACTTTGCCTTTGTGATCGCCGGCGCCGCCTTGGTTGCGTCAATCGACGAAGAGCTTGCAGGGCGCGAGTCCTCCTTGGGCTACGGATTCACCAAAGCGTTTGGTCGGCTCGGCCCGCTTTTTACATGGTCGATCATCCGGGCGATTGTCAGCTCAATCTTGGGTGCGATTCGCAGCGAGGGCGGCGGCGGGGTTGGAGCGCTCATTACCAATCTTGTTGCATCAGCCGGAGCAGCTGCGTGGTCGATCATTACCTTCTTTGTAACACCATGCATCATGCTTCGCGGTGAATCAGCAGTGCCCGCGATTAAGAAGTCGTCTCACATCGTGAAAGAAAAGTGGGGAACTCAGGTCGCTGGAGGAGTTCGTATTGGACTAGGGGTTGCATTAATCATCATCCCAGGTGTGCTGATTCTTGTAGGCGGGTTCATGCTTGCCAATATCTCAGGCCCTGCAGCTTTAGCCGTGATAGTTCTGGGTGCTCTCATCATCTTGTTTGGCATTCTCATCAGCTCTGCGCTCAAAGCAATTTTCTCGGTCGCTTTGTATCGCTTCGCAAATGATGAGCCAGCACTTGGACCATTCACTGGACAAGAACTCAGCGCAGTCCTGACATCAAAGCAATAATTCACTGAGTGATGATTCTCATCGCCACGATTACCCAAAGGAACATCGATGAAGTTCATCACTGACTACCCAGTTCGTTCTGACCTAGGCGGTGAATGGATTAAGCCTGAGACGATCATCTCAGTGATTCAGCATCTTGAACTCATGGGCATTCACGGGCTTGGCATCACTGATCACCCAGCGCCATCGCAGAAGTGGTTGGAAAATGGAGGGCATGAGGCGTTTGACCCATTCGCGATGCTCGCATTCGCGGCGGCAATCACAAAGAAAACTGAACTTTTCTCACATCTCATTGTCTTGCCGTATCGAAATCCGCTGTTAACACTCTCCGGGATGACTTCGGTGGATGTTCTCTCCGGCGGGCGGACGACTTTTGTTTTTGGGGCTGGCTACCTTCGCTCGGAGTATGCAGCGCTTGGCGTTGACTTTGAGGATCGCAATGCGCTGTTCGATGACGCAATAGACGTGATAAAAATGGCTGGGGGAAACCGTGCGGTCACGCACAAAGGGCCTACCTACGATGCGCTTGACCAAATTGTGAAGCCTGGTTTTGTGCAACTTCCGCATCCGCCTCTGTGGCTCGGGGGAAATAGCAACCTGACGATGAGGCGGATTGCAGCTTGGGGTCAGGGCTGGTCGGTAATGATGGGTTCTCCCACGCTGTCAAAGACCGCGCGCACCAAAAACATCGAATCCGTTGCGGATCTCAAAGAAGCACTCGAAAATCTTCAGGTTTTAGTGGAAGCCAATGGTCGTTCGATGGACGAGATCACAATTCAGGCGTCAACTCCGGCGTTGCGCCCGAGCACCAATGCAAGTGTGGAACAGAAAATAAATGCATTGGGTGAACTAGCAAGTATCGGAGTGAGCTGGGTGGGAGCTGACCTTTGGTCTGATTCGATCTCAGAATCCAAAGACCGATACCAAGACTTCAACGAGAATATTGCTCCTCACGCTCCCTAGCTAGGCGTGTTGGTTCCGAGTGGTGATGCATCTTGGGGAGAAACTTATTCATCAGCGAATAAATACCCCCACGTTGCGTGATTATCACGGTGCCGGAATCATGTGGGTAACGAAAGCGCACTGGAGGGTTGATGTACGTCCGCAATGCTTGGTACGTGGCTGCATGGACCTCTGAGGTGAACGATGAACCTGTTAGCCGGGTGATTTGCGAGGTGCCTATCGCCTTGTACCGCAAGATGGATGGCACTGCCGTGGCCCTTGAGGACAGGTGCGCGCACCGGGGTTTCCCGCTTTCAGCCGGCCGGGTGGTTCAAGACGTCTTGGAATGTGGATACCACGGTTTCCAGTTTGATTGCTCTGGCGTCTGCGTGCGGATCCCAGCGCAGGAAATCATTCCCAAGCGGGCCAAGGTGCGAGCTTTTCCCGTTGTTGAAAAGGATGGCTGGATCTGGGTATGGACAGGTGACGCAGCCAAGGCCGATGAAACTCTCGTACCTGACACCCACTGGATGAGCGATCCTGCTTGGGCCACGGTGACCCACAGCTTTGCTTTTGCTTGCCGAGCAGATCTCATCCATGACAATCTCCTAGATCTCACACATGAGTCATTTATCCACACTTCGACGGTGGGCGACGAGTACATCTATAAGCATGGGGTTACTGTTGAAGTTGAAGGAAACATCATCAGCGTAGATCGGCTTATGCCAGGCGTTGAGGCGCCACCACTTTACGCACAAACAATGAAAACGGAAGGTCTCTACGACCGCTTTCATTGCACCAAGTTCTATGCCCCGAGCTTTCATGCCCTGCATTCTGGAATCACGGGGATGGGGCGTCCCCGTGAGGAGGGTTTCCTTATAACGGTGATGAATGCCGTGACCCCAATCGATCCAAAAAATTCCCACTATTTCTACGCATTTTCCAGGAATTTTGGGATTGATCAGGAATCTGCCACCCAAGAACTCATCGAGGGCCTAGCCACGGTGCTTTTCGAGGACAAAGATGCCCTCGAAAAGCAGGAAATTGGCCTACAGTCGCGTCCAGAGACTGAAATGGACGTGCTGATTGCCCAGGATGAAGGAATCGCGAAATCGCGAAGAATCATGGCGCAGTTACTCGATGCTGAGAAGTTGGTCTGACTTATGCAAGTCTCATTGATCGAGCAGGGTGCTCGTTCGTACGAAGGAGGGGTTCATGCTCGCATTGAGTAAGCGCCACATCGGCATTTTTGCCGTATTGGCAACCACGCTGTCACTCACACTTTCTGCATGTGGCAGCAGCGATTCAAGTTCTACGGATGCATCTGTAGCACCAGCTGGCGGTTCCGATGCAGCAGTTGTTGCACTTGTGCCAGAAGCTATCGCCGCTGACGGGGTCATCACTTTTGGCACCGAGCTTGGTTACCCACCCTTTGAATACACCGAAGCAGATGGCACCACGCTAACCGGTTTTGATATTGACTTGGCAAACGCTGCAGCAGGGCTGATGGGGCTGACCGCAGAGTTCAAGAACTCTTCCTTTGATTCGATCATTCCGTCGGTAATTAGCAAGCGCTACGAAGCTGGAATCTCGTCATTCACGGTGAATGCGGAACGCGAGAAGCAGGTTGATTTCGCAAGCTACCTCAGTTCAGGTGACGCGGGAGTTGTACCAGCGGGCAATCCGAAGGCTATTGCGTTGGATCTTTCGATCTGTGGCACCAAAGTTGGCGTACTTAAGGGCAGCACCCAAGAGACCGCTTCGGCTCCGCAGCTCAACGCTGCTTGCAAGAAAGCCGGCAAGACAGAAGCATCGATCACCGTGATTGCTGCTTCCGATCAAATGCCGATAGCGCT
>Ga0114974_10001796_pt1 | contig 16812 bp, 16 predicted proteins | sample S_130206_EF_Meta_FD_87318 | JGI IMG/M metagenome (GOLD analysis project Ga0114974, IMG submission 87318) | Freshwater microbial communities from Lake Simoncouche, Canada to study carbon cycling - S_130206_EF_MetaG | ecosystem: Environmental > Aquatic > Freshwater > Lake | place: Lake... | reverse complement strand
TTTGAAGGGAATGCGACATACAGCATCATCAAGAAGAGAGCCTAACCAGAGCACTACAGCGCAACGCGCTTCGCGCGTGGCTGACTGCTAACGTTCGGCAAAGCAGATTTACCCCATGAAAGCACTCGTTGGACTCATTACGGCGCTCTCAATCCCAATTGGTCTGCTGAATCTTTTCGGCGGCATCATCTCGGGCATCTGGCTCGCCATTCTCGGCAAGTGGAGCCCGATCTTCATCGGCTTCCTTGGCCTGTTTGGATCCGCTTTTCTTCTCGGCTTCGCAATGATGCCAGGGTTGCTGTTTGCCGCGCCCGCGGCGAAGTTCGCAGAAAAGAAGATCTATTCCGGGCTCTATTTTTTCGCGTTTCTTAGCAGTCTTTACACGTTCGCGATTATCACCATCTGGTGCGTGTTCGTTATGCGCTACTTTATGGTCGACGCGACCGAGAAGAGCTACATCCCGCTCATGCTTTGGTCGTATGGCGTAGCCACCGGTCCGCTAGGCTACATGGCTTCGAAAGAGAGAGAGAACGAAGCGTCGATATTTACGGTGTTTTTCGCGTCGCTAGCTTACACCGCGGCCGGTCTCTGGGCAATTATAGGACGGCCTACGATACTCGACGTCCTTGTTCTTTTTGGATGCATCATGGGTGTTGGTATGCTGACGATGTTCGCCAATGCCGTAGCCAGCTCGAAGCGAAATGAAGAATGGGCCTAACCAGACGCTAGAGCCAACGACCCTGCTTGGCACGTCGGCTGCGGAGCAGCCTTTGGTGCCATGGAGGGTCGTGGCTCATCTGTAACGTTCGGCGAAAGAATGAAGCCCTCCGATTCACATAAGATATTCTTCGACCAAAAGTCGTTTCATCCGCGCGTTGTGAACGGCGACATTTTCACGAAGGAAGAAGTCGCATTACTGCGGCGTTTCGGCGCGTGGATGGAGGCGCTCGATCAAAAAAAGATTTTACCGGAGAGTTCCGAGCAGAGCGCGTTTGTTGAGATGTGCAGCGGCCTTCGTGAGCCGCAAACCAAGTTCGAGTTGGTTTGGTGGAAGCTCAAAGAAAGAAGAAAATTCGAGAGCGAGTGGGTTTGTCCCGATCCCGAGAATGTAAGGAAAGCCATGATGAATACGTTCGATCGAAGTGATGACTGGTGGTCGAACGCCGACCGCGCATGAAAGAAAAGCCGAACCAGACGCCACAGCCAACGGCGCCGAGCCGCCGTGGCTGACCTCGGACGTTAGGCAAGAAAATGAAGACTCTCCCGCTCATCGCTCTGATCCTCGCCTGCCTGTCGTTACTCGCGAGCTGTGCAAATCCGATCAACGCCCATACCGCTCAGCGATACTACGAATATGGCGTCCAAGCCGAAAGAGGCGGTGATCTCGTCTTAGCACAGCGCAATTTTTCGAGGGCGTATGGAAATGCCCAGATAGGAAGTCTCGGCCCGAAAGCTGAAGCATACTACCTTTACGAATTCGCACGCGTGACAGGCTATGCGGGTGCGTATGCCAACTCTGAGAAGGCGTTCTTGGATGTTCTCGCGCTGATCGAGAAGTCAAAAGGTGAAGCCAATAAGCTACGGCCTCCGACACTTTCAGAGTATGCGCGACTTCTTCATGACACGGGACAGCACGCGAAAGCTGTGGCGATCTACGAAAGAGCGGTTTCAGAGTTGGAAAGGGTCGGCATTCTGACGGCAGATCCACTTGGATTTGCATCGCTCCTTGATGATTATGCCGGCTCTTTGGCGGCAGCTGGTTTTCCGCAGCTGTCCGCTGCGGTTGCGAGTCGATCTGCGTCGATCAAAGAAGCCCACAAGGGGGGCCCTAAATTTGAAGCAAGAAGATACAAAGCCTAACAAGCGCACCACAGCACAACGCGCTTCGCGCGTGGCTGACTGCTGAACGTTCGGCAAAGAAAGATGAAGACCTTCGTTTCAATTATCTTGCTCGTTGTCGCTGTAGCTTCGGCACACGCGCAATCGACGGCTGCCGAGCGTGAAGAACTTACTCGCGCAGCGGAGGAAGTGCTGCGTCCAGGCACTTTCGCGCTCTTCATAGTCCCGCCTTCGACTGGACCTTTGAATGAGTCTGTGGTCTCTGGCCTTTCGTTGTTCGGAGGACCGAGCGCGTTAGTGAAGAGCGCGGTCCGCACACTGCGTGAGTGCAAAAGAAGAACGCTTGATTTGGCAGTCGCATGTAAGACTGAAGCGAAGGGCCGTGCGACGATGCTCGCGGCATTGAAGTCTCTGAACGACGAGAGGCTAGAAGGCATGACGATCTACTATTTGATTCCTCCGGATGCCGAACTCGCGAAGAAAACTGAAGCCCTTGGTGCAAAGCCAGTGTTTAAGAAGCCCAACCAGAGCACTACAGACAACTCCGGGGCTGCGCCCCGTCGTGTCTGATCGCAGGCGTCGGCGGAAGAAAAGATATGAAGCCCATTGCCATCCTTCTCGCTGTTTTGCTTCTCAGCGGCTGCGCGAATCCTCTGAATCGCGTCACCTATGACCGTTATTGGAAGCAAGGTGGAGAGGCCGAGCGCGCCGGTCAGCTTGGAGTCGCGGAGCAAGCGTTCTATCGCGCGCTCGTAAATGTAGATATGGGGAATCTAGACCCTTTGCTGAAGTCTCAGGCACTGTATAATCTTGGCCGAGTAAAGAGAAGAGTTGGAAAGTATACGGAAGCTGAAGATCTTTTGAGGCAGTCACTCGTCTTGCATAAGAAGTTACTGAGCCCTGAGGATCTGGACACGGACCGTTGTCGCATCGAACTTTCTGTCGCTTTGGCTGCACAGGAAAAATGGGGCGACGGCTCCCGATATCTCGAAGAGGTTCTTCCGCATGCCAGTCGTTTTTCTGGTTCCGAACGAGAGTTCATGCATGAGGTATTCAAGAACTTCTCAATCGAGTTACGAAAAGCTGGGCAGGAAGAACGAGCCAGGCTTTTTGAGCAGCAAGATTCCAAGTCATGAAGAAGCCGATCCAGAGCATCACAGACCAACGCGCTTCGCGCGTGGCTGACTGCTGACGATCGGCAAAAAATGAAAATTACCCTGCGCTACGGTCCGATGGTCCTCGCGTTCATCTTTGCTCACTTGCTCGTGAGCTGTACTGCGCCTGTTCGTGGGCAACCTACCGCTTTGGTCGCAGTGCGAATCGTCGGAGGCGGACCGCCGACCATCCAGCAGACGACAACAGTCCACAAGGCGATCGGGAGCTATCTTGCCAAAGCTGGGCTTCGTTTCGCCGATAGGTTGGCTGACGCAGATTTCGTCGTGAACATCGACTACCTACCAGACGCCACAGACCAAAATATCGGACGCGTGAAGATCATCGGAGTCGAATCTACCTCTCGACTGCGCAGGGTGAACGGAGATGAGATCTCCGCTGAGGCTAACGAATGGGCTCAAAAGCTTCGCTATTATGAGCAGTGGATCGAACGTCAGGCGAAAGAATCCACATAAGCACTCCGCGTCCGACAAACCCAACCAGCCGCCAGAGCCAACTCGGCCCTTCGGGCCGAGTGGCTCATCTTGAACGTTGGGCAAAGAAAGATGAAGCGTGCTGCGTTAGTTTCATTTTCGCCGTGGCCTTTGCGGCCTGCGGGAAGAGCCGAACCGCATGCGTCTACGAGTTGCCTCACTCCCATGCCGGGCACACGAGCGCTACAAACAACTCCGGAGCTGCGCCCCGTCGTGTCCGACCGCAGTCGTTAGGCAAAAAATCTTGAATTTATAGAGCAATACGGCATATTGCTGGGTCTGGTATGCCAAACCTCAAATTTCAGTGGGACCCAAAGAAGGCCGCATCGAATGCATCCAAGCATCAGGTTACGTTTGATGAAGCACAAACCGTTTTCCTTGATGAATATGCGCTCGTGATTCCAGATCCGGAGCACTCTGCTGTTGAGGACCGTTTTGTGATTTTAGGTCTTAGTGCTGAAAATCGAGCCCTTGTTGTCGTTCATTGTTTTCGTGAGGATAAATCTGTGATTCGAATAATTTCTGCGCGTAAAGCCGGAACAAAAGAACAAATTCATTATTGGAAAAATAAATTATGAAAGCTGAATATAACTTCTCAAATGCAGTTCGTAATCCTTATATCAAGAAGGAGAAGAAGGCCGTCACCATTCGTCTAGAGAATGATGTCGTTGATTATTTTAAAGCTATGTCTACTGAGACCGGAATTCCGTATCAGAATTTGATAAATCTTTATTTGAGGGACTGCGCTGAGCATAGCCGTAAACTTAGCTTGGTTTGGAATCGGAAAACCAATGCAGCCTAACCAGGCGCTAGAGCCAACGGCCCTGCTTGGCCGTGGCTGATCTTTAACGTTCGGCCAAAGAGAATCGATTAGTACATCCAGCGAGCCAAAGCCGCAGAGCGACCAAGACAATCGAGCGTGAACCACAGAGGTACAGAGGCACCAGGAAGAACCGAGAAGCGGCCCCAATCGCCTCCGCAGGTCTCCGTGTCTTGGTGTCTGTGGTTCAATGCTCGATGAATTGAGATCAGTGGCCTCCCCGCGCGCCAAAATCCCACTCGCACGCTCCTCCGCGCCCGCGTCCCCGAAGGCTGGCGCATTACGAAGTGCCACACCCCCACCGGCGAACTCCCCGCCGACCTCCACCCACTCGCCCGAGGCCACCACCGCATCCGTGAAAGGCGCGAGCCCGATATCGTAGATCAGCTTCTCGGTCCCGCGCTTGCGCGGAGAGCCCCCATACCGTTGCGCCCTCAGACTTGTGAGGGAATAGCGGTCGTCGTAGAGCATAACGCCAAACCAGTAGTAGTCGCCGTGGCCGGGCGACTGCTCGTTGGCGTTGCGCACCGTGAGGAAGAATACGAACTGGGCCGCGTGGATTCGCGGATCGTGACCGGCTCCCGCATTGCGGCGGTCATAAAGGAGGCGCAGACTGAGACCAAACTCAAGTCCCGCCAGATCCGTCAGACGAAGCCCATCCGTCCCGGTCCGATCGCCCGGCAATCCCATCCGCTGCGAGAGAAACAGGTGCGGCCACGGGTCACCGTGCGAGCGGAATTTGCCCTCGTATTCAATTGATGAATTCACACCCAGGATTACGTCGGCGTCCTGCCCGGCGGGGTTGAAACTCAACCATTGCCACTCGTCCCGAAAGGTGAATCTCCCTTCCTTGATCGTCTGCCATGCCGTTTCTGTGACGTTGCTGCGGCTGTGATGCTGCGCTACCCGCCACACCGGACGCTCAGCTTCGGCGCCCCACCGGATCTCAACCGGAACCCCGGCTCGATCACGCGACTCCAAACCCCGCCGGAAGTCTGTGTCGATCAATAGCTCGATCGCGCCCGGCGGGGCCGCGAGGCAGCCGGAAACAGCGGCAAGCACAAGGGAAATGGTGAAGAATATCTTCATGGGCTTTCAGGACGGTGGCTTGACGCCAGCTTTCACTCGGGACCGAGTCGCTTACTTACAGGGCAATCATTCAACTGCCGCCGGCTGGTCTTCTGTCCCTCCGACTATCATGCGGCCTCCCGGAGGCTGCTAGAACGAGATCGTGTTAGTCAGAATATACTGACGGGGATCCTGATAGCGATACTGCCTCGGCTCCAGTGTCACCGGGTCGATGTTGTTGATGACCAATTCGCGCTGATTCGTCACATTGTTTACATTAAGCTGAACACGCCACAGGAACTTTTTATCCATAATTGGGCGCTGGTAGGACAAAAACGCGTCGTAGACCTCCTGGTCCGGGGCGGTCACCTTTTCCGTTCGTTCGATCACCCGCCCATTCAATGGATCCGTGTAATTTGTGCCGGGAGCCCAGGTTATCGCAGCCCGCGCCCCAGCCACCCTGCCAAGACGAAACCGCGCCCCTCCACCCACCGCAAACCCCTTCAGGATTCCCTGCTGAAAATCGTAGCGTGTTCGGAAATTGAAGCTGTGCCGAAACTCGCCGACGTACGGCATTCCCTCATTCACGCCTCCGTTGTCGTAGTATGTCCGCTCAAGATCGGCGACCGCTTCGTTGACGCTGTCCAACGAGGTGCTCACGTTGTTCGTCGCGAGCAACACCTCACGCGTGGTCCAATCCTCGACACTAGGTGCATACTGCGGCCTGGGTTCTGTCGCGCTCTGCGTGATCGCCAAATTGCGGTATTGCAGCCAGAACGGCTTCCAATGATCTATATAGTTGCGTAATGCCCGTGCAACATTGCTCCTCCTCGTCTCCAACTTCGCATAATTTAAAGCCACTGACAATCCCTTTAGCGGCCTTCCCCCGATCTCAAGCTCGTAGCCTTTGCTTTCCGAGTCTCCCAAAAGATTGGTTGCATAGCTGGCTGTCTCGTAGAGCCCCTGGGCCTCCGCGGTCCCCTTCGGATCCAACACGGTGGATTCGATCAGCGCGGTCCAGATGGAAAGCAGCCGCCCCCGGGGGTTGTTGGCGAACGACTCGTTCTTTGAGATGGTGTGGTACTTCGTCCCCGTCACAAATACCCGGCCCTCAAAGAGGTTCAGCTTGATGCCGTAATCCTCCGTTGTTCCTTCGCGACTAGGCGGGAGTTCTGCTGTGGCAATCTTTCGCGGATCGTCCGGTATAACGAAGTTGTTTGCCGGCACATCGGTGCTGTTTGACTGGTTGTAAAACGCCGACAGCCACCGCGTGAGCGCAAAGACACCACCAGCCGTATAGGTTTTTCCGGAATAAATTGTGGGCTTAGCGTTGTCCGGATCGCCGATTGTCCAGACCCCGGTGCCCGCCTGAATCGCTTCACCGGCAGGGTCGCGCACGGGAACCCCGACTTTGTTGGTCAACCGGTCGCCGCGGTAACCGAACGTCGCCACCAGACGATCCTTCAACAGATACGCCTGAGCGACTGCAAGATAGGACTCGTTCTTCCGATTAGAAGCAACCAGCTGGGCGGCGCCTTGGGCGATCTCGTGCAGGTAAATGTCGTTGAACGCACCCGTCCTCGGATTCTGGTATCGCACCGGGTTCGACAGCGGGAAAGGTCCGGGAATCGTGAAATCCGGCTTATAGATTTCGTTGATGTCCGGAATGTAATAACGGTAGAAAAAGCGATTCTGCGCATTTTCCGGCGCCGCTATAAGAGCCCCGCCGCTCGTGACTCCAGGGCCTTTCAAAAAATACTGCCCTAATGTACGCCTGCTGATCTTGCTCTCGCTGCTCTCGCCTAGCCCCGCCAATCGCAATCGTCCCAGCTTGGGCACGGCTGCTTCATACGAGAGGGCCATGCGCCCATGGTTGGTTTGCGTGCTGTTGATGCCGATGTTCGATTGCATATCGACATGGTAGAGCAACTCCTCCGGCTTCAGGACGCCATTGGGCAGGTACTTGTTCGTATCGGCGGAAATGCCATTGAAATTCCATGAAATGTTGCGACCCGTGCTCGTGCTGGTCTGGCGGTTGAACGCCAGCTCGGCATGGAGATTGGGGACGATCTCGCGCTGGAGATAGATCGATCCGAAGGATTGCTCACCTTCGCTGCCGACCCAGTTCGCCTCCAACACCGCCTCGGGATTGCGGCGGCCCATCTCAAAGTCGGTCTGGGGGACACCCGACAACACGGGGAAATTCGCCTTCTGGAACTGCGCGTAGTTTTGGGCGTAGGGAAAACGTTCGCTCACGATCAGAGCGGAACCAATCTGCAGAGCACCGGGGACTAAGGTCGCGCCGGAATTCAGAATCGGCGTGCCAGGTGTGCCGCGTACGCCTGTGCCGGGAGTGCCCGGGATGTAATTCGGCGAAAAGTTGTTGAAAATGGGTCGGCCGCTTGCCTCCCAGATCGACTTGAGGTCCATGCCGAAATACGGGCGAGGGACGTAACGGTCGACCTTCCCATGCTCGAAATCCACCTTCAACGTCGTCTTCCTGTCGACTTTCCATTTGGCCGCCAGGTAGATCCGATCCTGATCGTTGTGGCCGTACGAGCGCCATGACGCCTCCTGTCCGCGAAGTACGACCGCACGCACACCAAGCTTATCCTTGACCAACGCGAGATTGGCGTCGGCGATAAAACGCTGCCCCCCCCCAGGAGTCGATCCGATGGGAAAAACTATAGGCGTTCTTGTTCAGCAGCGCCTGTTTACTGGAGACGTTGACGATCCCGGCCGGCGAGCCGAGCCCATAGAGGATCGCATTTGGGCCACGGGAAAATTCCATGCCTTCCGTCATGTAGGTATCGAGCTCGCCAGGCGCGCCGAAGTAATTCAGACTTCGGCTCACATTCGGAAGACCACGGATGCGAATCGGTTGAGGGGTTCCTCCCACCGCTGTGTAGGAACCCGCGACCGCGGCCGCGGTGCCATCCTGGCTATCCATGCGAATGTTCAGCCCGTATTCGACCGCGCCCACAAGATCCGTAACCGCGATGTCCCGGAGAAACTCCGCGGTCATCGGACTGATGGCGGCACTCAAGTCCTTTAGCGGTGTCCGGACGCGCGACCCCGACAGGGTCTCCTGCCCCACATAGCCATCTTCTCCGGAGGCACTTACCTCGAAAGGGGACAGTATCACCGGCGCTTGGGGCGGGGGAGCAGACGCGCTGCCTTGCGCGAGAGACCAGTGACCGAAGATCAGTGACAAAGCGCAGGCGAGAGTGGTGGGCCAAGCGCGAGCGTAAGGTCGGGTAACAGTTCGGATATTCATGGGTTTTGGCGAGAGGGTTGGGGGTTTTGCTGATCCGAAATCATTCATAGTTTTCGCGGGTAAGGGCGCTCACGGCTGCCGAGCCGAAAACTGGGCTTGCGGCGGTTAGGCGAGGATTTCCCTCACTACCTCGCCATAGACATCGGTGAGCCGGAAATCCCGGCCGAGGTGCCGGTGGGTCAGTTTAGTATGATCGATGCCGAGTTGGTGCAGCATCGTCGCGTGCAGATCGTGGACGTGGATCTTGCCGGCGACCGCGCGATAACCCATTTCGTCGGTCTCACCGTAGGTGAGACCGGCTTTGACGCCGCCACCGGCCATCCAGGAGCAGAAGCTCTCGGGTTGGTGCTCGCGGCCGTGTTTTTCAATGGGCGATTTGCCGCTGAGGTCCTGGCTCCAGGGCGTGCGGCCAAACTCACCGCTCCACAACACGAGCGTGTCTTCGAGCAGGCCGCGCGACTTGAGATCCTTGAGCAGTGCGGCGACGGGGCGATCGGTCTGAGCGCAGAGTTTGGGGAGATTGCCGCGGATGTCACCATGGTGATCCCACCCGCCCATCGTGACCTGCACAAAGCGCACGCCGGCCTCGCTGAGCTTGCGCGCGAGCAGGCAGGCGCGGCCGTTTTTGTCGGTGTCTTTTCCGCCGACGCCGTAGAGTTCCTTCGTGGCCTCGCTCTCCTTCGAGATGTCCACAATTTGCGGCGTGGCGGTCTGCATGCGAAACGCGAGTTCCAGGTTCTGGATCATCCCTTCCATGCTCGCGTCGCCTTGCAGTTCGCCGACCAACCGGCGGTTCAGGCGGTGCATGAGTTCGATGCGCTCGCGTTGCACGCTCTCGCTGGCGGACACGTTGCGCAGGTTCGCGATGGGCGAAGTCTTGTCGTCCAGCGGCACGGTGACCGCCGTGCCTTGGTGGACGGCGGGCAGGAAGGCGGAGCCATACTCACGCACGCCACCGGGTTGGATGCTGACGAAGCTGGGCAGATCCTGGTTCTCGGTGCCGAGTCCGTAGCTGACCCACGCGCCCATCGACGGCCGCACGTCGGCAAACGTGCCGGTGTGGAACTGCAGCGTGGCGCCGGCGTGCTGCGGGTTGTCGGCGTTCATGCCGCGCAACAGGCAGAGGTCGTCCGCCACGGTGGCGAGGTGCGGCATCAGATCGGAGATCATCAGGCCGGACTGGCCGCGCGGTTTCACGGGTGCCATCGGGGCGAGCGCGAGGTATTTTTCCGTGCCGACCTGCGTGACCTCCGGACGCAGCGGCGAGTCGATTTTCTGGCCGTGCCGATCGGTGATGAAGGGCTTCGGGTCGAACAGATCCATCTGGGAAGGTCCGCCTTGCATGAAAAGGAAAATGACGCGTTTGGCCTTGGGCGTCAGGCCGGGGATCCGGGCGGTCTGCGGATGCGTAGTGGCGCGAAGGATATCCTGCAACGCGAGTGCGCCGAAGCCGCAGGCGGCGCTCCGAAGCCAGTGACGACGGGTGGGAAGGAACGCGGTGTTCATGGGGGAATGAGTTTGGTTTAGAGGCGGAAAATGAATTGGTTCGATGCCAGCAGGCCGTGGCAGAGTTCCTGCCAGGCGACTGTCTCGGCTTTGGCGCGGGTCGTGAGCAGCGGATCGATCTGGTCGAGAAACGCGACGGCGTCGCCGCGCTCCGCGGCGGTGATCGCGCGGCTGAAGACGCGCCGCCAGAGCTCATCGAGCCGCGCCTCGCGGTCCGGGTGCGCCGCGATCACGTTCTTCGCAAGGGTCCCCGCCCGTTTGCGCAGGAGGTCGTTGTTGAGAAGGAACAGCGCCTGCGTGGGCACGACGGTCTGCGGGCGTTGGCCCGCGATCTGCGCCGGGTTGACGAAGTCGAAAAACGCGCGCGTGCGGTCGTCCTTCGCGAAACCGTTGCGCAGGACCGGCAGGTAAATCGTGCGCGTGAACTCCTCCGAGGGGCGCGGGGTCTTGTGCGAGTAATTCGGCGGGTTCACGCCCGTCGGCACGAGGCCGCGGGTGTTTTCCTCATTCTCCAGCGCGAGGGCTGGACCGCCGCCGTCGGGTTTCAACTCGCCGCTCACGGCGAGCACCGCATCGCGCAGTGCTTCGGCGTCGAGGCGCTGGCGGTGCATACGCCAGAACAGCCGGTTCTCGGGATCGGTCTGCATCGCCACGGCGTCGTTGCCGCTGCCCAGGCGGTAGGCGCGGCTGAGCACAAGGGCGCGGATGAATTTTTTCTGCGACCAACCTTCCTGCATAAAGCGCGTCGCGAGATGATCGAGCAACTCGGGATGCGACGGCGTTTCCCCGCGCGTCCCAAAATAGTCCACGCTGCGCACGATCCCCTCGCCAAAAAGTTTCTGCCAGATGCGATTGACCGTCACGCGCGCGGTGAGCGGGTTGCGTTGGTCCGCCAGCCAGTCCGCGAGCTGCCGGCGGCCGCTCTGTCCGGCCGGGATGGGCGGAAAACTCTCCCACGAGGCCACGCGCATCGCGCCGCGCGGCACGACCGCCGCCGGCGCGTAGGGATTCCCGCGGATGTAGACCGGCATATCGGCCGGCTGGTCGCCATCGCGCATCGCAAATGCCTGCGGCGGCTTGGGGCGGAAGAACTCCGCATGCTGGATGGTGGTGGCAAGCTTCTTGAGCTTCTCCGTTAACTCATCGCGTTGCTTGGTCAGCTTTTCCTTTTCAGCGGCGGTCGGATCGGGCTCGGCAGCGGCTGTGGCGACGGCACTCTTGTCCGTCACCGCGGCCTTCTTCACCTCGGCGGGAGCGTCTTCCCCTACCTCGGCCGGCGGGGGAGCGGGCGACTCCGCCTTTGCCGTCACGCCGAGCTTGGCCAGCGCCGCGACGATCACCTTTTTCTCCTGGGTGAGCCGGGTCTGCTCCTCCTTCAGTGCGGTCAGTTTCTCCCCGTGCTCGGCCTCGAGCTTCGTGCGCGCGGCGAGCTGTTCCGGCGTCTCGGGCAGTTCGGTGGTGTTGAGCGTGCTCCAGACGCCGAACGGAATCTTCCGGCTCGACGGCGAGCTGCGCAGCATCCCCGCGATGCCGTAATAGTCCTCGACCCCGATGGGATCGAATTTGTGATCATGGCAGCGGACGCAGCTGAGCGTCATGCCCATGAACGCCGTGCCAATCTTGCCGACCTGCGTGTCGATGTGGTCGGTCTCCATCCTCGCCTTGTCGGGATTCACGATCTCAATGTCGCCGAGCATGAGGAAGCCGGTGGCGATGATTTTCTCCGCGCGATCCTCATTGGAGTTCGCCGGCATGAGGTCGCCGGCGATTTGCTCGCGGATGAACTCGTCGAAGGGCTTGTCCGCATTGAACGCGGCGATCACGTAGTCGCGATAACGCCACGCGTGCTCGGCGAAGGCGTTGTTCGAGGTGCCGATCATATCGGCGTAGCCGGTGAGATCGAGCCAGTGCCGGGCCCAGCGTTCGCCAAATCCACGCGAACCCAGCAGCCGATCCACGACTTTCTCGCGGGCGTTCGGCGTGCCATCGTTTTCAAACGCGGCGACGTCTGCCAGCGTCGGTGGCAACCCGGTCAGGTCGAGACTGACGCGGCGCAGCCAGGTAGGGTGGTCCGCGTCGGCCACGGGGCGCACGGAGGATGTTTCCAGTTTTGCGAGGATGAAGCGATCGAGCGGATCGAGCGGCCACGCCCGGTCCGTCACGCGCGGCGGTGCGGGATCGGCCACGGGTTGAAACGCCCAGAATTTTTTCCCTTCGGCGAGGTCGATCGTCCGGCTCTTCGTCGCGACCGCGCCGGCCCGCGGATCGACGGCGCCCTGCTTCACCCATTGCTCGAGAATCGCGATTTCCCCGGCGGACAGCTTCTCCTTGGGCGGCATCTGCAGATCTTCATCCGTGTAGCGCACGGCCTTGATCAGCAGGCTCTTTTCGACGTCACCGGCCAGGATGACTGGCCCGCTGTCGCCGCCGGACTCCCAAGCGGCCCGCGAATCGAGCGCGAGCCCGCCTTTGAGTTTCTTCTCGTGGGAGTGGCATTCGAAACACCGCTGGGCGAGCAGCGGCTGCACCTTGGACTCGAAAAATGCGAGGGCGTCTGCCGACGGTTCCGCGGCGCGGACGAGACTGACGACGGCCAGGGGCAAAAATGAAATGAAGCGGGGCATGGGGGAGATTCTCAGGGCCGGCACGGCAGGATGATTCGCGAAAGCGCACCGGGCCGGTGATGCACGCTCTCGGTGGCGATGACGGTTCGGGCATCGAACGGCCCGGCGCCGGTGTTGGGATTGCGATCGTAGAGGGGGAAGTCGGCGCCGCTGATGTCCACGCGGAGCCGGTGGCCTTGGGCGATGGTAGCGGCGACGGGGCCGAGATCGACGGTGATTTCATACACCTTGCCGGGCTGCATCAGCTCGGGTTTGAGCAACGACGTCCGATAACGCCCGCGCAGGATGCCGCGGGCGAGGTTTTGCGCGAAACCATCGGGATGCACGTCGATGAGTTTCACCGCCCAATCGGCATCGGGCGTGTCGGTGGAGACGTGGAGCTTGGCTTCGGCGTTGCCGGCGAACGCGAGCGGCTCGGTCACGGGCTCGCTGGTATAGACGAGCACGTCGTCGCGGTCCTCGGTTGCGCGTTGATCAACGGGGCCCCAGACGGCGGCTTTGATCGGGCGTGCTTCGGTGACGGGATGGGAGGGTGCGGGGTTCTCCGGATCGGCGCGGAAGTGGTCGGAGGGTTGGTCGGTAATGGGGGCGTCGCGGGTCAGGCGACCGTTGCCCTGGCGGGTGTTCGCTTTGCCGGCGGAGTGCAGATAGAACGACGTCGCCGTGAACCCCTCGGGCGGCCACGTCTGCGCTTCGCGCCAGACATTGTCGCCCATCGAGAAATAGCGCACGGGCGGAAACGGCTTCGCGAACGCGGCGGCCTCCTGTTTGAGATGGCGGTCGAACCAGTCGAGTTGCAGCGCGAAAGTGTCCACGGCCGCCGCGGGGCCGAATTCGATGTCGGCGACCTTGGTTTTGCCCACGCTGCCGTGATCCCACGGGCCGAGGACGAGGCGTTGCTGCCGGCGGGTTTCCGGATCACGCGCCTGCTTTTGCATGATCATGAAATTGCCAACCGACTCGCGCGAAAAGAAGTCGTAATAGCCGACAACGTGCAGCGCGGGGAGTTTCAGTTCGGGCAAACGCGGCGTGAGGTCGAGTCGCGTCCAGAAGCCGTTGGGCTCGGGATGCGTGAGGAAGGCATCGAGCCACGGCATGGGCCAGCCGATGGCCTCGTCCACGTCGCTGAGCGGGAGACGCATGAGCGCGACGTTCATATCGGCGGGTTTCACGCCTTTAGGCTTGGAGCTGGTGCCGGCGATCCAGCTCGCGATGAGCGCGAGCCGCACGGAGCCACCGAGGTAAATGTTGCGGTAGAAGCTGCTCCAAGTGGCCTGCGGTGCGATCGCCGCAAGGCCGGGAGGATGTTCTGCCGCCGCCTGCCACTGCACCGCGCCGACATACGATCCGCCCATCATGCCCACCCGTCCGGTGGACCACGGCCGCCGCGTGATCCACTCTATCGTATCGTAGCCGTCCTGCCCCTCGTGGTTGTAAGGCGCCATCACGCCCTCCGACGCCCGTGTCCCGCGACAATCCTGCGCCACAAAAATGTAGCCCGCCTTCGCAAATCTCTCCGCAATGCCCTTGGCCTTCGTCCGATCATACGGCGTTCGCATGAGCACCACCGGAGCCTTGCTCACCGCGTCGTCGCGATAGATGTCCGTGGCGAGCTTGATGCCGTCGCGCATGGGCACGGCGACGGTTTCGACGCGGACCTCGGCTGTGGCCGAGCCACAGAGAGCGATGAAAACCAGCAGACTGGCGGGCGCTTTCATGACTTACCTGGACTTGCGCGCCTTCAGCGACGGGAGGTCCATATCCTCGCCGGCGGCGAGGATGTGGCGGCGCATCGCCTGACGCGCGGTATCCGGATCGCGGGCCTCGATCGCGTCGAGCACCTGCGCGTGGTGTTCGATGGCCGCCTGTTTGCCGATGCGGCCGATGGTGCGCAGTCGGCTGGCGATGCCGATCTCGGCAAGCGAGTCGAGGATGAGGCGGTAAATCAGATTCCCGCTGGCGTCGGCGACAGCGTGATGAAAGGCGATGTCGGCCTCGATCGCCGAGGGGTTGTCGGAAGCCTTTTCCAACTGCGTCTGGATCCGTCGCAACGTGCGGATTTGCTCCTTGGTGGCGCGCTGCGCGGCAAACGCGGCGACGTCGGGCTCGATCGAGAGGCGCGTCTCATGGAGCTGCTGCAGGCGCTCGGCGACATCGGGAATGAGCAGTGAGAGCGAGTCGTTCAGCGGGCGATGGAGGCGGTCCACGACCTTGATGCCGGTGCCGTGCTGGATCTCCAGCATACCCTGCTGTTCGAGGCGCTTCGTGGCCTCGCGCACGACGGTGCGGCTCACGCCGAGTTTATCGGCCAACAAGCGTTCGCCGGGCAGCCAGCGCTCTTCGGCGGCATTGCCGCCGCGGATAATTTCGGCAAGCTGCTGGCAGACGCGTTCGACCAGAGAGCCGGGACGTTCAAGGGCGGTGATGTTCATCGAAGGTGGGGAGATCGGGTCAATACGTCGCGCGGCCGCCGGAGAGATCGAAGACGGCGCCGGTGGTGAAAGAACAGTCCTCGGAGCAGAGCCAGGCGACGAGCGCGGCCGCTTCCTCTTTTTTGCCGAAGCGACCCATCGGAATCTTCGAGAGCATGTAATCGATATGCGCCTGCGTCATCTGCAGAAGAATATCCGTCGCAATGACGGCGGGAGTGACGGCGTTGACCGTGATGTTTGCGGTGGCGAGTTCCTTGCCGAGCGACTTCGTGAGCGCGATGACGCCGGCCTTCGAGGCGCTGTAGTGCGCGGCGTTGGGGTTGCCTTCCTTGCCCGCGATGGAGGCGATGCTGACGATGCGCCCGTAGCCGTTTTTCAGCAGGTGCGGCACGACGGCGTGGCAGCAGTAAAAGGGACCGTTGAGATTCACGTCCATCACCCGGCGCCAGTCGGAGGGATCGAGTTCCCAGGTCTTGGCGTTGCCGCCGGTGATGCCCGCGTTGTTCACGAGGATGTCGAGCTGGCCGAATGCGGCCGCCGTCGCCCCGGCGGCGGCTTGCACCGAGGAGAAGTCGGCGAGATTTACCGTCGCGGTGTGAACCGTGCCAGCACTCGCCAGTTCGAGCGCGGCCTGCTCCAGCGCGGCGGCGTCCACGTCCCAGAGCGAGACCTCGGCCCCCGAGGCGAGGAGACGTTCCGCAATGGCGCGGCCAATGCCGCGGGCGCCTCCGGTGACGATGGCGGCGCGGTTTTTGAGGTCGATTTGGTTCACAATATCGAGGGTGTGGTCAGAGGTCATACCACTCTGCTTTCTTGGTCAAGTCTTGCTGTTGGCAGAAGAAGGCAGAGCGCTTCGCCGAATCGCAAAGTCCGCTCCCGGGTCGAGGAGCTGGATGATGTGTTTCACTTCGTAGGAACGCGTGACGAGGCCGGTGGCGCCGGCGCTGTGCCACTGCATCATGCAGACGTGATTGGCGGTGCCGAGGATGACGGGGGCGCCTTCGGCGGCGTTGAGAAAGGCGGACTTGCCGGCGAGGATGGCGCGGGCGTTCTCGGGTTTTTGGATATTGTAAACGCCGCCTGAGCCGCAGCAGTCCCGGGCGTTCGGGGCGAGTTCCCAGCGGTGGCCGGTGGCGTCGAGGACATTGGCGGGGATGCCGGCAACTTTCTGCCCATGCACGAGGTGGCAGGGCAGATCGACATACAGGCGCGCGGTGCTTCCGTGGCGCTCGCGCCGCACGGGCCCGAGTTCGCCGAGAAGAGCGAGCACGTCGCGCACCGGGCGGTCGGGAGCCAGCGCCTTGCCGAGTGCGTAGCCGCAACCGGAGGAGTTGCTCACGACGGCCTCGACCTCGAGCGGGAGAAAGGCGGGGAGCGCAAACGGGGGTAGAGTAGGCAGGAGCTGGCCGAGGTGAGTCAGCCAACTCCCGCCCCTCATCAAACCGGACGGGCGGATTTCCCGCATCCGGCTTTCCGGGAACATACGTCGCAAAGCTATCGGCGCCAGGCGCACGTCCGAGGAAGCGGCCAGAGTTGATATTGTCCGAGCAGACGTTCGTCGGTGAAGAAACTGAACAGCCCATGCGTGCAGTCATACTTC
>Ga0114974_10001794_pt1 | contig 16826 bp, 15 predicted proteins | sample S_130206_EF_Meta_FD_87318 | JGI IMG/M metagenome (GOLD analysis project Ga0114974, IMG submission 87318) | Freshwater microbial communities from Lake Simoncouche, Canada to study carbon cycling - S_130206_EF_MetaG | ecosystem: Environmental > Aquatic > Freshwater > Lake | place: Lake... | reverse complement strand
GGTATAACGGGTATAACGGGTATAACGGGTATAACGGGTATAACAGTCCGTCTTTTTGCCATCAATGTTTTCATGTATTCTCGTTGTTTGGTCTTATCTGCATATCCCATTTATATAATATAGTATAACATTTTAAGTTATACCTTAATATCTAACAATCTAACAAATTATGAAATCACTTTGTTTCCAAATTATGAATGCATCCGTTCTGGTTAGAACCTTTTATAAAAATTAAAAAGCACCCGCCACCTTTTAGACCACCCGCCACCCCACCCGCCACCCACTATTTGGCACTGACTTTACTACTTTTACTATTATTATTATATTTTATCTAGTAAATAGGTAAGAAGAATAGATATATACATCATAATTAATGAGAGCATAACTCAAAAGGTGGCGGGTGGCGGGTGGTGGCGGGTCAAATCGCAAAAGAGTTGCAAAATATAAAATAAATAAAAAATATTTTATAGTTTCAGAATATATATGAATACAAAAATGAACCCGCCAACTGCCACCCGCCACCACCCGCCTTTTTGCATTTCTTTCAATTGATTTAATTTTATTCCAAAAACTGAAATAAAATTGAATTAGATTTTATAATAGATTGCCATTTTCTGTAAATCAAACTGTTTGAGTCTCTCTCCCTTCGCTCCTTTAATTGATTCAATCCCATTTATTTTAAGACGACTCATTTGCACTGCAAACTTTAATGCATTAACTTCATATACTACATGGGTTTTATCCTTCCATTCATTAAACATCTCAAAACAAGACGAACTTTGAACCTTAACCGTATTACCAACTGCATTGGATAAAGGGTTATAGAATTCTTCCGTATAATCTCGCATCCAACTTTCAATGGGCGATATACTTAAACTGCTCATCTCTTCGTGATATGATGTGTGTGGGATTTCAAGCGAATTGAATTTATCCGCACTTGGAAGTGTCTTAAAATACTCGTAGCAGGTTTTGATGACATTTACGTCTTCAAGTAGTTCATATAATTTGTTAAAATACGCACTATTTCCAAGCAGTTCATCACTTGCACGAATTACACAGTTTCTTCTATCATTTTTTGAAACTGAAACTGGGTCGTTATTATTTGTAGTATTCAAAAATCTCTGAAATGAATTAACAATAATAGGTGCTTGTCCTTTGGCATTAATTGCAATTGTTTTACTTTTGATGAGTGTTTTAATTTGCCCTACTGCATCACGACTATCTTTACCACTCAACTCATCTACATTTACGAGAAATGCTTGTTTCATAAGTGAATTGAAATTACCCCAAACATCTCTGCTTGGATTAGATACTTCATTTAACACTTTTGATGTTCCAAACATTTTTATAAATAATTCCATAATAGTTCCTTTTCCCGCACCTTGCTCTGAAATAATCGTAGGACAAATAGATTTTACACTAGGACACTGAATCATCTGTCCTATCCATAATTCAAAGTAATCTGCAATATGTTTTTCATTATTACACATAATAAGAATATGCTTGCGGAATATGTCTAGACCAGACTGTGTGTGTGTCCATTCATTGACCCCTTCCATTGCAAAAGGAACCCATAAATTAAATACATTTGCAGGGCATACTTGGTCAGGTGGGAATACATCTGCTGAATCATATTTACGCATTGTTGGGTCTTTTAACCATTCAGATACAAACCCCATTGATGCAATCTCTCCTTTAACAATCTTTTCAAATCGCAAATGCTCATATGATACTAGGAGAGACTGTTTGTTTTGAATATTAATGTCGCCCACATTTTGAAGCGTCATAAACAAGGCACTATCAATCACTTTAAAATGTGTCTTTTCAAAATCTAACTTCATTTCAGCATATGTTAATGCTTGGTCAATGGTAGATTCTAATTGTGCGAGTTCTTGTTGTTTCATTGATTGCTTGACTTTTGCGATGACTTGTTTGTATTCATCAAGGTTTTCATCTTTGCACATTTTATGAATTGTTGCAATTGTAGTTGGTTTCTTTTGACTGTTGTTTATGTCTCTCAATGAATCCCACGTTTTTACAACACCTTCATAGTTGTAATAAGATGGGTATAACTTTGAATACTCGTCAAACAGGGCAAGTCCGATTTCGCCAGTGATTGAATGATGCAATGCACACCCAACTCTAATCCAATCTGTTCGTTCTTTGTGATTACATAAAAACCCCGATTCAATCGCAGTTTTGAAAAACAACTCGTTCTCCGTTCGCAATTCCAATGTCATTTTAATAGATGCTTGGGTAGTTTTAATAGGTTCTTGAATTTTTGATTCAATTAAGATTGCATCATCGGGGATATATGCAGAAATAATTGAATCCTCAAAATTGCCCTCTACGATGTGAAAAGGGCGGTTTTCAATGATTCCTTTGCCGTTATCTTTGTTAGCATAACCAGAGCGTAATTTACGGTTTGGGTCATAGACACTTTCATCAAATAATTTAAAATCCGATTCTAAAGGGACGAAAGACTGAATCAATTGGAGTTGCATTTGTTCTTTATTAATAGCAGATACAATGTTTAGCATTTGATGTTTCATTATTTTATAATTTGGGATGATGATATGTAGTGAGATTATCTTGGAGACTTTATTTGTTTTACATGATAAATAGGACTGACTGCTAGAATTTAAAATAGAGAATCTGGCATTTGGAAATCTAGAATCAAGTGATGCTTTGGCAATTTCAATAATATGAGAAATACAATTATCCTCATAATCTTGTTCTTTAATATCAATATCAAAATATGGTTTAATGAGTCTATCGTCTGCTATGCACTCATAACAACTGATAGACTGGCACATTTCCTCATAATCTGTTGCATCTATGTATTTGAAATTGCACGAATTAATTGTAGTTGTGTATTTGATGGTTCGGTTTTCCTTAATATGTTGCATTTATATTATACTGTGAGACAATTATTTTAAGTATTGTTTTAATTAAATTCTATTTCAATTTAATTAAATGATTTCAATATTTCGGAGTCGTTTGACTTCTACCATAAACCGCCATTGTAATCGGTTCTGTTCTCTGCATTTTTCAAGATTGCGTAGTCTATATGCCTTCTTTGCATTTCGTGCTTGTTCCTTATATTTATCTGATAATAAACTGTAAGCAGATGGCATTTCTTTATATTGAGTATATATATTATGTTTAAGCAGTTTTCCTTAATGTCTCACATTATTCTATTTTGTTAGATTTGTTAGATTGTTAGATTTACAAATATCCAATAAGCAAATATAGTTCATAATACATTATTGCAAGTGCAGGATGACACGACATACATAGGTTGGTCATTCCGTCTGCATAGATATCCTTTTCAAACACTCCCATATACATTTGTTAGATTTGTTAGATTTAAATGAATCTGACAAATGAATTTATAGACGGTTCTTGCAATTCTCGCAACACTTGTTCTCAAGTGCCGTTAAGATGCTGTTGTCCTCCAATACAGTGGCATCGCCGAATACATCAATCCAGAGCGAATGCTTTTTGGATTTCAGGTGATGGGCATATCCCATCTTTGAACCAACCCAACCACACTCGCACGTCTTTTTTACAAGGTAGTGCATTTGGCAATGGATGCGGTTATACTCTACCTTGGGTGATTTGAATACATTGAGTTTAACACGGGGGACACGGGTATTCAGTGTTGGGTTGAACAATTTATAAAAAGCGTATTCAATGAAAGTAGATGCCGTCTCGGTGCAAATCTCTGTATGGATGCATTCACATATCCAGTTCGCGAATCCGCCATTTTGTGCAATGGTGCGATATAGTTTTAAATCACTGTCATTGGATTTCATCTTATGCTGGGAAATGCGAGATTCAAAGCGAAGGGTCTTACCAATATACGAATCGGTAATTTCGCTTTCCTTGCAATAAATACGGTAAAAGAAGAACTTGGTGAGTGGTTCGCTTGGGGTGGTTGATTCTAGTTGGTAGTTCATATATACTTATCAAAATATAAAAAAACTTACAAATAAACTAATTCCAACTAATTCATTATTCCTTAATACAATCATTATAAATATTGATGTTTTTAACAATGTCGGTATATTTTCCATTTAATATGATAGATTCAAATAAAAGGCGACACGGTGTTCGGGTGTATAATTTCGTCCATTCCTCCAAACCGAGTGAATTAAAGTAAGCAGTGCGACGGTTTGTATTACAATCAATATAATAGTAAGTGTGTTCTTTACAACCGATATCCATTCGCTTACCATTTGCAAAGAAGAGACGTATTCTACATGCGGGTATTGGTGATTTCTCATAATTAATGATAGTGGATGGTTCAAGGAAACAGGTTGCATTCATATAATATAACAACCTTTTAATGCATTGTCAAAAGAAACGTAGTTGGGGTCAAAGGGGCATTGCCCCTTAATTAATAGGATGCTTTTAACGCCTCGTAGTTGCGACGTAGTTGTTCAATAGAGAGATTGTCTCTTATAAGTCCCATCTTTTTACCAGTTTGATAAGTATTGCTGGCAGAGATGAGAATAGGTGTGAATTTACCCAGTGTAATTGCTTGGTTGATTTCTGCAATCATCCCCGCCTTGCTCGTTGGTTGTCCCTCACTTGTTGTTGGCGGTGGTCTATCTATCATTGTTAATGGTCGTTCTTCTTCCACTGCTGGTGGTGGTGGGAGTAACTCAACCGTTTGTTCCCCTTGGTTTTGAGTTTGCTGTGCTAGGAAATCTTCCATGGAGAGACTGGCGGATGCAGGCACAATTGGTTCTGCAGTCCCCTCAGGGGTTAGTGTCCAAGTATCACTGTTCATATTGAAAGACGTGCGAACCCCCGCCTCATCCGTTGCATTGATTTCACCCATCCGTGCTAGGTTAGTATTAAGAGTGTTAATTTCTTGTTCTGTTGCTTGTCCCAAATTGCTGGATTTTTCAAATACAGGCGGTTTGAATGTTGGTGCCTTTGTATATGAGTATTCCTCCTCCTCAAGCAATGCGTGTCCTCCTCGGGCACGCCCAAATTGCTCTGCCATCTTGGCCGCCAGACGACTTGGTTTATATGGGTTGACTGGTTCTGTTAATGCCAATCGTTGGGGTGGGGGTGCAATGCTTCGCCTAGGTGCGTTAAATGTTGGAGCGGGTAGTAATGGTAGCGGGGGTAATGGTGAGGACGGAGTTGTTGGCGGAGACGGAGTGGGCGGGGAATAAGCGTGAGCAAACACAACCGCTCCCGCATCTGGTCTATATGCAGATGCAGTGGCAGGTGCAGTCTTTCCCTTATCGCCAATATTGATACGCACAGTTTGCTGGTTCTTTGGTTTGAGCTTCCTTATCAATTTAAGGATGTCTTCGTTTGATAGGCGTTTCTTCTTCTTTCGCTTCTTCTCTGCTTTTGAGACGGGCATATACAATGAGCAAGGATATTATTTCAATTGCAATTCATTGAAATTCTTATACATCCGTCCAGAGAATAAATCAATATCCAAATGTTGATAGGGGACTGAGAAGCAGTAGTCATACAGTTCTTGTTGCTTATCTTTTGAGATTTGGAAAACCTCCTTTGCAACGCTTGACCATTCCTCTGTATTCTTTGGTTTAAATACCGTAATGTAGTTCATCTGCTTTCTCAATATCTTTGGGAGCATAAAGTAAGACTGCAGTGTAAATACCCAAGAGCAATTAATATGACGCGTCTTAAGTATCATCTTGTTCAACGCCTTAACAAGGTGCTTGTCTTTGAGCGAGCCTCCCATATCATCAACCACGATAAGCGAGTTTTCCATTGCACAGTCAAGGGTCAAACATTCCTCTTTAATTGATAGCAATTCATCCTCAATGTCTTCCAATATGTCCGCATCAATGTCGTGGAACACTTTATCGTGTTTTTCAAAGGGATGCTTATTAACAGACAAAAAAGACGTGAGTGGCGTAAACACATATACATTATCAAACTTGCCTCGGTAGTATTCGGCGGACTTAAAAAAGTTCAAGAGCATAGATGACTTACCCGAACCTCCAGAACCCGAGATTGCCCATACGAATCCATTTCGGCAAGGGAGATTGCGGTTAATACCATCCAAGAATATGTCCATTGCCTCTTTGATTGGTGGCATTCTCTTAAGATGTGCGTCAATTTCAACTATACTCATATCATATCATAAGATTAAAAGGGCATTGCCCTTTTGAACCCAACTACATTCTTTTATAATTTGTCAAATAGAATCAATCTAACAAATCTAACAAATACAAGGGTCATCCTTTAAGTTCTACTTTTTAACATATAACAATGCTTGCATTGATGAATTGCCCATCGCGGTGGCGGTTGCTTGTAATTCACTTAAATCAACATCGCCAAATTTCTTGGTCAGGTAAATATGGCGGAGCATACTGGTGCTAATCTTTTTACCAAATATCTCATTCAGGCGATGTGTCATTTGTGGGGAACTCAATGAATGCATCCTGTTATCAAACAGCACAAAGTCGCAACCATCAGGTATGACGCGGAACCATTTATTCAAAATGAGTTTAAGCGGTTTTGTTATTTCACATTCTTGCGAACCATACGATTTCTCTGTCTTGTAGTTTTGAAAGATGAATTTACCCGTTTTGATATCCACATAGTTGTCATTGCTTTTATCAATGTTCCTCCATTTCATATTTCCAAAATCAATGCTACGCCTTGGTGCTTGGAATATCCCGCCAGTGAGTGCTAGGATAATCCATTTCATAACCTCGTTCAGGTCGGTGGGCGACAGATGCGGTTTTTTGAGACAGTGTTTGGCGTTTGCCTCAAGTCTCGCAAATATCTCCTCAACCTCGGCGGGTTCAATCATCCCAACCTCTTGGGCAGGCGTCTTTGTCTGTTTCAGTTGGTCTGCATTGTATTCGTGTATATCCTCCATCATTACTTTGGTATAATCAGGGTTTTTGGTAAGGACAGATAACCCCGCAAGAACCGTCTTTCGTTTATTGAATGGGATTTCCTTTAAATGCAACAACATCCGTTTTGAATCATTAAATTTATCAAATGTGTAATCCTTGTCATCATAGCAACGGTCATATACATTCTTAAGCACAGACTTATAAGTCTTGATAGAACCAGCGGATAGATTGGGGCGATTCTCCTTAACTGTCTCAATGATTGCGTCCATATGTATTACTTAAACATAATAAATTTGGTTAAATAAAAGGGATAAATCTCTTTGGCACAACCTTTTTAAAGGTTGTTTAAACAAGGCATTTCCAAATATCAAAGCAAAGGAATGTATTTGACATCGCAACAGTGTATTCCGTGTTATTAACCAAGTTCTGGAAACGAATAACCATATTGCAGATTTGCGACTCAAGTGTAAATGTCATGGTATTGCTTGAATTACTGCGAACCACATTCGGGGTTGCTACCGCACCCGATACACCAGTGAAAGAAGCATATGGCAACATTTGCATCGCATTCCCACCAACTTTACCTATTGAAGTCTCATAATTCTGGAATCGCATACCAGATGAATATACATTGAACATCCCGCCCTTGATGGCGGGATCAGTCCCCGCCCAAGAAGCACATTGAGCGAACTTAAACACCAAATTGTATTTCGCCCCCAGTTCAAAATTCTCACGTCCCAAGATGGCATACATATCAATATTGGAATTTTCAGTGGTAGTGGTTAAGAAGTAAGACGAGATGGTTGAACACTTGCTACCAGCGACGGGGATGCAGGGCATTGGAGAAAGTACTACTGGTGTAATATCAAAATAGTATGCAATTCGTGGCATCTGAGTATTTGCATTGAGAGCAGGGGATACGAAGTTTGCATTTAACATACTGATTGTTAGATTGGCGGTTTTCTGTTTTTGAAAGGTTGTAATAAAGGTTTCCTCAAATGTAACAATGTTCGCTGTGTTTTGAACCAGTAGCACGGATGCGATGTTTGCCGTGCTTGTATTGCATCCACGGACAATATCGTAGTTAGAACCAGTCCAATTGAGTCCATCCATTTTGAATGTAATGGCACGGTCATTTGCGGTAGTCCCGTATGCAACAGTTAAATTATATGAAACCATACGTAGACGGAGATTGAATAATTCATATTGGTTATACATTGGACCAAGGATGTTTTCAAAATTAACAGCATTCCAAGTGGTTATAGTGCGAGTAGCATTCGTTGTCCCAACAATATTGGAGATGGGGTAATCCGCGAATGTATCACTCAATGAGATGTCACCCCCTTTAAGGGCAAATGATGCTTTCTCTGAAACGTATTGCATATATACATTCAATGAGATTAAATTTAAATTACTGGGGTAATGACAAAGGAGAACGATATTTGTGGAAATATTGTTCCAATGTTCATAGCAGGAGCAACGCCCATAACAGTGTATAGGTTGATTGTTATGTCCGTTGTAATACACTTGCGAAAAGTGCAACAAGGCATATTAACGAGGTTGCCTACATCTGCTATTGCTTGTCCGCCGTATATAGCGGATTGTATAATGGTTTCACTTGTCATATTGTTCGTTGCAATGTTGTAATTGGAATATACCCAATCAAGCCCAGACATACCAAAGCGAACACATAAGTCGTCTGGAGTTGCACCATATAGGGTCGTTCCAATTTCATAACCAGCACATTCCATTTGTATGTTGAATAAGTCATATTCATCATATAGGTCGCCAAGTAGGTTTTTGACGTTAATTGCATTCCATCGCCAACTGGTTCTATATTGGTTAATAGAACCAACTACATTGGAAACAGGGTAATCGCCAATCACATTGGATGCCGATATGCTTTTTGAATTTAACTTAAAGGAGACTTTTACTGTATTGAATTCCATATAATGGAATGCTATAATAATTATCTCATCAGTATATCATAATGAACAATATTCGCGTCGTTCAACCGCCACAACAAGCGGACTTGTCGCTTATTGTTGCAGATGATGATATAACCCTTGCACATATTGTCCCGCCAATGGAGATGAGCAAATTGAAATTAAATGGAATTAAAGGATACGATGAAAAACGCCGTTCATTAAAGATGTTGAAAATCAAGACGGAGACGATTGCCGAACTGCGTAAAGCATTTGCTATATTTGACAAAATAGAATTACAATTGAATCACAGTGTGGTTCTGTTCGTTGCTCAAATTGTTGAGGACATTTTTAACAAACCACTACAAGGCGATATGAAGCGAGAGATTGTTATTGATATTTGCAAGGAGTATTTCAATGGCGATTCCGCACTGGTTGAGATGGTATTGGATTTGGTTTTTGAGAAAGTGATTAAAACAACTCGGTGGCGACGCAATAAACAAAGGGTTAAGAATGCCTTTGTGTTTTTTTTGGAAGTCTTTGGGCCGACCATTCAGACCAACTTATCGAGCAGATTAAAATTATAATTAAAGCACTCATTGTTAAGTATTGTTATATTTTATTATTGGCAATTATCTTTTAAAAATTTATGACATTTGAAACCAATTAACTCCATCACAGAACATCTCACAATGAAACATAGTTGCAGACATAGAAACGGATACTGCGACAACAACAGAGTTAAATGGAATCATCACAGACGCTCCCCCCGTTTGGTTAATTGTTATAACAAGAACTCCTGTCCTTCGTTTAAACATAATACTTGTCCCCGCATAAGTTGCAGATGCAGTCGGGAGTGTTATAGTTGTAAGAGCCGCCGAAGTTATTGAATAGAACTGGGAGAGTGGAAGTGCCAATGTTAACGTGGCAGTTATAACGGGTCCCACTTTTAAGTTTAAAGCACCATTAAGAGTCAAATTTCCATTGACTGTCAGACTGCTATTTGCAATCAATGATGAAGACATTGTTGTTGGTTGAGACATTGTAATAGATGCGGTTGATATACCAGTTGGAATAACGGATATACAAGCACCGGACGAACCCCCATTTGTGCTGATAATAACACCATATGTCGAAGTAGCAGAGGGTCCCTGAATCGCAAGTTGAGAAGTTGGGGTTCCTGAATATATTGTTGTTGTTGCACCTGATAATAGGATGTTGTTTTGAATATTTGTTAATTTACTTAATACTATTCCAGTGGAGGATAAACTTAATGGAGTTTGAAGAATAGAAGAAGCATCGTCTAAATTAAAATTTATAATACCACTAGTCGCATAATTGTTTGCAATTGTTAATACATTTGTGGTTTGAGTAAATGATGGGTTAGTTATAATAACAGGGTTTGAACCAGCATATTTTATAATATAATTGATAGATATGTTATTGGGTCTTGTTTCATCTGTTAATAATGCTGGATTATAAGTATCGGTTGTAGTAGTAGATGTTCCATTGGTAGCAGTTGTAGTAATAACACCGTTTGATACTACCGCGTGTGTTAATACAAGACCTATTGCACCCGATGCAGATTTAACGACGGTTTGAGTTGTGGTTGTCCCTTGTGTATCTGTATTCATTGTTGCGGATTGGTGTGAATGTTTGCCAACTTGACCTACGCTGGTTTGACCTATTGTAGTAGTCTCACATATGATGGAAGCATTTGCACCAACACCACGAGCATAGCGTCCCCTGAAATTTGGAAGAATAAAATTACCGACAGATGGCGTAGTTCCATTGTTATATGTGGCACCGATGATTGCAAACAAATTAGCATAAGTTGCTTGACTCACCTGACTTCCGTCGCAAAGCAACCACCCTGAAGGAATTGTATTTGAACTATGCATGACAATACTACCAATGGGAGAACTACTAGTTGCTATTTGTGTATCTACATAAGATGAATTGTTTGCTGTAATTGAACTTGCTATTGTAGGATTAACATAGGAAGAATTGTTTGACGAAATAGCACTTGTAATATTACTTGTAATAGCACCATCAGTGTATGTTTTATTACACAAATGATTTGCCGATGTAGCGGATATAGGACATAATGGAGGTTGAGTAAAGGAACAGTTTGCAGAATTAATAGTAAATGGGGTTGTTGTAAGAAACCCTGATGAAACAGTATTAAACTTAATATCCCCAGAGGTTTCTGAATTTTCAATTGTATAAATTGGGGCGGTGTATTTGTGTTGAACGAGTCCTATTCCTCCTGCGGAATCCTTTAGAGTGAGTGCTTGTGTTGTTAATAACCCATCTATTAATGAAGTGTATTTTGATGCACCCGCAAAAGTGTTTGAAGCGAAAGAATAACCACCTCCATTATAAGTCTGTGTAAATTCTAATATGGAACTGGAAACATTCTGTGTTATAAAACTATTTTTTGAAACATTATCGTTTATGTTTATTGCGACACCTTGTGCTTTTATAGGTTTGTTGAATGTTGACGAGGTTGAGTCAATTTGTAAAGCAACTACACCTGATATTGTATTTTTAATTGCGAGTGTAGTATTTATATCAATTCCTGTTGATGAAAAACCTACATAATGGGATGGATTAATTGCTGCCCCACCTGAACCAATAACAACGGCATTCGGTGATATTCTTACACCCGATGTAGTATTACTATGAGTAGTTAATACAAGTTTTTCTGTATCTACTGTTCCAAATGCAAAAACAATATTATCGCCTGCTTGAACCAACCCATTATAAGCACTTGCCCCCGCACTTGGAATAAAGTTAAGAGCATTTGCCGAAACACTATCTTTAATTATAAATGACGGGGTTGTGTTTCCAACAGTTGTTGTAATTGATGTGGGGACAGCACTTGTTAAAGCAGATGAATTTATTTGAAAAACATTTGGTCCCCCTATCGTAATCATAAATGCATGTCCGCCACTGAGGTCCAAATATACATATGAATTATCTGAATATAGACGACCCCTATATGTTCCAGCAGTAGTATCGTATAAATTATAAAATGTATTATTGATTTGTCTATTTCCTGCTGTCGCACTTGTTAATTGTATTTGATTTGAAAATTGTGAGATGCCATTAGAATCAATTGAAACTCTTGTAGTGTCTTGTGTTTTAAAAAGCAACGAACCAGTTGATGATACAATAGTTCGTAAAATTAAATCCGTATTTGTAGCACCAGTTGTTATAATGGGGGTTGCGTGTGTTAATTCAATCTGTCCGAACGACCTTAAATTGGGAACAATAAGTCTATTACTTGTTTTATCAAATGATATGTTTGAATCACTATATGCTGTCAAACCTGCAGTCCCTGTTGAAGCGGTCGTCCAAGGCAAATAGTATGTTCCTGTGCTTGGCAATGTAGTTGTGGAGAGTAATGATGAACTGATACCTGTTAAATTTACTCCATTGCCGTAATATACATTTGCAACATTATTCATAAGCGTTTGAGTGGCTATGGTTTGAGGGGTTGAATTTAAAGATGCCTTACCACCAAGCGATGTAGCAATTGTAGTAGCAAAGTTTGGGTCATTTCCAAGTGCAACCGCAAGTTCGTTCAGAGTATCAAGTGTAGCGGGAGCACTATTTATAAGTGCAACAATTTTATCATCTACATATTTTTTATTTGAAACATCTTCATCAAACAAGGGAGTTGTTGCACTCTTTAAAAATTTGCCAGTTGTTATTGTTACATTGTTATCAATTGTTGTCAAATCAATAGAACCCACATTGGAATATGTAATATCAGTTGTTGCATCTTGCAAGAGTGTTATGTTGTTTGTATTGATAGGCACTTGACTTAATGTAGTGGATACATCAACACCATTTAGAATTAATTGACTTGTATTTGTAGTGCCACTTATAATAGAGTCAGCAACAACGGATGACAACCCCGTCACCGTTGGAACATTTGCGAGTTTGTATCCGAGTCCGTTAATCATATATTATAATTATACATTATAATATATTTGGGATGCCTTAATGGCGGTTCATTGTTTAACCAAATATTGATGTTAAACAGTAGTTTAACCTACTTAAACCGTCAATAATCCTTAATTCGTTTAAACAATGAGGTTTAAATGAGTTAAACGATGAATAAAAATATTTTATTTGACTGTTTAAATAGGTTAAACCGCTACTCTCGGTCAATTAAATTAAATTCGTTTAAACTATCAACGATGGTTAAACTCTTGGATGTCAAAATGCACGCCCCGCCCGAAGGGCGGAATATGTCTGCTCGTATATGCTGTCAGTTTTGGAGTTATTTTATTGGCGCGCCATTTATGCATTCTTGATGAAATCTCAAAGGGGGTGTATCACAAGGTTTTGTTGTTTTGTTGTTTTTTAAAATCGTATCTGAGCCTGTCCATTCTCGCAGATGATGACTGCATGATGTAAGCAATAGAAATCCATACGCACAGCGGGGGCGGCCGCGTTGGCATTGAATATTAAATTCATATACACGTCCTCGGTTGACGTGTTGCGTCCACTGAACATTTGATCTTGGGATGCGGATGGGAAGCTCACGAGTTCTTGTCCAACGCCGAAAGCTCCTGCAATGGATGTCAGATTGTTGGCGGTGGTGCTTGGGGTTTCGGTGGTCGCAACTGGAATCGTCATCGTATCATAGGTGTAGAGAGAAACCAACGGGTTATAATCTAACGAATACGGACTTCCCAGAGCAGAGCAATAGTAGTTAAACATAGTTTGATGGTCTGGAATACCAGTAGTAGATGTTCCAGGATGTCTCGTGGGTAGCGACTCACTCCCGAACTGATACCAATATTCGGAGAGGTTGAAATGGTTTGAACCGAAGGCGTCAAACGTGGTAACCCCGCTAGCGTGTTGCCGAATAGTGTTGATGATTGCCTGCACACTAGAATATTTAAAGGGAACGGGGCACGCCACGTTGGTCACCGCAATCTTCAACTGGGCATTGTATACTAGATTGCTCCATCTGTTAACCGCCATCGTTAAGGGGGCACCCGCTTGAGATGACTGAATAACGCTCAATGCTTGGTCTGACAGTTCAATAAACGAACCGTTGAACTCCACGTTGGAAATAGTGAACCCAGCAAACGCGGTTAACGCAACGAGGGGGATTTGGGCATTGCCAACCAACTGCAACTCTAGTCTCAAAGGAGATGAAGTCATAGCAAACAAGGGTAGGTATTTGTCGCCTAGAGAACCTAGGATAGACACAAGGGGGATACAGAAAGTTTGGGACACAGTGACTCCAGCGGCCGCAATGTCAGCAGCTCCTCCACCAGCAACATACGCGGTATTACTGATACGTCTGCCACGTAGTGCGTTCAGTTGATAGATAGCGTTAATAGACACACCACAAGACTCTTCAAAACCTTCCGTGATACTCCCCTTGTAAGAAACGTTATCAGCACTACGCTGATGAGTGCATAACTGGGCGACTAAATTTCCATAATTATCTATATCTTCGATAAGTGTGCTTCCGTGAAATAATCTCAATCTTTGTATAAAACCGTGTGCCCCTGCCTTGGATAACCGAGTCCAAGTATTGATGGCCGCTCCATTCGTGCAAACTACGCTAAACTTCAAATACGAATCGTGGGGGGACAACACGGTATTGCGGTTGCAAGGGATGTTAAGAATGATAACATCATTGATGCCGTAGTTCTGGGCACCTTGAGGTTGCATTGATGAGGTATAAGGTCTGGCACCCATGGCGTCCACTTTATTCTGGTATAACAACTCTTTGGGCAGTGCAGACATATTATATAATCAGTTCAGATAATAAAATATTACAACGCATCATTAATTCAACAAAAGAATTTCATGTAATCCGATGTATCCATTTCTGCTACATCATCATCGCATTCTTCCGCATCCATCACTCTCTTCCCCTTTGCCTTTGCCCTTGCCTTTCCCTTTTTACGCCTTATGATGGTTATTTCTTCATCACTTGATTCACTATCGGATTCTGGTTCTGGTTCTCTCGGTTTGAGTTTCCTTGGCAATGGTTTTACTTTTGGGGTAGGAGGAGGGGGTATTACCTTTTCCTTAACTATCCGCTTTGTTTTTATTGGTATTGGTTGCGGTTCTTCTTCTTCTTCTTCTTCTTCTTCCCTTTCTTCTATTTCAAACTGGAGGGGTTGGGGTTGGACAGTCTTTTTGACATATCCTTCTTTCACCAATAACGCACGTTGTGCCACCAAAATCTTCTCTTGCTTTCGCCCTTCTGCGTTTTTGGCACGAGTCTCCTGCATAATTCTAAAATTCGCCATTTGTTTCTCTGACTGTGGCGGTCTCGTTTTCTTTTGCTTGAGTAAGGGCGTGTTGTCGGTTTTGTCAGTATCTACAAGGTCTGCCATTTGTATATGCTGACATAAAAATTATTGATGGTTTAAATAACTCATAGTGTGTTAAACAATCAATATTAAGTTAAACTGGTTTATATACTTCACCGCGTGCTTTCACTATTTCCTTAAGTTCCTTCATTGGTTGGGTAAGCATTGAGGGCATTGGCATTTTTGTGCCACGAGTATGTCCCGTCAATCCGCTTCTCTTGACAAGTCTAGAATGCATATACAATTCGCCTATATTATATTTATTTATGCTTGGAATGCGGAACGAACGCCACGGATTTCATCCTGTGCCTGTGCCTCCAGTGCCTTTGTGCGTTCGCCAATTCGCTCCACTTTAGCACCTGCTACACCTGCTACCCGACTCACGCCAGCACTCGCTTTCTCGCCAAGACTGCCCAACTGGTTCTTCGCCTTACCAGTCGCAAGACGGGCATCAGCACCAACATTTTGAACTTGCTTAAGTCCTTTCGCACCTCCCTTAAGTCCAGCACTGACAGCACCCAAACCCATTCCCAAGCCTGGCACCATTGATGCGAGACCTGTGGATTGCAATGCATCAATCACACGAGCTCCCTTAAGCATCCCCTGCTTGACAGAACCCACAATGCCACTCGCCCCCTCAATGCCCTGCTCTACCTTACCAATCGCGTTTTGTCCCAATTGAATACCTTTGGCAATTCCCTTCTGTGCCTTGTGTTCAACGGTTGCTATTTTCTTGCCAACACCAGCAGTTGTATTTGTTATTTTTGTGCCGATTCCACGGAACGCACCACTCATCTTTTTGCCGAATCCCATTATGATATGACATCAGATAATAAACATTTGCATCAATCACCTTAATAATTTAATTGAATGGTTGCAGTCCAGTTTGCCCCATTCAAATCCAATAAATCTAAATCTTGGTCTAGTAGTCGCACCTGTAGCGTAGCAAAGTTTTTTATAGTATTGATGCGTTCGTGTAGGTTGAACACATTGTAATACGAAAGCACGGAGTTCTGTGATGTTGTTATTGGGATGCTAACAAGGATAGACGGATTATTCTCGTTCGCATTGCTTGTTTTATTATTGGTTATGAGATTGCTTATCTCTATTAGCACTGCCTGAATGGTAAAAAAGTTGATGCATAGGGGACTGGTTATGGTAAGACCTGTGCTGTTGTATGTCGTGCCTTCAATGAACCCGAGCAATTCAAAGCACGAACTTTGCGACTTAAAAGAGAAAATGTTTGTTACGTGAGTAAATGTATATTTGTTGTTTTGACCATTAAAGGTAATTGTAAAACCTGTCATCACTGTAATTAGATACGTCATTAATGAATTAACATTGTAATTGCTTGGCGGGATAACAAGGTTGATGTTTGCACCATTATTAACTGAATACACGAGTAGGTTGTTGATGTCATCCACATTGTAAAATGTTCCGGGTATTTGAGCTGATTGAACGGATACGAATATTTCACCGTCATCAATCGGGAGGTTGCTAAAGTCATAAACGCAATTGCTTGTTCCATTTAATTGCTTTAAGGCGAATTTGGAATTGAGGTATAAATTAATTGTATTGGTTTTTTGTGTCGCCATTATAATATGACAGAGGAAATAAAACAAGATGAACCCTTGCCATTTGAACCAGTCCGCCATTACACCGCCGTATCTGCTTCCTTT
>Ga0114974_10001791_pt1 | contig 16841 bp, 13 predicted proteins | sample S_130206_EF_Meta_FD_87318 | JGI IMG/M metagenome (GOLD analysis project Ga0114974, IMG submission 87318) | Freshwater microbial communities from Lake Simoncouche, Canada to study carbon cycling - S_130206_EF_MetaG | ecosystem: Environmental > Aquatic > Freshwater > Lake | place: Lake... | reverse complement strand
GCGAACCCGCCCGGCCGGCACCTTCATACCCCCCTCCGGATCATCGATCATCGCCGCCGCCCCGCAGCCGTCGCTGCAAACAACCGGTGTTCCCGCGATCAACGCCTCGTTAACGACCATCCCCCAGCCATCGTGCCGGCTCGGGACGACGCAGCAATCGCTCCCCGCGATCGCCCGGCGGATCGCCTCGTTGGGGAGGGGGGCGTGAAAACCTATCCGGTCGGCGATTCGCAACCGCTCCGCTGCCCTGCGGAGATCGTTCAGGAGCGGCCCGTTGCCGTAGAGATCGCACCGCCAGGGCATCCCATCCACTTCCGCCAGGGCAGCGAGGAGCAGGTCGAACCCCTTCCTCCGGATCAACTGACCGGCGGCGACGAACCGGAAAACACCGTCGGCGTTTCTATCATCGGCCGGCCACGGCTCGGTCGGAACGGCGAGATAGTAGCCGAACACGCCGATCTTCTCTCGTGGAAACCCGACCGACTCGAAGAAGCGCCGCCCGACGTCTCCCATCGCGAGCACGAAATCGACGCGCGATCCCCAACGGCGGACAAGCAGGCGTCCCCGTGCGCGTTTCAACCAGCCGGCCCACGGCCCTTGCTCCGGAGCCTCGGAGAGGATCGCGAACCGCGCCGATGACGTCGACAAAAGCCTGAAGGCACGCCACACGATTGCGTGCGAGAAGAAGCCGGAGAAGACATGGAGCGAATCGGCGCCACGATGAGCCGCGAGTTCGGCGAATCCTTCCCCTGTCGAAACATCGACGACACGAACCCTTTGGTGGGTCGCATGCCGCCATCCCTGCGAGACCCGCTCCGCGGGTAGCCCGGATTCCGCGGCAAGGATCACCTCACACGGAATCGCCGCCGAAAGGGCCTCGAGAAAATCGTACTGATGCGGGCTGACGATCGGCTGCCAGAAAACGATCCGCCGCAGCCCCGCCGGCAATCCGCGACTCACGTCCGCACGACCTCCGCAAGGGTACCCGAACTGACGACCCGGCCCCGGTCGAGGCGGTAGACGACGTCACACTGTTCGACGGTCGACAGCCGATGAGCGATGATCACGAGGGTCTTGGCCCCATGGAGCGCGTTGACGGCAGCCATGACCTCGCTCTCGGTGGTGGTATCGAGGGCGCTTGTCGCCTCGTCGAGGACGAGCACCGCGGGATCGTGGTAGAGGGCCCGGGCAATGCCGATTCTCTGACGCTGGCCCCCCGAGAGCCGCACGCCACGCTCCCCCACGACGGTTGACAGGCCGTCGGGGAGCGTGGCGACGAAGTCATCGAGGCGGGCAGCCCGGATCGCCCGCTCGAGAGCCTGCTCGTCGATCTCCTCCGGCGGCACGCCGAAGGCGACGTTCTCGCGCAGCGATTCGTCGCAGAGGTAGATGCTCTGAGGCACATATCCGACCAGGTTCTGCCAGCCACGCAGGTTGTCACGGATATCGACACCGTCGACTGTGACTCTTCCCTCGGTCGGCTCGAGGAGGCCAAGGAGGACGTCGACCGCCGTGCTCTTCCCGGCACCGCTGCCACCGATGATTCCGACCGCCGTACCGTGGGGAATACGGATCGTCACGCCATCGAGCGCCGGCGCGGGGGCTGAGGCAAAACGGAACACGACCCCCTCGAGGGCGATCGATCGCTGGAAACCGATCTTTTTTGCGGCCGGCGGAAGCGCGGACGAGAGTTGCAGATCGCTCTGGAGCGCCGCGAGCCCCGTCGCCCCGAAGTGGAAGTTCTGGATGGCCAGCGCGAGACGGTTGACCGAGGGGAGGAGCCGGAAGGCGGCCGTCGCGAACAGCCCGAGGCTGGACACCATGTCGCGACTGTCACGTCCCTGCCAGAGCATCGTTCCGGCCAGTACGCAGAGCGTCGTCACGGCGACGAGTTCGAGCCACATCCGCGGCAACTGCCCCATGACGATCTGACGGACGGAGAGATCGGCGACGACCCGGGCATGCCGATCGTACTGATCGACGAAATACGTCTCCCGGCCACGGACCTTGACGTCCTTCGCGCCTCCCAGCCCTTGGTGGACGTGCCGTGTGACGAGCGCCGAGTGCTTGAATCGCATTTCCCCCCAGCGCTGCATCCGCTTGCCGGTGATCCCCCCGAGGATTTGCATCGCGATCCCGAGTGAAGCCGCGGCGACCAACGTTCCCAGGGGCTCAAAAACGGCGAGCAACGCCAAGACCCCGATCAGAACGAGGCCGTCGCTCACCGACATGAGCAGCGTCGAGCACAACTGCGAGAAATTGTTCGCCTCCGACATCGTCCGGAGCAACTCGGAGGAATTGCGACTGAGATGAAACGACCAGGGCTGGTGGAGGTAGATCGTGAACAGCCTCCTCGACAGGCTCATCTGGAGGGCCGCGATGAACCTCGACTGCCAGTAGGCTGAAACGAGAAGAAAGCAGGTCTTCAAAAAGCAGATCAGGAACAGCACGACGAAGGCCCCGACGATGAGGTGTTCCTTCGTCGGATTCCCCAGCGACGCGAGAATCCTGCCAGCCAAAGGGGAGGGAGCGGCATCATCGAGCGTCATCGCCGCCAGGGCGGGGACCATCATGCCGACGCCGAGCATCTCGAACACCATGCTGACGAGCATCATCCCGAGCAGAACGAGCGCCGCCGTCCGCTGCCTCGGAGTGAGAATCGACCACACGTTGGAAACAATCTTCGTGATATTCATGATGGCTCGACCTCGGCGGCGATCCCTGCACGCCTGGCATCCCTCGGCCTGGCATCGTTCTGGAGGGCCCGCTCAAGCCTTTCCAAGCAAGCCTCCCAAGTGAACCCTGCCGCGCGGCGACGCCCCCGCTCGACCCATGCCCTCCGGAGGGCCGGATCGGCGCGGAGGGCTCGGACGGCCGCCACCACCTCTGCTGGCCGACGTTCGTCGACGTACCAGGCCCCGTCGCCAGCCGTTTCCGGCACGGCCGTCAGCCGGCACGCCAGCACCGGTAGCGCTGCAGCCATCGCCTCGAGCGCCACGATCCCGAACGATTCGACGTTGGGGAGGTAGAGCAGCGCCAGATAGCTGGGCATCAACACGGCGAGTTCCTTGGGGGACCGATATCCAAGACGACGGAGATTGGGACGGCGGTCGCTGGCCGCAAGGCTCCCACATTCGTCCAGTGTACCGATGACGTCGATCCCGAGGTTAGGAAAGCTCTCCGCGAGGGCGTCAGCGCACGCCAGGATGCTGTCGGCGCCGTCCCAGCCGTTGAGGCCGCCCACCACGAGAAGCCTATCGGCGTTGTACTCGCCCTTCCCAAGAGGGGATAGCGCCTCGGCACCGGCGGCGAAAAACGCCTCATCGACACCATTCCCCACGACGACGGAGCGCTCCGGGCGAAGACCAAACCGCTCCACGAGGAATCGCTCCAGATAGCGCGACACCGGGAGGACGAGATCGGCGGCCCGGCAGATCCGCCGGAAGAACCACTCCATCCTTGCCCGCTCGAAGCGGGCAACTGCCGTGTGATAGCCGGGGAAGCTCGGCTCGAAATAGGTGCTGCCGTGGACCGTGATCGCAGTGCGTGCATACCGGGCCGGGGCCCACAGCTCCTGCGGCGACCAGACCCAATCGACGCCGGGACAAAAGCGGTCGATCGGCGGACGGTTTCCCAGCGCCCACAACAATCGGCCGGTCCGGTTGGAGAGGGGAATCGGCGCGACGGGCAGGCCGCGGAGACTGCTTCCGGACGGAAGATCACCATCGACGAGTTGCCCACGCGGCGCCACGACGGACACTTCGAACCCCGGGCGTGCGGCCAATCCGCGCACCATCCGCGCGATGTGCTTGTCGACCCCGGTGGGCTGCCGGGTCGTGTAGCGGAGGTCGACATGGGCGGCGACACGGAGTGTCAAGCAGCGGCTCCCGGACTGTCAGGAAAGGAGCGGGCCGTGGCGACCCGGCACCCCGTACACGAGCGTGTCGGGGGGAACGTCGGCCAGCGCACAGGAATTGGCACTGACCTTGCTGCGGTCGCCGACGCGACGGCCGGGGCCGACCGATGCGTGGAGACCGAGGAACACATCCGCGCCAACCGCGGCAAAGCCACCGAGCGTGGCGTAGGGGGCAAGCACGCAAAAGTCGCCAACCGACGCATCGTGCGCTACCGACGCGTGGTAATTGACGAGCACCCCGCGGCCGAGCGAGGCCGCGTCACTGACCACTCCATGCGGACAGACGATCGTTCCCTCTCCCACCACCGCCGACGGCACCACGATGGCAGTCGGGTGAACGAGCGTGAGGAATCGCCCCCCGCGGGCGGAGAGCGTCTCGGCCAACCTGCGTCGGACACCAGGGATGCCGACCCCGAGAAGGAGCCCATCCCCGGGCATGGGCTGATAGGTGTCCGGGTCGCCGAGCACCGGCCCCGCCACCCCGGCGCGCGACGCATCGCCGTCCAGAAAGCCCACAAACAGAGCGTCCTCCGCCGGCCAGGCATCCCGCACCCAGCAGCGGACCTCGCGGCCAAATCCACCGCCTCCGACAATCAGGATGCGGCGACAGTCGGGAAACGGCGGGAACGCTCGATGGGGCAACGGCACGGTGCTCCCAGACGGGAAATGAGAACGATGCACAGCGGGGCAACATCATCTTAACCGACGACGGCGACGAACATCACGCCGCGCCGCCACCATCGACAGTGATCGTCTGGCCCGTTACGAACGCCGCGCCGGCAGAGGTGAGGAAGTCGATTGCCCCGATGATGTCGGCCGTGTCCCCCAGCCGCCCCAGCGGCGTCCTGCGGATGATCCGCTCCCGATCGGCCGATGAGAGCGTCGCCGAAAGTTCGGTGGCGAGAAATCCGGGCGCCACGGCGTTGACGCGGATACCCCGCGGCCCCACCTCCCTGGCAAGGCAGCGGGCAAACCCCTCGAGCCCGGCTTTCGTCGCCGCATACACCGCCAGCCCCGGGCTTCCCCGGGCGGCGACGACGCTCGACACCACGACCACCGCACCAGCCTCCGCATCGGGTCGGGCCTTCGGCTGGGCGAGGAACTGGCGGACACACTCGCGCACCAAGACGATGGCGCCGCGGAGATTGACCGTCAGCATGGCGTCAATGTCGGCGTCGGACATGGTGGCAAGGATTCCCTCGGCAGCCACCGCCGCATTGGCAACACAGTGATCGACGCGGCCGAAACGATCAACGACGTTTGCCACGAAACGCCGGATGGCGGCGGAATCAGCCGTATCAAACTGCTCGTGATGGACGCGGCCGGGATGCCGCGATGCAAGGCCGTCGAGCGCCGCCGAACCGGATCGCGAAAACGTCGCGATCCGGTCGCCCCGTTCGAGCAATCTCGACGCGACGGCCAAGCCGAGCCCGCGGGACCCGCCGGAGATGATCGTTGTCGGGGAGGGGCTGATCATTGGCCGACCGGCCGACGCGACACCTTGCCCGACGGATTCGTGAACAGCTTCCGTGTGAAGTCGAGGACGCGCGGCACGCTGTGAGGCTCGAGGGCCCCGCGGCAGGCCGCCAACGCCGCCGCGCGGAGATTTTCCGGCGTGACGCCGTCGGGAAGGGGATCGGTGACAACGATCTGCGCGGCGACGATCTCGCCGGTGATCGCGTTGGGGAGGCCGTAGGCCCGCGCATCGGCGACGCCGGGCACGCCGCGGAGGACATCCTCGACCCTGCGGGGGAAGACCTTGGCCCCGCCGACGACGATCGTATCGCTTCGTCGGCCGGCGAACTCGTAGCGATCACCGCGACGCTCGACGAGGTCTCCGGTCGCCACCTCGGCCGTGTCTCGCGACAGTTGCACGAGGAGTTCCCCGTCCCGCCTGGTCGACAGCCTGGCCCCTCCCGGCAAGGGGCGACCGAGCCATTCGGCAGGGAATCCGGGCAGGCCGTCGGACACGCGGAACACCTCGCCCAGTTCGGTGGTCGCATAGACATGCGCAACCCGCGCCGCCGGGAACAGAGCCCGGGCCTGCTGGAGAAGCTGTTCATCGGCAGCCTCACCGCCGAGGGTGATCCGATCGAGCCTCATCCTCCCGATAGCGTCGGAATCGGCGGAGGCGATCACGCGTCGCAGCAGCGTCGGCGTGGCCGGGAGGATCGTGACGTTTTCGTCGGCAGCCGCACGGGCGACGCAGTCAGGATCGCGAGACGCCGGCACGATCACCCGCCCACCGGTGAGGATCGCCTGCAACCACACCTGGGTCCCTGCCCATCGGGTGGCGTCATAGACGAGGATCCAACCGCGTCCATGCCATTGCTCCGCAAGACGGGCCGCGGCCAAGAGGGAATCCCATGAATGTTCGACGAGCTTCGGCGGACCGCTCGTCCCGGACGTTGCCACGACGATCTGGGGCGACGATGAGTCAAACTCGCGCCGTTTCCGCCCCTGCGGCGGCCGTGGAACCTCGAGATCGTTGCCGCAGACACTCCAGTCGCGGAGTTCGCCGACGAGATCCCGCGAATCCTCCGCCACAAGCGCCAGCGGGACACGCTGACGTCCACAGGCGGCGACGAGGGCGATGAGGGGAGCAAGTCCGCTTGCCCGGGCCACGACGCCGATGGGACGTGAGTCGGCCAGACGCCGCTCCAGAGCAGCGACGTGGCCAGCGAGAATGCCGTAGGAAACAGGCTGACGGAGATCAGCCCCGAGCCCGGCTGCCGTAACAATGGCGACCCGGTCGGGATCGTTGGCTGCGACCGCGTCGATGGCGGCAGCGAGGCGTGCCGGTGCGGACACCTCGGCGACGTCGGGAGCCGGTGCAGGAGTGGAAGCGGGCATCGGGGATGGGGATGACATGATCGTGGCAGGGTTTTCTGGGGTGACTGAAGGCTCGAGGGTCCGGAAACTCTTCACGCGGCCTACGAGCGACCAGACAGCGCGTCTGAGTAGAGCGTCACGAGATGGGCGACGGTGCGGATCGGTGGGTGGGGCGTGGTTGCCCGAGCGTCGCGAAAGGGATCGACGCCGAGCGAGCGTTCGAGGAGAACGATGATCTGCGCCAGATCGAGCGAGTCGAGGCCGAGATCGCTGCCGAGAAGGGATGCAGCAGGGGTCTCGAGCGGCGACCGCCCGGTATCCCGGTAAACCGCCAGGATGGCTTCGCGCACCGTTGCGGCGACGTCTGGTGCCCCGCCATTGATGGCCGTCATGGCTCGAACTCCTTCATCGTCACCGATCCCGCCCCTGAAATCCCCCGCCCCGTCAGCCCCTGCCAGACCACGACTCCGATCGTGGCGCCGAGGATACCGAGATCCATCAGAGGAGCGTACCAGCGGGAGAGCGCCTCAACGTATCGTACGTCGAGTTCGAGTCGGGCAGGCCAATCGATTCCGTTCCGTCCCCAAACCTGGGCCAGGCCGGTGAGCCCCGGGCGGACATCGAGCCTGTGAATCTGTCTGGAATTGTACCGGGCAACGTAGCGCAGCGGGAGCGGTCGGGGGCCAATCAGGCTCATGTCACCGGTGAGAACGCTCAGTAACTGCGGGAGTTCGTCGAGGCTCGTACGGCGAAGGAAGCGGCCGAAGCCCCCCAGCCGCTCCGCATCGGAGAGCGGCACACCGTCTCGATCGACGGCCTCGGACATCGAACGGAACTTCCCGATCACGATCGGCACCCCGCGCCGACCGGCCCGCCTGTCGAAATAGAAAGCGGGATATCCAAGAACGACGACCACGGCGGCCCACACCAGCAGCAACACCGGGAGGAGGAGGATCAGCAGCCCCCCCGCGATCAGCGCATCAGCGCTCCGCTTGACGAACCGATCATAGAACGACCCCATGCCGGGGGGCGAGGGAGTGGCCAACGCCTGCGGATTGTCGTGTACCACTCAGTCCCTCCGGGGGCCGTTCGACGAGGGCCCGGCAGCGTGGGCTAACGTTGCCGCCGGCAGGCCGCGATCGTCTGGCAGACCTCGTCGATCACCGCCGCCTCGACATGGGGGCCGATGGGAAGAGACAGGCTCCGCGCCGAGAGCATGTCGGTGACCGGGAGGTCGTCACGTCCCTCATGAAAGCGACGGAATGCCATTTGACGATGGCAGGGCGGATCGTAATACGCCCGCGTCTCGATCCCACGGAGCGCCAGAGCCCGGCGGAGGTCGTCGCGGGTGGCACCGAACCCCTCCGGATCGACGGCGATGGAGAAGTCCTTGTGGCTCGAGGTGTCGTCGGGAAGGATCGCGACAAACTCGATCCCTGTCATCCCGCCGAGCCCCGCCCTGTAGGCCTCGGCAATGCTCCGCCGGTGGGCCGCCACCTCATCGAGCCGCGCCAGACCCAACCACGCCGTGGCGGCGCACATTTCGGGCATCCGCCCATTGCAGCCCGAGAACGCCGCATCGTAAGAGCCGTCGTTCCCGTACTCGCGGCCGACGCGGACCAGCGCCGCGAGGCAATCGCAGTCGGTGGCCACGATCCCCCCCTCGCCCGCCACGAGGAGTTTGGTCGGCGAAAGGCTGAAGACCTGCGCTGTTGCCCCGCCACCGACCGGCAGCCCCGCCTGCTTGGCACCGAACCCATGGGCGGCATCGATCACCAGCGGGAGCCGGTGTTGCCGGGCAACGTCGCGGAGCCCCGCGAGATCGCAGGGGTTCCCAAAATTATGGCAGGCCGAGATCGCGACGGTTTGCGGCGTGATCGCCGCCGCCACGACTTCGGGCCGGGCGTTGGTTGACAGGGGATCGACATCGACGAACACCGGACGAAGTCCGTTCCAGACGACCGCCGCCGGGCTCGCCAAGAAAGTGAAGCTCGGCATCACGACCTCGCCGCCGGTCGCGATCGCTCGTCCCTGGGAAAGCACCGATGCCGTCAGGCACTCCCTCTGGGCCGGCGCCCGGCATCCCTGCTCCGCGAGTTCCGCGAGGGCCCGGTAGACGAGCATCAGACCGGTGGTGCAACTGCTGACGCCGACGGCATGCCGGACGCCGAGATGGGTCGCGGCCGCCGTCTCGAGACGCTCGAGATAGGGGCCCTTCGTCAACCTTCCCGATCGGCAGATTGCCTCGAGGTGCGGCTGGAGTTCCTCGGCCGCAGGGAGGGCCGGACGCACGAAAGGTACCCGAACCGAACCTTCAGCCGCCACGGGCAGACCTTTCTGTGATGTCTGACTTGTCGCCCCCCCGCCCTCCCACCACCGAGCCCTCGGGCCCGCACAGCGACGAGGATCGGTATTCCGGGACGATCCGCCGGAGACCTTCGCGGATCACATCCGGGGGCTCGCCCGGAAGCGTCTCGAGTTGGTTGAAGAGACGCTCGACGTCCTCCAAGACCGCCGTTCGTCCGACGACACAGCATACCTTGGGATGCGATGTCTGCACCCTGGACTCCTCCGCAGAGAAGAGCTCCTCGGCGAGTTTCTCCCCAGGCTGGAGTCCGGTGAACTCGATCGCGATCTCCTCCTCGTCGGAGCCGGAGAGGGTGATCATGTCGCGGGCGAGGTCGACGATCTTCACCGCAGCCCCCATGTCGAGGAGGAAGATCTCCCCCCCCCTTCCGATCGCGGCCGCCTGGATCACGAGTTGCGATGCCTCGGGGATTGTCATGAAGAATCGTTCGACGTCGGGGTGAGTGACGGTGACAGGCCCACCCCGGAGAATCTGCTCCCGGAACTTCGGCACGACGCTGCCGTTGCTCCCGAGGACATTCCCGAACCGGACAACCACGAACTTCGTCCTCGCCGTGGCCGCGAACGCCTGAACGAACCGCTCGGCAATGAGCTTCGAACACCCCATGACGCTCGACGGATTCACCGCTTTGTCCGTGGAGATGGCGACGAAACGCCCGACGGCATACTCCTCGGCGAGTTCTGCGAGGAGGCGGGTACCGAAACAGTTGTTGGTGATCGCCTCGCCCGGGTTGTGCTCGAGCATCGACACGTGCTTGTGGGCCGCCGCGTGGAACACCAGGTCGGGCCGGTGCGTTTCGAACATGCACCGCATCCTTGCCTCATCGAGGATGTCGGCGAGGGTAAGCTCCATCGGCACGCCCGTACCGCGGGACTGCAAGTCGTTGCCGACGTCGAACAGGGCGTTCTCGGCACGCTCGACGACGACGAGCCGCCGGGGGCGGTAGCGGAGGATCTGTCGACAGATCTCCGATCCGATCGAACCGCCCCCTCCCGTGACGAGCACGACCCGGTCGCGGACCATCTCCTCGATCGCCGAATCGTCGAGGACAACCGGCTCCCGGCGGAGGAGATCGCGGATCTCCACCGGCCGCAGCGAGTTCGGGGAGGCGACGGCCCCCCCCACAGCGAGCAATTCGCCCATCGAGGGAATCACCTTCACGCTCGCACCGACTTCCGCAGCATCGCTGAGGAGGCGACGGAACACCGGCCTGGAGATCTCCCCGGCGGTGACGAGAATCTCGTCGACCGGACGCTGCTGGAGGACCTCCAGCGCGTCGCCGACGCCGCCAAGCACCCGGATCCCGGCGATCCGCGACCCGCGGAGGAGGGCGTTGTCGTCGAGGAAGCCGACGACGATGTACGACGGCGATTGATTGGCGACGAGATTCCTCGCGAGGAGCTCGCCGGTCTCGGTGGCGCCGACGATCAGCGCCGAACGCACGTCTCCCGAGGTGACCCAGGGGCGGAACACCTCCCGGATCGTCCTCGGCAGGGCGCGGAGACCGCCGATGAGAAACATGGTCGCCGCCCAGTCGATCACCAGCACGCTCCGCGAGAGCCGCTGCCGCAGCCCCGGGAGATCGCCGACGCTGTCGCGGACAACATCGATCGCCACCAACGCCAGCGTGGCCAGGGTGGTGGTGAAGGCAAGCCGACCGAGATCGGCGAACGACAGCCTGCCGAACAGCCAGCGGAACTCCCCGTGGAGGAGGAACACGATCGTCTTCACGACCACCACCCACACGACCGTTCCCCGGAACATCCCCAGCATCCGGGCATCAGGCTGGAAGTCCCAACGGGTGCAGAAGGAGACGAACCAGGCGACAAGGAACAGCACCGCATGGGTGGCCACCATCCACGCCATCCTTGCGCCTAACCACGACGCCCGCGACCGCAGCCACACCCACCGGGTACGGTGCGAAGCAGGGGCGACGGGGGTGGAGTCTGGCGACATGGGAAGCCGGGGCGATTGAGGCGATGGGGCGGGGAGTCCCCAACCGCGCCCCACAGAAGGTAGGGGGAGATCCGCGGAGAGACAACGAATGGGGGGATTGCGGGGTCGTCAGCAGCCATCGAGCGGGCAATAGGCTCCGGCGGGGCCCCTGTCGCCGCCGGCAAAACCGGCAGAATCGGCAAAGTCTGCCAGCCTTGGCGACCGATGATTCCGAGGACGCCGATTTTACCGGCAGGCAAGGAGTGAGGCATGCCCCGAGACTGCAATTCCATCCTCCACGTAGCCACGGGATGCCCTACGCGGACCCGCTCGGCCCACTCTGTGGCGCTGCGTCTCCTCGTCGCCATGTTGCTGGTCGTCAACGGCGCCGGCTGCAACATCTATGGCCGGCCGCAGCGGACCGCCTCCCATGAAGCCACGCTCAAGGCCAACTGCGAGGGCGATCCGGCCAAGATGCCCGCCAAGGAGCTGGCGAAGGTGTCGTTGCCGCCCTACGTCATCGAACCGCCGGACATCCTCCTCATCGATGCGTTGCGGATCGTGCCGAAGCCGCCGTTCCGCATCCAGTCGTTCGATTCGCTCCAGGTGATCGTCGAGGGGACGCTCCTCGAGCAGCCCATCAACGGCATCTACGTCGTCGAGCCTGGCGGCCTCCTTGACCTCGGTCCCTCGTACGGCAAGGTCGCAGTCGGCGGCAAGTCGCTCGACGAGGCTCAGGACGCCGTCTTCCGCCATCTCAAGCGGGTGCTGCGCGAACCGCAGGTATCGCTCACGCTCGCCCAGGCAGCGGGCCAGCAGCAAGTGTCGGGGGAGCATCTCGTCGGCCCGGACGGTACGGTGAATCTCGGGACTTACGGCAGCGTATACGTCACCGGCATGACGCTCGCCGAGGCGAAGGAGGCGATCGAGGCGCAGCTCGACAAGTTCCTCGACGCGCCGCTCGTGAGCGTCGACGTGTTCAGCTACAACTCAAAGGTCTACTATGTGATCACCGAGGGGGCAGGTCAGGGGGACAACGTCGCCAAGTTTCCCGTCACCGGAAACGAGACGGTCCTCGATGCCATCGCCCAGATCAACGGCCTCTCGAAACTCTCGAGCAAGGAGATCTGGATCGCCCGGCCGGCGCCGTCAGGGATCGGCTGCGACCAGGTCCTCCCGGTCGACATCGATGCGATCATGAGGGGGGGCGCCACGGCGACCAACTACCAACTCCTCCCCGGCGACCGCGTGTTCATCGCCCAGGATCCGTGGATCGCCTTCAACACGGTCATCGAGAAGGTCACGGCTCCGTTCGAGCAGATCATGGGGTCGACGCTCCTCGGTGCCCAGACGATCTACACGTTCCAGCGTGGGGCCAACTTCGGTTTCGGTGGTGTCTGCTGGGTTGCCCGCGAGGTGTACGGCGAGGAAAATCCCAACTGGCTCCTGTTCCGGGCCTGGTTGCTGACCGAAGCCCCCATCTGGGTGCGTGACGCCTACGCCACCCACGGCGAGGCCTTCGCCGCCTGGATCCACGACAAGCCGCTGGCGAAACTCGCCGTGCGGACGGTCATGGACACGATCCTCGCCTTCCGTGGAGCCGAACTTGCGGAACGCTGGGGGATCGACACCGACGTGGCTGTCCCGAATGCCACGCCCCTCCGCTGAAACGGCCCCTTTCCGCCGGCCTCACTCCCGAGATCGTGCAATCCTGTGTCCAAGACGTAGAATGTGTGTGGTCCGTATCCCCACCTGCCCCGAGGTTGCCTCCATGCCCCACCGCAAGACGTTGTCGATGGCCTGGCGGATCGTGTTGCCCGTCACGGCGCTGCTTCTGATCGGCAGCTTCGCGCCGACCGCCGCAGCCCAGCAGGGACGGACGCCGTTTTCGGATTATCAGGGGCGCAGGGGCTTGAGCCCCTACACCGCCCTGGGCTTCCAAGGAGACAACCCCAACACAGGCGGCTCCCTGGGGGCTCTCCAGAACATCATCCGCCCCCAGCAACTCCAAGCCGCGCAGGTCCGCCAGCAGCAGACCTTCGGACGGCAACTCAATGGCGTCCAGGGGCAGGTGCGGACAATGCAGCGAGGCGGCGGACAGATGTACGACACGATCCGGTCCACCGGTCACAGCGCCACCTTCCAAAACACATCCCACTTCTACCCCAGTCGTTGACACGCTTCCCCGCCCAACGACTGGTCGTGCTCGGCATGCTCGCAATGCCGGCAGGGCTGCCACTGTTCGACATGACCGGCCGACAGGCCGTCCAGGCAGCTCCCCCCTCCTCGGAGGATGACGATGGGGCAGCCTCACGGCCGGAGCGACCGCGGATGCAGTCGCTCGCGCCATCGAGTCGCGGGGGAGCGGTCCCGTCGCAACGGGCGCTGGTCGATGCCCGGGCGACGTTCCGGCAGCGCTACGGCAATCCGGCGAGCCGCGCCCGGACATCCACCGCCACCTTGCTCGTCGCCGAGGCCCTCTTGGCCGAGGCCACCGATGAATCCGACCCGGCGGTGAAGTGGGTGATTCTCGATGAGTCCCGAAAGCTGGCGATCTCCGCCGGCAGCCCGCAGATCATCGGGAGGGCAGTGCGTATCGCCTCATCCGAGTTCGACTTCGACGCCCTCAATGTCGAATACCGTTCGCTTCTCGAGATCCCCCTCCGGGCCCTCGACCCGGGGCGAGCCTCCGAACTCGCCATGGCGGCGGAAGGGATCGCGACCCGCGCCGAGATCGACCGAAGTTTCGACCAAGCACTCCTCGCCCAGGGGCTCTCCATTCGGGCGTGGCAGCGGGCCGGAAACATTGACGGCGCTCGAACGGCCACCAAACGCCTCGAAGCCCTGGAAAGGACAGCGAGGACAGCGAGGACGGCGAAAGCCCCACCCCGCGTCCCCTGAGCCACCGGGCGCGGGCTGTCAGTCGTCGTCGAATGGGCGCCGGGCACCCGGCTTCGACCCAGAGGCCGGCTTTGGTGGCGCGACCGTTCTCTGCGCATCGGGCTCGCCGTCCGGGTCAGTTGCTGGGGCGGATCCTGCGTTCCCTTCCTCCATCGACTGCCGTTCCCGCCACGGCTTGCCTGCCTCGTAGCTTTCCAGTTCTTTCTTCAGTTGGCCGCGAACCTCGGCGGCCTCGTCGCTTCCCTCGACGGCCTGCCGGCTGTATTTGCGTGCCTCATCGAAGTCCCCCGCTTCGGCGTGGGCGGCGGCGAGCGTGCTGATGATGTGCGGCTGTTTCCATTCGGTCAGCTCGCAGGCCTTCTCGGCAATCCCGATGGCGCGCTTGCCATCGCGGATCGCATCGTCCGGACTCGTGGCGAGCAACCAGGCGAGATTGTTGAGAACCGTGTCGTTGTCCGGCTGCAGTTCCATGGCCTTCTCAAGATCGGCGATCGCCGCCGGGTGATCGCCCACGGAGATGGCCGCATCCCCCCGTCCCCTTCGGGAGAGGAATTGCTCCGGGTCAATCTCCAGGGCCCGACTGAAGCGGCGGATCGCCTCACGTGGCTCCTTGGCAGCAAGATAGAGAAACCCCAGTTGCCCGATCACGACCGCATCATTGGGATTCTGGCGGACGAGCCGGCGGAAGTCGGCAATGGCAGACGGGTAGTCTGCCTTGTCCGCCGCGAGCAGGCCGCGGAGTTCGAGGGTTGCCGGGTGATCGGGGTTGCGTTCGAGGATCCATTCGATGTCCTCGAGGGCGTCTTCCGTGTCACCGGCCTGCTGGCGCAACCTGGCCCTCAGCACGCGGGGCTCGACGGCTTCGGGCGCCGCGGTGATCGCCCGGTCGAGGTCGGCCATGGCCCGTTCGAAGTTCCCCTGCGACGCGAACACGCGCCCGCGCTGGAAGAGGATGTCAGCAGAATCAGGGGCGACTTCGAGGGCGTCGTCGAAGTTCTTCAGGGCGTCGTCGGTCCGCTGTGCCATGAGCAACGACAGCCCGCGCATTTCGCGTGTCCGGACGTCGTCGGGATCCTCCTCGACCGCGATGTCGAAGTCTGCCAGGGCCGCGTCCTGATCCCCTTCCATCATGAGAAACAGCCCGCGGGTGCGGCGGACATCGACATCCCTGGGGGCGAGTTCCACGGCCTTGTCGTATTCAGCCCGGCGGGCCTGGGGATCCTCCTCGGAGAGATTGCCAAGCACGACATGCGCCTGGGCCGTCTGCAAAGGATCGTCGCCGCCAAGTTCGATCGCCTTGCGGGCGGCGGTCAGGGCTCGCTGCCGGTCACCACCAGGCAGGGCCTCGAGGCGGGCGATCATCACCTGCGCGGCGGCGAGCGTGTCGTCTCGCTGCGCCACCTCGCCGAGATCACGCAGCGCGTAGGCCCGCATCCGCTCCCACTGCTGCTGCGCGCCCGGCGCCCCGCCGAACAACGCCTCGGTGAGCATCGCTGCCCGGTCGACGAGCGTGCCGGTGTAGAGGTCGTTGGCGAAGCCCCGCGATGACTCGTCGAGGCCCTTGCGAAGCGCGGAGCGGACGAGCCCGAGCACCTTCTCGAAATCATCGAGCGAGCGGGCGGCCAGTTTGGCGTCGACGGCCGCGTCGAGATCCTCCTGTCCTGGCGTCTCGGCCGGGGTGCTCTCCACGGCCGGCTCCTGCGCCAGAAGCGGGAGGCATACGGCCGGGGAAATGGTGATCGAGGCCCCGGCCAAAAGACTCATCCCCCGGAGGAGGAGATTCGAGTGCCGCGGTGAGGCGTGCAGGCACTGGCGGGAACGCAGGGACAGGTTCATCGAGTCGCATCCTCGAGGGGCCAACGGGGGCCGGACAAATCGGCATCCCCACCCATCCAGTATGCGACGGGCGCGGTCTCCGAGGCCAGACGGATCGTGGGAGGGGTGAAACCGCTCGGCGACACGCCCTTCCGGGGCGACTCACAGCGGGGCCGGAAGGTCGCGGCGACAGAAGATCACGCCGCCGATGACGTAGGCGATGAAGCCGAGGCCGAGGAGAATCCCGTCATAGGCCAGGAGATTCCCCCAACTCACCCCCGGGTCCCCCACGAGACGCTGCGGCTCGTAGGCGTTGAGGAACGAAAGATAGCCCACCCAGCCGAAGGTGCCGCTCATCCGGCCGACGAGCTTCGCCAGCAGTGAGAAGACGTAAAAGCCGCACATTGAGCCGATCGTCCGCCACCGGTAGGTGTCGGCCGCCGACAGACAGGCCGAGATTCCGGCGATGCACACCATCAGGCCGAAGACGTTGGCCACCGGGAGCAGAAACCGCTGCGGCTCGACCTTCCCGGCCCACGGCCCGAAGGCCACCGCGCCACACACCGACAGTGCCAGCACGCCACACAGGGCGGCCGACGCCGCGGTCGTGGCCAGCGCCTGCGTCACCCACACCGCTTGGCGCCGCACCGGCTGCGCGAGGAGCATCTCCATCGTGCCCCGCTCGAGTTGCCCCGAGACAGCGTCGCTCCCCCGGGTGATGCCCCACACCGTTGCCGCCAGCACCACGACGGGATCGACGAAAGCCAGCGCCACCCGGCCGGCGTGGGTCGCCACGTCGGAGAAGGGAACGCCAGAAAGCCGCTGCCAGTCCTTCGGGATCGCTTGGAGGAGGACGTCCTGGAACGCGTTCATCTGAATCTGCGACGACAGCCAGAGAAACAACCAGGGGAACACGCCCCACAGCGCCACCAGCGCCAAGACCAACCCGCGTTGGTCACCCCAGGTCTTGTGCCAGATGGCGGTATTCCACACGCGGTCACCCATGACGATGGAAACGGTCGTAAACCCCGTCGAGCCCCACGGGATCGACACGAACCTCCCCGAGAGGGAGCG
>Ga0114974_10001788_pt1 | contig 16846 bp, 18 predicted proteins | sample S_130206_EF_Meta_FD_87318 | JGI IMG/M metagenome (GOLD analysis project Ga0114974, IMG submission 87318) | Freshwater microbial communities from Lake Simoncouche, Canada to study carbon cycling - S_130206_EF_MetaG | ecosystem: Environmental > Aquatic > Freshwater > Lake | place: Lake... | reverse complement strand
TCAAACACATCGGTCGTATCCATGTAGATATTTGAGGTCTGTGCGAAGGCTTGGTTGACCTTGTCACGGACATCCACATCCGTAATCTCGGCTGCAGGAGGGCGTTCTGGGTTGTCGACGATGTCCGTCAATTGAGGATTCATGAACGGGTTGTCGGCGGTCGGCATCGAGGTTTTTGTTCCAGTGTATCCAGAGACAACCGGTCCCGATGCAAACTTCTCAGACATAATCGTCTTGGCTTTTGGAAACATAGGCTCTAATACAACTGTAGCCAGCATCACGACAGGCACCAACAGCAGATACCATGCGTCTCGTGAAGTCAACAGCAACAAGACCGATAAATACACTGAAAAGCGAACCACTGCGTTGAGTGACTCTCGGACGGGCATTGAGGGTTGTGGAACAAACTTGTACCAAGTGTTCTGGTTAAATAGAATACTTGGTTCCGAATACCAAAAAGGTTCAGGCATCTCTTACTTTGAACCACGGGTTTTTTGTTCGTGCTTTCTCTGGAGTCGTGCTAAAATCCTAGCTCGACGCGCATCGGGATGGTTTGAGAGAATCTGTTGTGCAGTGTTTCCAGTGGTGTTACCTGCATCTTCGCCGAGGACGGCTTGATTCAAAAACTTACCAAAGGACGATTGGAACTTGGCACGAATCTTCTCAATGTCTCTTCGCAATTCATGTTGATTGAGCTTGCCTGACCGAATCTTCTCTTCCAACACAGCTCGTGCTCGCATCATAATCTCGTTCAAGATTTCGCTCTGTTGCGGGTTTCGGAGCATTTGAAGCAATCGCTCAGGGTCTTCGAAATCAATATCCAACCCATCAAGGTCTACAGACTGAATGATGTCGCCGACCAAAGAGACCAATCGAGTACTCATGATGAGTTCAAGCATTTCAGACATAGAGGATTGAGTTTCTTCATCTTCCAAGATACTTTGGACTTCATCGGCTTGGGCTGCAGTGCCTGGAATCGCACCTTTCATCGCTTCCATCAGTTTTCCAAATTTCTCTTTGGGGTTTCCGTTGAGGACCGCATACACCAACGCCATCTGGACCTTTTTCCAGTTGTCGTCGGACGGTTTCCATGCAACCTTGATTCCTGGAAACAACTCGATTTCTTGAAACAGCGTATCGTCACGCTTCACTACACGCAATAGATGAGGGAGAAGAACAGTTTCAATGTGTTGAAAGAGTTCTTCATTCGCCCGAAGTTCTGGATGTGCCTCTTTGAAAAGGTTCACAAGGTTTCGTAGGTGTTCCATTTATTAGATTTGACTACATGTTCTCTTAAGCCTTATTACCGCCGCGGCTTTCGAATTGCTTCATTTGTGTATCCGTTAAGCAGACGCATCCAGTGTCGCTGGAAAAGGGGCTCGGGCAGCAATCCGCAGAGATGCGGTTGTCTTGGAACTGGAAGAGCTCTTGGTCGTTTGCCATGTCATACGGTCTCTCGGGTACGGGCTTGGGTTCGGAGCCTAGTAAGGGAGACACGCCATCATAACCAGAGACACTACCATCCCCGCTCTTTTGCATGTCGAGGGGCATACCGCGCTGTTTCTGCATGAAGTGTTCCTTTCCGTCCTCTGGCTCCTCAGTCACCTTGGAGGGGGCGGGAACCATGGAACGAGCAAAATATCCGGCTAAGAGTGCTGCCAGGAAAAAGATGAGAACTGCAATTGTCTTTCGCATTATCTGTTACAGTGGAAAAAATCAAAATGGATTCTTGAAAGTCAGGAATCTACTTCTATCCCCCACCACCCAAATGAATACCTACGATTCCATGTCGCTCGTCGAGTTGAAGAAGGTCGCCAAGACCCGACGCATCAAGATGTATTATACTAAGAAACGCCACGAACTCATCCGCCTCCTCTCTCTCCCCGAATTACCGGAGTCCTTTACGATTGAAAAGTATACCATCGTGCAACTCCGCCAACAAGCCAAGGAACGCAACATTGGAGGTATCTGGAAACTCACCCGCGAACAGCTCGTCAACGCGTTATACCCCCTTCCGCAACAACATGACCAGGATAATGACGATACCCATGAACATGATAGCCCACAAACCCAAGATTGCCACCAAGTACGGGAACAAGAAGTCAAATAAATAGTTGAATAATGGAGCGACAACATTGGAATGGAACGCCAGCTGAACTTCGGGCGTCTTGACCCGTTCCAGCATGTCGTTCAGCAACGATTCGATGAGTTTACTCATTGAAATTTGTCTGATTACCTATATAAACATGAAGCTAAATCAGACGAAAATGATTCGCCTCGGAGCCGTAGTCGCAGGAGTTGCCGTGTTGTATGTTCTTTTTACTTCGTATTCAGGTGCGAAGGCTGCCGTCTTGGATAAGGCCGAGGAGCTCGGAGGCTCTGGTTCCATGGCACCTTCCTCCAACAGCGGTCCTTACATGAGTATGCCTCACGGTGTCGCCGGTAACGCCACCTCTGTGTCGGGCATGATTCAGGGACGCACTCCTTCCTCCCAACAGACTTACCAGGAGTCCACCTTATCCTCGTCTGAGCTTCTCCCCAACGGCAAGATTGGTGCCGACTGGGCTGCCGTGAACCCTGTAGGCGCCGAGGACCTCAAGGGACAGAACTTCTTGCAATCTGGTTACCACAGCAACATCAACATTGTTGGAATCAGCCAGACCAAGCGCAACCAGAGCTACGACATCCGCTCCGAGTTGCCTAACCCCCAGTCCAAGGTCGGTCCCTTCTTGAACACCACCATTGACCCCGACCCGTTCAAGGCCTCTCGTGCCGTCGAGGGACTCACTGCCTAAACACAAACCTATCTACTAAATAATGTTCCCTCTCGCTGCCGGTGTAGGTGTCGTTGCGCTTGCATACCTAGCCAATCAAGGACCCGGTAACACAACTCGTATGAAAGGCCCAGATGGGCTTGAGTACGAAATGCAAAACTTACCTGACAAGCAGGCTGCCGTGAAACTCATGTCCGAGATTCGAGCAGACCTCGTCAAGCTACATACCTACTACAAAGAGACACCTGGATTAGACCAGGACCCACCGATTGGTCGGTTCGTCCAACGCTTCACACCTGATGTGTTTATTGAAAATGAAATGACTTCACCTGACACTTCGTATTCGGAAAACAAGGGACAGAAAATCGTCGTCTGTCTGCGAGACAAGACCAAGCCACCCAAGTATCCACTCGTCGATAAGAACACAGTCATGTTTGTGATGCTGCATGAGATGGCGCATTTGATGACCGAGACTATCGGGCACACGCAAGAGTTTTGGGCGAACTTCAAGCTAATCTTGGGAGACGCAGTGAAAGTCGGCATTTACCATCCAGTGAACTACTCACATACACCCACACCGTATTGCGGAATGATGATTACCGATAGCCCGATTTAAGGGATGATTCCGACGAAATCAAGTCGGGGCGATAAATAATGAAAACCGTCCCCGTCTTCGGGACTTTACAGCCGGTCCGTTTCTATGAGGATGACAGCATTGAAACCGTTCGGCAAATTGTGGCTTTGCATGTGGCGTCACATCCAGACCGCCTCTTCATTGAAGCCAAGACAAACTTGCCAAAAGACTATTACTCGACCAATCCAGTGCATTGGACCAACTTGTTTTTGCGTTTGTCCTTGGACGGAAAGCGAATCACGCAGGACCGATTGAAAGTCTACTTGACCGAGATTCGTGTTGGAACGGGTGTTACCGAACGAGAGGTCACACGAGAAGAGTGGGAAGACCGTGAAGAGTTTCTGCAACCCTTGTTCGACCCACCCACGGATTTCGACGAGTGGCGTATTCTAGGTGTGGATGAAGTGCATTCCTTTGTGATGCCGTTACCTCCCAGAGACATTCCAGGACTGCAAGCTGCATCGCGTCCGATTCCACAAACACAGAGTTTGTTCGAAACCTTACATCCCTATGAAGTCACTGAACTTCGTGCAACTGCAGTCACTCCCGAAGCATCGCCTGGAATTAAGTTGAACTACTTTCCTCGCTTGAAACCCGATACACCTACGACCATTGAACCGTTGCGTGCATCCATTGAGGCTACCCAAGCACAACTTCAACGATTGTTGGATTTGGATACACCCAAACATGAATCGGTCTCGATGGTTCGTGCGAAATGGTACATCCCATTAGTCTCCACAACCTTTACAGCTCCACGCACACGATTCGAGCAAATCTTCTACGGAATGACGGTCAGTCCCGAGACACCGTACATTGGATATTTCACAGCCAAGACCGAGACTGTGCGTCACAAGTTCTTCTGTCCCGATTCGAAAGACAAGAAACCCCTGCTGGATGTCTCCATGTGGAAAGGATGGTTTAACAATACGCAACCTCAACGCCGTATTCCCACACTGTTGTTGTATCGTGGAAGCTCTCGCACTTCCTTTGAACGGATTGCGATTACTGACCGCGATATCACCGTGGATGTGCGACGCGAGAAAAACTCCAAAGAAACACTGGATGAATTGAAAGCAGGAGCCTTGGAATGGTTGAAGACTTTGGATGCATTAACACCGTTCATGGTCCAAACGGACATTGAAGCATCACGATGGGAATTGAGTGACTTGTCCGTTGTAGCCACCTACGCAAAAGAGATTCGGGAATTTGATATGCTTCGATTTCCGTGCTTGCAAAGTGTGTTTGGATTCCAGACCGATACCTTCCGTCTGCTTCGAGCCGAACATACTTCGGACAACATTACACCACGAGAACTCCAAGCAGTCCAAGTCTTGAACCAAGAAGATGCAGTTCAGACTGCAGAGTATTTAGCCGAAGAACTCAACATTCCCATAGAAGAAGCCGCAGAGTTATTGATTTCCGTTCAACAACGGTCCGAAGAACTGAACTTGGAGAAGTCTTTGCGTGCGTATCCGACCATTCGATTTTCCAACAAGGAAGTGATTCTTAAGTTTGTCACGAATCTCGAACGAACCTTGAAGTATGTGGATATCTTGCGACATGTCTTGACTTCGGAAAGTGAAGCCATTGATGCGGTCTGTCCGCGACGCATGGAAAAGGTAGTTCCTAAGGTTGCAGTCCCACAGCAGGAGATTCAAATGGACGGTGAACTTGAAGCAGACGATTCGTTCAATGCAATGATGGGATTCGAAGAAGAAGAAGGAGTGGTTGAATCGGTTCCAACAGGTCCCAAATCCAGAAAGGTCAAGGTCCAACCACGAGGTATGGGAACGTATAACTTCTTCAACAACCGACTTCAAAAGTTCGACCCTGCAACCTTTGATAAATCCATCTACCCTTCAAAGTGCGATAAGCCTAAACAAGCCATCGTGTTGACCAAGGAAGATAAGGAGCGTGTAGGTTCTGACTACAATTATTCAACCGTTCCACCCCTTGAAACCCTGGAACTCAAAGACCCCGATGGAACTGTGATTTGTCCTCCGTATTGGTGTATACGCGACGAGATTCCGTTGCGAGAAGACCAATTGATTATCAAAGACGATGCGTTACATTGCCCTGTCTGTGATGGTAAAGTGCGCACGACCGACGACTTAGATACCTTGGAATTCACCGTCATCAAACGAGATACACTTGCAAAGTATCCAGACTACATCAAGGCACTCTCGTCCATCAACAAACGCAAAATCCCCTGCTGTTTCCAAACACCTCGTGCAGCCACTGAAATCTTGGCTCCCAAAGAAGAGGCTACCTATGTCTTGGATTCAACGACAACCCAAGTTCCTGCATTACGATTCGCGTACCTCTCACCCGAGTTAGCGGACCAGTTGTCGATACAAACCGACTATGCAAATTCAGTGAAGAAAGGTCGTCTTTCGTCCGGTGAATCCGATTACTTCCGTGTGGGTATTGGTCGTCCGTCAAAAACCTTACCTATTTTGTTGAACGATAAGACCTCCATTCCACGCCCTCGGGATGCACGAGATAACCTACTGCAATGTTCATTCTTCCGAACTTGGAAAGACCGCAAAGAAGGCGATACACAACTCGACCGAATTGTTGCGTCGATTGACCACGCCTATCAGAACGGAGACCTTGGAGTCCTTGAAGAGTTGGAATATGTAACCACCTTCTTGAAATGCGAAGTCATTCGGATTGAAGGAGGACAAGTGGTCTGTGGTTTCTGGTCGGATTCAGGAGGTGCGACTTCACGCACGATTGTCTTGATGGGTACGTCCTTATTAGCCTATGTGTCACGAGTCAAGGATAAGAAAGCCTACAAGTCTGAGTTCACCACTGACATGCGTAGACCTGTCTTCAAAGGTACTCTACCGATTGTGCGTGACCGTCATGTTCGTGCCTGTGCGGTGAATGCACCTGTGTTGGCCGATGCGATTGCAGAACTTCAACTCAAAAATGAAGCCAACTACGAAGTCATCTTGGACCCGTTCAAGCGTATTCAAGCCGTGTTAGTTCCGAAGAAGATTCTACTTCCGTTCCAACCTACCAATACCAAACCTGATGCAGGTGTTCCCGTTCGCGAAGGCTATGCAGATGTTACAGTCGAAGACCTTCCAAGAGGCGATGTGATGCGTGCGTTTCTTAATGACACAAAGCATGCAAAGTTCAAAGTCCAGTCGGAGATTCATGACCTAGCAGGTCGTGTGGTTGAACTCGAACTCACGTCTGGATTCCGTGTTCCGATTGTGCCTGAAGAGTCAGAAGGTTCTCCCGAGGAAGTCGTCCAAACTGTGCGAGAGTTCAATGAAAAGTCATTGGTCGATGGACGGCCTAATCCAGCCGACTTACAGCTCGCACAAAACATCACCTATTCATCCGAGATTTACGAATTCTTATTGTTCTCGTTGTCCAAAGACATTCAAACTGGACCCGATGGAGCCATCTTAGACCCGACCTATGAAGTGCTTCGAAATGCAATTATGAATCGAGGTGCTGCACTCTACAAAGAGTTAACCAAATGGTTCAAGGCCGAAGCGTATGAAGACACGACCAAGGCTCCTATCGAGTTCATGAATAAAGTGCGAACACCCTGTGGACAGTTCACAGACAAAGACAAGTGTTCCAAATCCTCTCTCTGTGGATGGCACAAGAACACCTGCAAGATTCGGGTCAAACCCAGTGTGGAAAAGGAGGCAGTGCTTAAACGAATTGTTAAGACACTCCGAGATAACGACAAACAGCGTGCGCTGGTTCTCGATGGTCGGTTGTCACCTTTTTTTAGTACGATTTTGTATTTAGAAATGCCTCACGAGCTGATTACGACGACGATTTAAGCCTTGAGGAAGTGGACTTTGAGGAACTTCTGGAGGTTAAGGTAGGTAACCTCTGTCTTGTCGTCCACTCGTAGGAGCTTGGCAAGTGCTGCATTGGGGATGATTCTGCGTCTGAAGGATGGGTCAAAGCAGCTGTGGCTCTTGACGTACTCAGAGATGAACTTGGTGACATCAGTCTGAGAGCGCTTCTCACCGGCCTTGAGGCCCATGAACTGGCAGAGCTCTGGGCTGAGTGGCTTCTCCTTGAGGAAGGCGTTGTTGGCACGACGAGCCTCCCACGCTGCTCGTTGCTCTGGGGTGAGTGTGGCTGGGTCGACCTTGCGCTTCTTCTTGGAGTCACGGGCCTCCTTCTTGGCTGCCTTGGCTGCCTCCTGGGTGGCCTTGACTGCATCACGGACACGGGTTGTGAACTCCGTAGAGAGTGCCTTGAGCTGCTCCGTGAGGTTGGAGAGGAGAGCATCGGAGGTCTGGGCTGGTGCAGCAGCAACGACTGCTGGGGCACCCGCGGCGACGGTGGGGACGACGATTTCCACCTTGGAGGCGGTCACCTTCTCCTTCTTGGCCTTAACGGCCTTGGGGGCGGCGGGTGCTGGAACGGGTGCAGCGGCAACGGGTTCGGCGGTCTTCTTCTGGGTCTTCTTGTCGGCGGCCATCTTGTTTGTTTTAGAGACAGATACTGTGGAGGACATTTCTAACGCGTTGGGTATGATTGTTACCCTCGGCGGTCATGTAAATACTTTTAACTCCGATGTAGAACGGACAGAATTGAAAAAGTAATCATATAGGGGTCGCGATACATCGTGATGATGTGAAGCAGGGTGTTGAGACATTGCAGGATGAAGACTGTGTCTCTCTGGAAAGTAGTGGGGGTGAAGGCTCGGTTCCCACACAACATAGCGATTCGATGGCGAAAGGGGTCCGAGGCGGGCAGTATCATTTCAACTTCGCGGTGAAGCATCAAGAAAGCATTCTTGTACTCGGTTCGTGTGAAATCGATAAAGTGTTCGGGATAGACTTCGACGAACCCATAATCACCAAAGTGCTGGGTCAAGATGTTGAGCCGATGACGGACTCGGTCGACAAACACTTCGGATTCCAGTGGCACTACTTCTAGGTTGCGTTTCTTGTATCCCCAGATGGTTCGAAGTCGTTTTCGGAGTTCTGCTTTCAATGGGACTTTTGTATACGGATTCACAGGTGTGTAGTTATGCATACACCAAGTCCACAACGACCCGAACTCAAACCACCACTGCTTACCATTCTCTTCAAATGAAATATACTCCATGGGATGCACTCGTTCTTTTTCCATGAAGGTGATGATGTCCTCGTCGTTCGCAAGACCTTTGCGTGATAAGACTCCAAAACCTGCATACGATAATCGCCTACGAATCAACCATCCTCGAATCAAGGCTTGAACTTTTACAATTGGAGATGTAGGGTGAACCATCGCCCACAACTCGGGTTCTTTCACTCGCGCATGTCGACCACACAAAGTATGTCCGACCAATGCATTGGACGTGCAGGGGTCCTTGGAACCTCGCTTTTTTACCGACGCACATTGGACCATTATGTTCTATGAAGACCTTCTTGAAAACTGGAAACATGTCGTCAAAACGGATTGTCATGTTTTTTGGGGGTTGATAGTATACCCCAAGCAAGCAATCATGTCTACTATCGCAATCGTCTCATCTTCTAACCTCGACATCAACAAGCTCTCATTCGGAGACATCCGCCTCAACAAAGCAGGTGGCAAGTCAGTTCCCTTGAAGTACAACGGTCAACCTCTTCAGATTCGCCTCGAGAAGTCTGTCTACCCTATGGGTGTCAATGTCAAGGAAACTGACAATGGAACCACCTACACAATGAGCCTTACACTCAAAGGCTGTGACGCACATGCCAAGGAGCGTGCTGGAGCTGAAGCAGGATCCACTGGCGTTCTCTACAACTTCCTACACGACCTTCAAACCAAGATACTCGACACAGCTGAGTCTAGCAGTGTGAAGTGGTTCGGTAAGGCTCGGTCTCGTCCCGTTTTGGAAGAGATGATGAAGAAGTCTATCAGTCCAAGTGTTGAGAAAATCAACGGAGAGTGGGTGGCCTCAGGCAAGTATCCACCCAGCTTGAAGATGAAGGTTCCAGTCTACGATGGCCGTGTCGCAATGGATGTTGCAGACGGACAAGGCAAAGCGGTTGAAGTCACAACTGAGAACATTCAACAAGTGTTTCCCAAGCGAGTGGAAGCAAGCATCGTAGTCAGTCCAAGCATCTATGTCTCCGGTCAAGGATTCGGTGTGACCTGGAGAGTCAGCTATGCGCGTGTTGCACCTCCACAGCGCACAACTGCAGCTCAAATCTTCGCAGACGAGATAGAACAGGAAGTTAAGGCTGAACCTCTTCAAGAGGAGGAACAACAAGAGGAACAGGAGGAGGTGACATCTGCGTATGTGGAGACTCCATCGGCTCCTCCTGTAACACCTGTGACGTCTCCTGCACCACAGGTTGCTCCTGCTGCTCCTGCGAAGAATCGTCGTCGTGTCGCTGTAGCCTAGACCAAACACTTGAGTCTAGCGGTGGATGATGTAGTTTGAAATCAAAATCCACAAAGAATGTTTTTTCCTTGTCCGGGAAGTCCAAGTATTGCGGCACAGACTTGCAGTCAGGTAACCGATGGAGTGATTTGCGACCACAGTCAGTACAGGTATAGACAATCGGACGAATGACTAACATGCTGGGTGTGACAATGCGTACAGGTCCACATAAGCAATGTTCTAAGAAGCGTTCAGGTGTCGTCCATTCTTCATTCACATATCGGTCAAACACATGTCGAGGGAGTTTCGACCAGAGTTCATCGTCTTCGGTCCATCCAGGTTCTTGAAGCAACGTTCCAAACTCAGACTCGTGAAACCATAAGACTCGCATGTCTGCGTGGTCTTGGAGCGAATGCTCCGCGCATCCAACTCGTTCTAAGGAATCGTTGTATAACCAATACACATCTGCGTGGTCATACGAAGGGTCTCGCGTTCCGCGATAGACTTCTTGACCGTCCATCATCCAGGTATCCGCTACGACATCCAAATCATTTTCGGTGATGTCGGAGGAAATGTTCGTGTATAAGAACTCGGGGTGTAGCCGTGAAAACATTATTGAATCGTTAGTTTACGCAAATGAAACTGAAACGCAGACATCGTGACGACAGACCGTCTTGGTTGCTGAACGAGATAACTCGTGGCGTTTGCGTCGTCCCTCGGCCGCTTGAAGGGTGGTCGAACACTCGTCCATATCTTTTTGAATGTCATCGTAGTGGGTTTCAAGGTAATCTAGAATCTCGTCCTGAATCGCCCACTCGAAGAAACTGAGTTGTCCTACGGTGGTATTCAGCTCCATGAACTGAATGCGTTTCCAACGACAGAACGGGTCAAACATCTTTTTGCTATACGCTTTGAGATGTGCTTTATAGGCGAGATAGACAATCACATGTCGTCCAGTCTTGGTGACAAAGGAAATGTTATGCTTCTTTGCATAATTGGTCACGAGCCAGTCAATGAGTCGTAAACTAATTTTAGACTCGCCCGAGAGAATGGTCTTCACCCGAGCGAGTACTTCGGGATTACTATAGAATCCCGCGAGTCGATGTAGGACGAGTTGGTCTTTGCTTTGAATCTCCATAGTGGGTTTAGTTGCGCTCATTGAAAATGCCTTTTATATATAATGTCAGCAATGTATCTTTCATCCGTAGGGGCAGACCTAGACCAGATTGAACCTCATACACGCGAGCTAGGAAAAGTCGTAAACGAAATGCAGCAAAAACTTACGACTGAAGTGCGAGTGTTGGAAGGCACTGAGGTTGAATCCTATCTTGCAGTGAGACTTGCTCTTGAAAACGAACTTTCAACGACGAAGCTTACAGAAGAACAATGGAAGAGCGCCTTACTGAATGGTTGCTCGACAACCGACCCTACACAGGACTCAAACGAAGAGTCCGAGAGTTTATCGCGTTTTGCAGGACTCTTGAACCACGACTGCCGCTTCGTGTTCTTAAGCAACAGGTCAACGCCCTCGTCGAACGACTCATGCTCGGGGAAGTCGGACGACTGTGGATGCGAGACCGATGCTACGAGCGTGTATTGCGAATGTATGGAGCGAACGACCAGCGGACAGAGGCCTGGCACGCCAAACGAAGTGAAATGATTACAGCTTCGGAAGTCTATGGAGTGTTCGGTTCTGAATCTGCACGACGAGAAGTGATGATGCGAAAGTTGGAACCCAAACCTCCTGGCGAAGGAAATGCGGTCCCTGCATTGTTATGGGGTACACGATTCGAACCGGTTGCAAAGAAGATTTACGAAGAGCGAACCAAGTGCACGATTACCGATGTCTCGTGCGTCCAGCATCCACGCTATGCATTTCTAGGCGCATCGCCCGATGGATTGATTGTGCCGAACAGCGATGACCCAAAACGCTATGGTCGACTGGTCGAGTTCAAATGTCCTATCAGTCGTGCAATGAAAGCCGAGATTCCACCTGGATACATTCACCAGATGCAAATGCAGATGGAATGCACGGGGATTGACGAGTGCGAGTATGTCGAGTTTCGATTCAAACAGGTGAACTATTCAGAATGGGTTCGAAGCACCGAACAGAAAGGTATGTTTACAGTCTACGAAGATGGGAAGGTCGTCTACGACAAAGACATCTACGAAGATACGACTCAAGTCATCTATTGGTTACTGACCTCCATCAAAGAAGACTTTGTGCCGAAGGACCCAGAATGGCTCTCTAAACATTTGGAAGGCCTGACACAGTTCTGGAATGAAGTGTTGGAACACCGCAAACAAGGAACATTGCCTCCTAAAACAGAGCTTAAACAAATTGCATCGTTGGACTTATAATGGCATGTTATTGGGCGGGTGCATATAGTGTGTGTACAAAGGGTGGACCGATTGATAGATTCGTTCGAACCCTTTTTCCAGAGATTACGATTTTGTCTTCAGATGGGTTTGGACTTGAAGGGTTTGGTAATACGCCCGTGCATCAGTATCCCTCTTCAAAGTATGTCGGTGCACTTTGTTCGCGAGTCCAAAAGGAAAACCTAGTGCTTCTTCCATTGGATGATATAACTTTTGAGTATGGCCTATTTAAAGGAGCTATACTACCCGAGTGGCGCACACGGCGACCTATTCTGTTTTGGCGTGGTGGGTCTTCTGGGTATGAGATTCCTTCGATTCGTGAACGAGTGATTGCAGCTCTTATTGGCTCTCCTCATTCGGATGTAAAACTAACCCATTGGGGTGGATGGGAAGATGGTAAGGGTATTCCCGAACACTTTTTTGCAGAACGGTGTGGTATAGAACGTCACTTTCATTATAAGTACATTCTCATTGTGGACGGAAACTGTATTGCGTCCAATCTTCAATGGGTGTTTGGGTCTGGCTCAGTTCCAGTGATGGTTACGCATCCAGACAATGACTTTTGGTTCAAGAGATATTTACTACCCATGGTAAACTATGTACCCATTCACTATGATTTGTCAAACTTGAATGAGACCTTGGAATGGTTAGTTACACATGATGAAGAGGCTAAGCAAATCGCTCTACAAGCAAAGAATCTAGCAGATAGCATTTTTGAACCACAGTTTCAACGCGAACATCTAGAGTCTGAATGCAAGCGTCTTACAAAGTCATTTATACCAATGCCGTCTAATTAATCAAATGTTCTACCTACGTGAGCAATCCTTACGAACCGACACACCGGTTCTTCAAAAGCTATCACCGGATGGGCTATTGTTTCTCGAAAAACAAATTGCATATGATTTTGCAAATACTGGAGTGTATGAACGATCACTCATTGATTGGGCAATGTCCATGATGGACCCAAGCAAAGTCTTTGTCGACATTGGAGCACATGTGGGAACTTGGACGCTTCCCTTTGCGAAGAAGTGTGTCCACGTACATAGCTTTGAATGCTGTCCGCGAACGCACAACTTTTTATGCGGCAATGTCGCATTGCGAGGACTCGATTATGATGTCACAATCCATAAGACTGCATTGGGAAATCATACCGGAAGCCTTCCCTATTATTTCAGGTCGGAAGACGGAGGTGGAAACAGCTGCATTGATTTCAAAGACAAGGTATGTGACTCGATTCAAGTCCCGATTACAACCTTGGATTCGTTCAATCTTTCGAATATTGGTCTGATTAAGATTGATGTAGAAGGCTTTGAAAAGGAGGTGATTGAAGGCATGCAAGAAACCCTCAAGCGAAATGGATATCCGCGTATCTTCTTTGAATCGTGGGCGGACTATCGTGAACGCGAAGGACTTCCCGCAATCAAACTGCGTGAAGAGTTGTTTGAGTATCTTCGTTCGATTGGATACTCTGTGATTCCAGTGCGTGGGTGGGAAGAAATGTTCATTGCCGAACGAAAACCTGACATTTCAAGTATACTTTACAACACGCAGTCAGAGCTCATGATAAACTATAGTACAATGGCGTCTAGACCAAGCGATATTAATCAACACCTTGAAACATTGTACAACTATGCAAAACAATGCACTCGTATAATCGAATGTGGTGTTCGTGAGATTGTTAGTTCATATGCATTTGCGAGTGCATTAATCGGTAGACCAAATCACTCCTACATAATGATCGATTTATATGAATCTACAAACATGAAACCCTTCCTTGAAATGTGTAAGGCGGAAGGTATCAATGCATCCTTTATAGAGGGCAATGATACACAGTGTGTACCCATCGAAACAGACTTACTATTTATAGACACATGGCACATCTATGGTCATCTCAAGCGTGAGCTTGCTCATTGGCATGCATCGGTTCAAAAATACATCATTCTACATGATACAACTGTAGACGCAGTCTACGGAGAATCCATACGAAGTAATGCAGACATACATGCTCAAAGTATTGAGTCCGGTTATCCAGAAGAAGAAATTCGTAAAGGATTATGGCCAGCGGTCGTGGAGTTCCTAGAGGTTCATCCAGAATGGCGTCTTGAAAAGCGCTACACTCATAATAATGGACTTACCATTTTAGCCCGAAACACTGACACCACTTCGACCTAGGACTTGCAAACTTTCGATTCCATTCGTCAATCGTGTATTGGCTACCCATACTCATATTACACCGACCGCAAATTGGAACAAGATTGTCGACTGTAGTCTTACCGCCTTTGCTTTCTGGAATGTTATGTCCGCATTGGAAATCAAAGACATTGATTCGGTTCGTACACCACGTGACTTTACACTTGCTATCGAACTTTTGACCGATTTGTTGGACCCAAACCTGTTCTCGTAAGGCTTTTGGAATCGTTGCCTTCCGAGGACTCTTTTTAAAGACATCCGACACTCTCGCATGAAACACCATACTTTCTTATGTAACATACGATGTATATTGGTTCACTCGGAAAGGTGTCTCAATTCCGTCCACCCGCTCATGCTGGACGGGTATGGGGTTCAAGTGATTGGTCTGTTGGTCGTAGGAGGAATCTTGAACTGCAACGGTTCGTGCAATTTGGGTTCGGTCCAAGAACTCGGGTTGGAATCGTTCGGTTGTTTTCATCAGTACGAGCACGGCCACTAGACACGCAGCCGCAAATAAAAGCCACTTCGTCATTATCCTTCTTCACGAAAAAACGAACAGCTTTCTGTCTAGATGAAAGGATAAGTATGGACGAAGACAAAGCACTTGAAACCTTGCGAACAATGCTAGGACGCCGTGGTTTGGATACAAAGACCGAACGAGTGGTTACGGATGGAATTGAGAATGTGAACTTATATACCCTTGGAAACCAGTTGGTCGTATTCAGTCAAAAGGCCAAGGGTATGGTGGAGCGTGATGTAAACAAAATTGTAGACTTTGCAGATGGGAACGACTATACCCACGGCATCATTATTGTAGCCTTGGTGCCTCCTTCTGAGAATGTGCTGAAAATCATCAAGCAGATGACTAAGACTCGCTTGATTCAGTTCTTCCACAAACGACAGCTTCTGTTTGATATCACGACCCACCGTGCTGCAATGCCTCACCGCATTCTCAAAGAGGAAGAGAAGGCGGAAGTCTTCAAGACGTACAACATCAATACGCCAGACCAGCAACTCCCGTGGATTGACTCACAAGACCCGATGGTGAAATGGATTGGAGCACGACCGGGTGATGTCATTGAAGTCAATCGACACAGCGATGTTGCGGGTGCACAATTGTACTATCGTTACTGTGTTCCAGATGTAAATATTGCGTAAGGACAATGAATAACACAATGTCAATGGATGAATTAAGGGCACAGTATGATGCTCAGCTCGCAATGTATGATGGACTCATTGATAAATCTCTCGAGACAGATGACGTAACACAGATACCTAAACTCCGCGCGATGAATGTCAAGCTTGGAAGGACAATTAACGATATCATGGACAAACTCACCTTTTTGAAAACCACGACACCTGATGTCGCTCAGGAACGAGCCAATCTCATTAAAACGTTGGGTCGAATCCAACAGGATTATAGTGGTCTTCTTGTAGCGACGGATTCGCTCGAGACCGTGCGTCGTATTCGTCAGCAAGTGAAGCATGATGCAGACCGAGAGCTTCGAACCTATCTCATATGGTTTTTCTTACTTGCACTCTGCATTGTCTTTTACCTCCTATTCATGACTCAAAGGAAGGATAGCACCGCTCCAAGTGCAAGAACCCCGCCAATGATGGCGGCTTTGGTATAGTACATTGAATCATCGCGAACCACTTCTTCTTTGGTTTTGAGTTCGCCTTCATAGAGGTCGTTTAACTCGGGGCCTTGTTTGCGTGCCTCTGCAATCTCCTTCTGAAACTTGGCAAGTTCAGGGTTGGTTTTTTCGTAGTTCTTCGCAAACTGGTCGATGAACTTGGTATCGTTTTGAATGCTCTGTTCTAATGTTTTAAGGTAATCGTTCAGCCATTTTTCGGCTACTTCAGCTTGTTGTTTATAAGTGGACTGTCCGGTCACCTTATATTCTAACAAACTCAGTTTGTATCGTGTCAGTACACTGTCAAACTCGGTCGTCATTATCTTGTTTGTTAGTAAACAAAATGCCCGTCAGTTCTTTCCTTGAACTTAACACACCTCGTCATGTCCGTCTAACCACCGATGCGTCGGAACACACTCGTTACCTTCGTATGGCGGCTACCGTTGCACCGTACATCCGTAATGGTGTTGCCGCTGCACCCACACTTGGATGGAAATCCAATGAAATTTCAACCTCTGCGCGTGTAGTGGCTCCGTTGTATGGAATTCTCAACGGTTTTCTCCCGAACCGTAAGTAAGGGAGATGTCTCAAACAACGAAATGTCCGGAGGGTTTTGAAAAGGGCACCTTCTTTTCATGTCGTGCAGTGTGTCCGGCTGGTTTCAAATATCAACAAGATGAAGTCGGAGGAGCGGGTCCGCCGATTGCAAGATGCGTACATATCAACTATAACAATGTTAGATATAACTTAACTGCCTTACCCCAACTTGAACCCACAGAACCAGAACCCAGTTCCTATGCGGCGGAACGAACTCGTATCGACAACGAACTTGTTCGAGTGGCTAAAGAAGTTGCAGATATCGACACACTTCGCGAAGCCAAACGACAACGAG
>Ga0114974_10001786_pt1 | contig 16856 bp, 17 predicted proteins | sample S_130206_EF_Meta_FD_87318 | JGI IMG/M metagenome (GOLD analysis project Ga0114974, IMG submission 87318) | Freshwater microbial communities from Lake Simoncouche, Canada to study carbon cycling - S_130206_EF_MetaG | ecosystem: Environmental > Aquatic > Freshwater > Lake | place: Lake... | reverse complement strand
TGCCGCTTTCAAAAAGAAATTTGCAACTACGCCAAAAAAATATCTGATGGCCATAAATCCAAACACATAATCACGTCAACTTTGATAGTGAACAAGCATTAAAAAATAGTTAATCACAAATATTAAAAAGTAAGTTTGAATTACTTTTATGCAAAAAATAAATAAAATGAAAGGTGTATTATTAGTCAATTTAGGTTCTCCAGAAAGTCCAACTGCAAAAGATGTTAAGCCGTATTTAGACGAGTTTTTAATGGATAAATACGTAATTGACGTTCCGTTTTTATTGCGGGCTTTGTTGGTTCGAGGAATTATTTTACAAACAAGACCAAAAAAATCGGCTGCCGCTTACGCTAAAATTTGGTGGGAAGAAGGGTCGCCATTAGTAGTAATTTCAGAAAGAATGCAGAAGAAAGTGCAAACTCACACCGAAATTCCTGTTGCTTTAGCAATGCGATACGGAAAAATGTCAATCCTGAAAGGATTACAAGAACTGAAAGACAAAGGCGTTGATGAAGTTTTGTTATTTCCGTTATATCCGCAACACGCGATGGCTTCTACAACTACGATTTTAGAATTGGCCGAAGAGCACAGAAAAAAATATTTTCCTGAGATGAAATTCTCGATTGTTCCTGCCTTTTATAATAAACCGGATTACATTTCAAGTTTGGGGAATTCTATCAAAAAGCATTTAGATGGCTACGATTATGATCATTTATTGTTCTCTTATCACGGGATTCCAGAGCGTCATATTCGCAAAACCGACATCACAAAATCACATTGCAAAATTGATGGTTCTTGCTGTAACACGCCTTCACCAGCTCACGAATTTTGTTACCGCCACCAATGTTATGAAACTACAAAACAGGTGGTAAAATACCTGGGGATTCCTGAAGGAAAATACAGTCAAACGTTTCAATCGAGGTTGGCGGGAGATAAATGGTTGACACCATATACAGACGTTGAAGTGAACAAAATGCCTGAAAAAGGAATCAAGAATTTAGCGGTTGTAACACCCGCATTTGTATCAGATTGTTTAGAAACATTGGAAGAAATAGCTATGGAAGCCAGCCACGAATTTAAAGAACATAGTGGCGAAAATTTCATGGCAATTCCTTGTATGAACGATGGTGACGAATGGTGCCAAACCGTTGGAAATTGGATAAATGATTGGGCAAAGTAAAAATGTTTAAAGTTATATTACGACCTTAAACTTTAAACAAAAAATAAATGGAATACTACAACTACCTAAAATCGCTTCACCTCATCTTTGTAATCACATGGTTTGCAGGGCTTTTTTATATTGTGCGTCTTTTTGTTTACCAAATTGAAGCCAACGATAAGCCATCGCCTGAAAAGGAAATCTTGCAAAATCAATATAAGATAATGACCTATCGTTTGTGGTACATTATCACGTGGCCAAGTGCCATTTTGGCTACACTTTTTGCACTTGCATTATTACATCTAAATCCTGCTTTTTTAGAAATGCCTTGGATGCAAGTAAAATTAGGATTCGTGGTTTTGTTATTTATCTATCATTTTAAATGCCATTCCATTTACAAAGAATTGCAAAGTGACGAAGTGAAATATACTTCCAATTTTATGCGATTGTGGAATGAAGGAGCAACCTTAATTCTGTTTGCTGTAGTGTTTTTAGTCATACTGAAAAATGCGGTAAACTGGATTTATGGCGTTCTCGGAATCTTTGTTTTTTCGATTACAATAATGTTAGGATTCAAAATGTACAAACGAATTCGAGAACGAAACAAGTCGTAAATTATGTCTGCAAAATTCAAAATGTCAATGCTTTCTCTTCGAACTAGGATTTTCCTGTCGATGATTGTATTGGTTTTGATTGCATCCATTTTAATGGCATCTATTTCTGTTATTCAGTTTAAAAACGAATCCAAAGAATACCACCAAGAAAGATTAGAACGTAAAGAAATTGCTATTAACGAACACATAAACTACGTTCTTGCCAATACAACTTATCCGCTTTCGACCAATAATTTAGACCTGATTTTCAAAGATAAAATTCACGAATTATCACAAATTCATGGATTAGAAATTAATATTTTTGGATTGGATGGAAAGTTATTAAAATCTTCGAAAGCAGCTTTTTCTGTTGATACCATTGCGCCCCCAATTCCAAAATACATATTGAAATTGGTGCAATCTTCCATCGAAAAAAGATACGTTGATATTAAAAACATTGACGGAATAAAAAACCGTTCTTCCTTCAGTTTAATTAAAGATGAGAAATTCAAGCCGCTTGGAATTTTAAATATTCCTTATGTGGAAGACGATAGTTTTTATGAAAAAGAACTTCAAAATTTCTTAATCCGATTGGGGCAAGTTTATGCGTTTATGCTGTTGATTGCCTTTGGATTAGCGTATTTCCTTTCGACATATATTACAAAATCATTGAAAACAATTTCCGATAAATTGAGAGATACGAGCTTGGATCAAAAAAACGAAAAAATTGTATTGGAAGCCAACAGCAAGGAAATCAATTTATTGATAAAAGCCTACAACGGAATGGTCGATGAATTGGAAGAAAGCGCCCTAAAATTAGCCCAAAGTGAACGGGAAGAAGCTTGGCGAGAAATGGCAAAACAGGTGGCGCACGAAATTAAAAATCCGCTTACGCCAATGCGATTAACGGTGCAAAGTTTTCAGAGAAAATTTGATCCAAACGACCCCGAATTAAAACAAAAATTGAACGATTATTCAAAGACATTAATCCAACAAATTGACACCATGAGTTCGGTTGCATCTGCTTTTTCAAATTTTGCATCGATGCCAGCGCAGCAAAACGAAACATTAAATGTGGTTAATGTGGTTGAATTGACACTAGATATTTTCAATCAAGATTATATCCTTTTTGAAAGTGATGAAAAAAGCATTATATCAAAAATGGATCGCGCACAGTTGATTCGTGTGATTACGAATTTAGTAAAAAATGCCATTCAATCTATTCCTGAAAATCAAGTTGAAAAGTCAATATTAGTTTCGGTGAAAAAAGAAGATAACCATGTTTTAATTCTTGTAAAAGACAATGGTATAGGGATAGAACTTGAAAATAGAGATAGAATATTCGAGCCCAAATTCACCACAAAAAACAGTGGAATGGGACTGGGACTGGGAATTATTAAAAACATAATTGAAAATTATAAAGGTACAATTACATTTGAAACAGAATTTGGAAAAGGAGCAACTTTTATTGTTTCACTTCCAATAATTAACTCATAAAATCAAAAAATGAACTACGAAAATATTTTAGTTGCCACAGAAAATAATACTGCATTTGTTACTATTAATCGCCCAACAAAATTGAATGCGCTGAATAAAGCTACGATTTTAGAATTGCATGAAGCCTTCTCTTTATTGGAAAAAAATAAAGAAATCCGAGTGATACTTCTAACCGGAAGTGGCGACAAAGCGTTTGTGGCAGGTGCCGATATTTCTGAATTTGCTAACTTTTCTGTGATTGAAGGTGCTGAATTAGCAGAACAAGGTCAAGCACTTTTATTCGATTTAATCGAGAATTTGAAAACTCCTGTAATTGCTGCAATCAATGGATTTGCACTTGGCGGAGGATTAGAATTGGCGATGGCCTGTCATTTTAGAGTAGCTTCTGAAAACGCAAAAATGGGATTGCCTGAAGTTTCTCTTGGCGTAATTCCAGGTTATGGCGGAACACAAAGATTGCCACAATTGGTTGGAAAAGGCAAAGCAATGGAAATGATTATGTCTGCGGGAATGTTAACTGCAGAAGAAGCAAAATCATATGGTTTGGTCAATTATGTTGTTCCACAAACTGAACTTTTAGAATTTTGTAACGGAATTGGTCAAAAAATAGCTAGAAATTCACCCGTAGCAATTAGCGAAGCGATAAAAGCCATTAATGCCAATTTCAAAGAAGGCGAAAATGGCTATAAAAATGAAATTGAAGCGTTTGGAAAATGCTTTGGAACAGCAGATTTCAAAGAAGGAACAACTGCTTTTTTAGAAAAAAGAAAACCAGATTTTAAAGGATTATAAAAGTAAAAGATTACTTTTCTCCGTTCCATTCCGAATAAAATTGTGAAAGAAATACTTCCATGAATTGGTGGCGTTCTTGTGCAATTTGAATTCCAGTTTTGGTATTCATTTTGTCTTTTAAAAGCAATAATTTTTCGTAAAAATGGTTGATTGTTGGCGCCTCTGAATTTTTATATTCCTCTTTACTCATGTGTAGATTTGGAGCAATTTCAGGATTATAAATCGCTCTGTTTTTAAAGCCTCCATAATTGAAAGTTCGCGCTATTCCAATGGCGCCAATGGCGTCTAGTCGATCGGCATCTTGAACAATGTCCAATTCTAAAGAATGGAACTTTTTTTCAGTATTACCGCCTTTAAAGGAAATATTTTCTATAATATTAACCACATGAACGATTGTGTTTTCAGACATGCTATTATTTTCTAAAAACAATCTGGCTTTTTTTGGACCAAGGGTTTCATCACCATCATGAAATTTACTGTCGGCAATATCGTGAAGTAAAGCTCCGAGTTGTACAACCAAAATATCACAATTTTCACCTTTGGCAATTAATAAGGCGTTTTTGTAAACACGCTCAATGTGAAACCAATCGTGTCCTCCTTCGGCATTTTCGAGTTCTTTTTTTACAAAATCTATCGTTGTATTTATAATGTCGTTTTGGTTCATATTTGAAATTAAATTTAAAAAAAAATGTTGAATTTTAAAGTAATTACACTTCAAAATCCAACATTAATTATACTAAGTTATTTTATTAAATTCTTGCTGGCTCTACCCATTTAAAAATTTGAGATTCTTGAGGGATAATTAATCTTTCAGAAATCTTAGCCATTCTAGCAGGAAGTTTCATTAAATAATCACGCGCTTTTTCTGCTTCATCAGTTAAATTTGAAATTTTATCAATTTCCCACTTATCAATTAATTTTTGCATAATATCCACATAATCGCTTGCAGTATAAACGCCAATTCTTTGTGCAGAATCTGAAAAATGTTCAAATGCAGAACTCATTTTTTCACCGGATTCTCTCAAAAATTGTGCTGGCATAACGATTTTCTGTTTCATCATATATTGAAAAGCCAACATCATTTCGCTTGGATCTACTTGGAAAATACGATTAACAAATTCACTGTACGCATGGTGGTGACGCATTTCATCACCTGCAATCATTTTGCAAATTTTAGACAATTTGTTATCGCCATACGATTTCGCCAATTGCGCCACACGATTATGAGAAACATAGGTTGCCAATTCTTGGAAACTCGTGTAAACAAAATTCTTGTAAGGATCTCTTCCAGTTCCGATATCGAAACCATCATTTATCAAATGCTGTGTCGTCATTTCAACTTCACGCATATTAACGCGACCTGATAAATAAAGGTATTTATTTAATAAATCTCCGTGACGATTTTCTTCACCTGTCCATTGGCGAATCCATTTTGACCAACCGTTAGCTTCGACTTGGTCAATTCCCTCAACGTCCATTAACCATGATTCATAGGTTGGTAAAGCTTCTTCGGTAATAGTATCACCAACTAAAGTCACCCAAAAATCATAAGGTAAGTCTTTTGCGATTTCACGTAATTCTTTAACTTCTTCGTAGAAGTTTTCAGATTGAGAGTTAGGTAAAAAATCGGTAGGTTGCCAAATTTTTTCAACTGGAATTAAATATTGGTCGACAAATGTATCGACATTTTTTTCAAGAAATTGCATCACTTCAAGACGCATGTTTTTTATTGACATAATTAATGTAGGGTTGGATTTTATAGTTTCAATTTCTATAACTATTAAATCAATTTATTTATGCTTTTATACTTTTTATTATTACTGCTTCAACTTTGTTTGTAAGTTCTTCTGAATCTGAACCTTTTACGGGAATTGCTTTATGAACTGTAAAGGTAATTCGATTTCCAAGACCAAACGGCAAAAAGCCAAATTTAACAAATTTCCATGAATTGTTTATCGTTATTGGAACAACATAGGCCGAAGGGGCATATTTGCAAAGAATTTTTAGACCACTTTTGGCAAATTCTTTCGGTTTACCTGTTTTACTTCGAGTCCCTTCAGGGAAAATTACTGCCGAACGATTGGTTCTTTCAATATATTGTCCCAATTCTTTAATAACAGAAATCGCTTGTTTCGGGTCTTTTCGATCAATTAAAACAGATCCTCCATGGTTCAAATTAAATGAAATACTCGGAATTCCTTTTCCTAGCTCTTTCTTACTTACAAATTTAGGATGAAACTTTCTCAAGAACCAAATGATTCCGATAATGTCGTATAAACTCTGATGATTGGCTACAAAAATAATAGGAACACCTTCAGGAATGGATTCTCTGTTTTCAACTTTATAAGTAGTTCCTAATAAATGTCCTATTCGTAGAAGGATAAAATTTAGATAATCAACGCTTTTTTTATGAGCTTGGTATCCAAATAGATTGAAACAAACCCACTGAATTGGATGAAAAATAACTATGGTTAGCAAAAACAAGAGTAAGCTAATTATAGATATTGGATACGAAATTATTTTTTCCATTGCTGTGAAATTGCGGTCAAAAGTACGAAATATTTTTTTTGCAGTACTTTTTTTTACCAACTCAAAATTCTTTATTAAAACAGTTCTTGGAACTTCGAAAAAAATAAGTATTTTTACTAAAAATAAGTGAAAATATAAATGACAGCAAAGATGAGTTCGGACAAAGAAAAAGGAAATCCAGAGAAAGAAGCCAAATTAAAAGCACTTCAGCTTACGTTAGATAAATTAGATAAAACCTACGGAAAGGGAACTGTAATGAAAATGGGCGATAAAGCCGTTGAAGAAGTGGAAACTATTTCTTCAGGTTCATTGGGACTCGATTTAGCATTAGGGGTAAACGGTTATCCAAGAGGAAGAGTTATTGAAATATATGGTCCAGAATCTTCTGGAAAAACAACCTTAACGCTGCACGCAATTGCAGAAGCTCAAAAAGCGGGTGGAATTGCAGCTTTTATCGATGCAGAACATGCTTTTGATAGAACTTATGCTGAAAAATTAGGCGTTGACATTGAAAATCTTATTATTTCACAACCAGACAATGGGGAACAAGCACTTGAAATTGCTGAGAATTTAATTCGTTCTGGGGCAATTGATATTGTTGTTATTGACTCTGTTGCTGCTTTGACTCCAAAAAGTGAAATCGAAGGAGAAATGGGTGATTCTAAAATGGGATTACACGCCCGTTTAATGTCACAAGCCTTGAGAAAATTAACTGGAACAATCAGCAAAACAAATTGTACTGTATTCTTTATCAATCAGTTGAGAGAGAAAATTGGAGTTATGTTTGGTAATCCTGAAACGACAACAGGAGGAAATGCATTAAAATTTTATGCCTCTGTGCGTTTGGATATTCGTCGTTCTACACAAATTAAAGATGGCGATAATGTTATTGGAAATAGAACAAAAGTAAAAGTTGTTAAAAATAAAGTGGCACCACCATTTAAAGTTGCAGAATTTGATATTATGTATGGTGAAGGAATTTCAAAAACAGGTGAAATTTTAGATCTAGCCGTTGAATTTGAAATTATCAAAAAGGCAGGTTCTTGGTTCAGTTATGGCGAAACCAAATTAGGACAAGGTCGCGATGCAGTAAAATCGTTAATCAAAGACAATCCTGAAATGGCCGAAGAATTAGAACAAAAAATTAAAGAGAGAATTAAAGAGAATAACGCATAAATTCAGAAACTGCTCAAGAAATTGGGCGGTTTTTTTTTAATTATTATATTCTAAAAGTTGCTTGTGAATAACGTTCCAAGCGTGTTCTTTTATTTCTCTAATGTCTTTTTTGTTCTCAATAGTTTTTCCTGTAGTATAAATAAACGGATGCACTTTGGCTCTCATAATTCCTGGGCTTCCACTGAAAAAAGTATAGGACATTCGCTTTTTATTATCTCCAAAAGTAATTGGAACAATTGGGATTTGATGTTCAATTGCCAATCGAAATGCGCCGTCTTTAAAGTCATCTAAAACAACAGATTCATCCGAAGGAACACCGCCTTCAGGAAAAATACAAATACTCAAACCTTGATTCAATCTTTTTTGAGCCCGGTTAAAGACTTCCATTCGGCTTCTAGAACTATTTCTATCCACTAAAATGCACGTGCGTTTGTAGAAAAATCCGAACAAGGGAATGTTTGATAATTCTTTTTTGCCAACAAATACAAATGGATGTTTTGAAACCACAAGCATCAACATAATATCCGTCATTGAAGTGTGATTGGCAATAAGCATGTAGCTTTTATTGGGTTCCAACTCCTGTTCTCTTTCAATTTTATAATAAAACCCTGTTCCTATAAGAATTGCTTTCGCCCAAATCCGCGCCATAATAAAAAAATACGGATACCATTTTTCTTTAAGAATGGAAACTACCAAAAATGGAAACATAATTATGATCGGAATTCCCATCATAATGTAAAACCAAATCCGCCAAAGGAGCCAAAAAATGTTTTTTACTAATTTCATATTGTCAAAAATACACAATTACGTGTTATTTTTAATACAAAGGTTTAACTTTGCGATAAATAAAAAAACAATGTCAAAGATACTAACAGGCATACAAAGCACAGGAACGCCACATTTAGGAAATTTATTAGGTGCAATCATCCCAGCGATAGAATTGTCGAATAAACCTGAAAATGAATCGTTTCTTTTTATTGCCGATTTACATTCTATCACCCAAATTAAAGACGGGAAAACCTTAAGAACAAACACGTATAGCACCGCTGCTGCTTGGTTGGCTTGTGGTTTAAACGTTGATAAAGTTGTTTTTTACCGCCAATCTGATGTGCCCCAAACGGCAGAATTATCTTGGTACTTAAGTTGTTTTTTCCCTTTTCAACGATTGACATTGGCGCATTCTTTCAAAGATAAATCTGACCGATTGGAAGATGTAAACGCAGGTTTATTTTCATATCCGATGCTTATGGCAGCTGATATTTTGCTGTATGATGCTGAATTTGTTCCTGTTGGAAAAGACCAATTACAACACATTGAAATCACTAGAGATGTTGCGGCTCGTTTCAACCACCAAATGGGAGAAACTTTTGTCTTGCCAGAATCCTATATTCAAGAAGAAACCAAATATGTTCCTGGGACAAATGGTGGAAAAATGAGTAAGTCGGCGAACAACATCATCAATATATTTCTGGATGACAAAGCATTACGAAAACAAATAATGAGTATCGAAAGTGATAGCACGCCTTTAGAAGCACCAAAAAATACAGAAACGTGTAACATTTTTGCCATTTATAAATTATTAGCTGACGAAAATCAAATTGAAAAAATGATTTTAAATTATGCTAACGCAAATGCTGATTATGGATACGGGCACGCCAAACAAGATTTGTTTGAATTGATAACTCAGAAATTCAAAACCGAGCGAGAAAAGTACAATTACTATATGAGCAATTTGGCAGAAATTGATCACGAATTATTTCAAGGTGCCGAAAAAGCGAAAGTAGTTGCCAATGGTGTTTTGCGAAGAGTTCGAGAAAAATTAGGTTTTAGTTTCTAAATAGCCTCAAATAATTTCCCTGGCAAAGGGCGGATAACCCCTTTTAACTCCATATTTAATAGAATTCCTGATATTTTATAAATAGGGAACTCACATTCTAATGCTATAATATCAAGAGTTTCTTTTCCTGATTTCAGAAGATAATCGTATATTTTTTGTTCGTCATTTTCTAACGTTACAAATAACTGTTTTTGAACGGGTTTGGCTTCTTTTTCTAAATCCCAATTTAAAATATAAATAATATCGGCAGCGCTTGTAAGTAAATTGGCTTTTTGTGTTTTTATTAAATTGTTACATCCTTGACTGAATTTATCAGAAGATCTGCCAGGAACCGCAAAAACATCTCGGTTATAGTCGTTGGCTAAATTCGCAGTAATTAATGAACCTCCTTTATCGGCAGATTCGATAACAATTGTAGCTTCAGACATTCCTGCAACAATTCTATTGCGACGTACAAAATTTTCTTTTTCGGGATTGGTATTGCTCCAAAATTCGGTCATAAAACCACCATTTTTTTCCATTTTAGCGACATACTTTTTATGAACACTTGGGTAAATTTGGTCTAAACCGTGTGCCACTATGCCTATAGTCTGCAAATTATTTTCCATTGCCGCTTGATGTGCCACAATATCAACGCCATAAGCAAAACCACTAACAATTATTGGATTCAAAGGTGCTATTTCTGAAATTAATTTCTTGCAAAATTCGGTTCCATAAGAAGTGATTTGTCTGGTTCCTACAATGCTAATTATTTTTCGTGTGTTAAAATCAATATTTCCTGAAGTAAATAGCAAAACTGGTCCGTCGATACAATGTTTCAGGCGTTCCGGATAATTGTCATCTTGAAAAAAAGCAACATTGATTTCGTTGTTATTTATGAATTTAATTTCGGTTTCTGCTTTTTCAAAAATCGATTTGTTTTTCAATTTTGAAAGTAAAACAGACCCAATTCCGTCTATGGAAGACAATTGTGACGCTTTGGTTTTGAAGATGTTTTCGGCGGTTCCACAATGTGAAAGTAACTTTTTGGCAACAATATCGCCTACTCCCTCTACTTTTTGTAAGGCTAATAAATAAAATAATTCCGAATCTGTCATGGCAAATATTTGAATTTGAAATGTATGCATTTTTTTGGAAATTGTTAATAAAAATTGTGAATAAAATTTTGATAACTATTTTGATTTTATAACTTTGTTACTATGAATTTAGAAAATTATATCTCTCAACTTTTGTATCGCTATCAATGTGTAACGATTCCTGGTTTCGGTGCTTTTTTGACCGAAATTCAATCGGCGCAATGGCACGAAATCAACAACGGATTTTATCCTCCAAAGAAATTGATTTCGTTCAATTCTTTTTTAAAAAATAATGATGGCTTATTGGCTAATCATATTGCACAAAACGAAAAAAGTACTTACGAAGCATCGGTTGCTTTAATTGAAATGGAAGTTGTCAAATGGAAAAACGCATTGCAATTAAACAATTCGGTTTCATTAAAAAACATTGGTGAACTCTCATTAAATTCGGAAAAAAATATTGTTTTTACCCCTTATGAGCAACCAAATTATCTGACAAATTCTTTTGGATTAAGTTCCTTTATTGCCCCTTCAATCAAAAGAGAAGTAGTGAAACATGTATTTGAAACGACCGTTGAAGAAAACGAAATAATTCAATTAATTCCTGAGAAAAATCTAGGTCGTGCTTATTTAAAATATGCTGCTATTATTGTTTTATCACTTTCTGTTACTGGAATAATGGGTGTCAAGTTGTACCAAGATAATGTTGCCGCAGAAACATTAATTGTTGAAAAAGCAGTGCAACAACAGGTGCAAAATAAAATTCAAGAAGCTACGTTTTTTATTGAAAGTCCATTGCCTTCAGTGACTTTAACTGTTAAGGAAGAAAAAATGCCTTACCATATTGTTGCAGGTGCTTTTAGACTTGAAGAAAATGCACAAAAAATATTTCAAAAATTAAGTGAAAAAGGTTACAAAGCCAAACGATTGACTCCTAACAATCATGGTTTATTTCCTGTGATTTATGGAAGTTACCCAACATTTGAAGAAGCACAAAAAGCTAGAGTTGAAATTCAAAAAAGTGAAAATCCCGATGCTTGGATGCTAATTGAAGAACTATAAATAAAAAAATCCCGATAATATCGGGATTTTTTATGCCTTGTAAGTACCTTTGTAAAAAACATGCATCCAAAATACCCTTCAGAGTCATTAACCGTTTTAACCGATTTGGTTTTGCCAAGCGAGACAAACCCATTAAATAATCTTTTTGGTGGCGAATTGTTAGCGAGAATGGATCGTGCAGCCAGTATCTCGGCAAGAAGACATTCACGAAGAGTTGCAGTAACTGCTTCTGTAAATCATGTCGCTTTTAATCGCGCAATTCCTTTGGGAAGTGTAGTAACCATTGAAGCTAAGGTTTCTAGAAGTTTCAAAAGTTCAATGGAAATTTATATTGATGTTTGGATTGAAGACCGCGAAACTGGAATTAGAAGTAAGGCCAATGAAGCAATTTATACTTTTGTAGCCGTTGATGATTCTGGGAGACCTGTAGAAGTCCCACCAATTATTCCTGAAACAGAATTAGAAAAAGTACGCTTTGACGCAGCACTAAGAAGAAAACAACTAAGCTTGGTTTTGGCAGGTAAAATGAAACCTCATGAAGCTACGGAATTAAAAGCATTATTTCTATCATAAAAAAAGGGAGTCAATTGACTCCCTTTTTATTTACATATTAAACAACCAACCACTTGGATTGGCATAAGTCGTATTTTGAGAAATTGTAAATTTAATAACTGTTTTACCAGTATCACCATTAGTTCTAACCCGTCCAATTGCTTGTTTTATTGAAACTTTATCACCCTTACTAACGGAAACAGAACTTAAATTTTGATATACTGTGAAAAAATCTCCATGCTGAATCATAACTGCTTTATTTACTGGTGAAAATACCATAATGCTTGTTACTTCTCCGCCAAAAACGGCTCTGGCGGTAGCGCCTTGATCTGTTGTGATTTCTACTCCACTGTTATGAACAATCAACATTTTATGAACTGGATGTGGTTGGTCTCCATACGCTAATGATACAAAGCCTTTCTCGACAGGCCACGGCAATCTTCCTTTGTTTGCTCTAAAATTATCAGCAATTATTTTCCCTTCTGTTGTTAAAACAATTTTTGATGACGATTCAGCAGCTACGGCTTTAGTGGTTGCAGCGGCAGCTACTTTAGGATTCGATTTGGTATTTGCAGCAGCTACTTTTCTATTGGCTTCAGCGGCTTTTCTGTTGGCTTCAGCAATGGCTTCGCGAATTAATCTTTCAATTTTTTGATCAATTGCTCTTGTTTCTTGCTGCTTTTTCTTGATTTCAGCAATAATTTTTTTCTTGTCTTTTTTTATTGAATTAACTAAAACTTCTTGCTCTTGCTTTTCTTTTTGAAGCGCCAATCGTTCTTTTTCGTTTTCTTCAATCAGTTTTTGTTTAGCTGTTTTCTGAACTACTAATTTTCCGTTATAAACGGTAAGCTCTTCTGTTTTCCCTTTTATTTCGACACCTTGGGTTTTTCTGTAGCTTGCATATTGCTTCATGTATTGTGCCCTTTTGTAAGCTTGCAAGAAATTTTCTGACGATAATAAAAACATTGCTCGGCTTTGTTCGGAGCGGCTTTTGTAGGATTTTACAATCATTCCAGCATAATCGTCTTTTAGAATTTCTAATTCTCTTTTAAGTCGGTTGATTTGCATCTGATTGATATACATGTCATTGCTCAATAACTTGGTTTGCTTTTCGGTAGTAGTAATCAATTTTTCTTTAAGCTTGATTTTATTCCCTTGAATCGCGATTAAGTTCGTAACCGATTTTTCTTTTTTCTTTGCTGCCTGTAACAATTCTTCGTTTTCACGAATTTCTCTTTGAATTTGAGCTTTTCGTTCTTCTAATTTTTGTTGTTGGTCTTCCTGGCTCCAAAGTGTTGAAGTGATTATGAGAAGTAAGAAACTAAAAATAAATTTTGACATATAGAAACGGTATTTATGCAAATCTAATTAATAAAAATTCTTTCATACGATTCTGGAACAGAATACGGAAAAGAAAGATCTTCATTGAACGAAATGGTGTTGTAATTGATGTTAATATTTGTTGTTTCACTATTTTGAATGGCCTCAATAGCAATTCGCAAAGGCAAAAATGCTTCCGAGGCTTCTTTGCGTTCGGGATAGCTTACTTGCAACATTCTTCCCTGAGCTGTTTGTGTTATTGCTTGCTTTTTTATGCGGTAGTTATTGTTTTCAAAATAAAAAGTTTTACTCGTGTTTGCATCCGGATTGGATGATAATTTATACAAATTGTCTTCAATAGTAGTTTCGAATTTTGCTCCTTTCAAATCATCTATTGCTTCTCCAATTAGCATGTTTTGCACTTTCTGAAAATCTAAATCTGTTCCTAGCCATCGGCTTAGTGCGGCATAATTTCCTTCAAAATAACTGCCATTTATTTTTTCATAATACTTTACTTCATTTGGCGTAATTAACGCTTTGGCCATTGTAATTCCAAGAAAACGAATGCTAATTAATATCTTTTCGTCCTTCTTAACTTTAATTTCAGCCGTTACATTTTGAGACTGTTTTCCGTCTTTGTAACTCGCATTTGACTTAATATATAAGGTAGAAAAATTCATTTTATCATTGTAATGCTTTTCTATTATATTTTCTGAAGTCAACTCATTATTAGTGCTATTTTCTGCAACAAATGCGTTTTTAGCTTTGCAGGATAACAGTAAAAAAACCAGTAAAAAACCGATGTATTTTTTCATTATTTTTTTTGTTTTAAAGCATTTTCTGCTTTAGAGAAATAATATTCTTTCTTTTTCAAATCGCCCAATCCGTTGTAGGCTTCCCCTAACTGAATATTAAAATTTAATTCTAATGCTTCGTTTTCAATTACAAAATCCAATCCCGTTTCTAGTACTTCTTTTGCTTTTTTGAAAGCGCCTTTTTGATTTAAAGCCAATCCCGCGTAATAATATAACTGAGGTTGCGTTGGATAAATTTGCAGCAATTCTTGGGCTTTCTTTTCTATAACGTCAAATTGTCCTTTTTCAGTATAACATTCTAACAAAAGTAATGCCATTTCCAAATCATCTGGGGATTTGCGGGTTTGGATTTCATAGAACCGAATGGCTTTGTCCCAATTCTTTTTATTGTGGTAGAATTTTCCTAACTCTTTGGCAACTTGAACATCCTTATCGTTGTCAAAATAGGCAACAGCTTTTTCTAAGTCGGAATCAAATTGAGGTTTATCACTTATAAAAAGGATAAATTCATTCAGCATTCGGTGTTTAATTTTACTATCAATCTTTGGACTAGCCAAAACAAAATTCATTGCCTTTACAACATTTTCACCCTCTTTATTTTCTAAATATAATTTAAACAAACTCACTTGCGCCCAATCGGAATTTGGAATTGCACTTTCTAATTTCTTAGCGATTTCTTGTGCTTTTTCTTCTTGATTGTTTTCATTGTATAAAAAAATCAAGGCAACATAATTTGATTCGTCTTTGGGATTTTTCTTGATTTGATCTAATAAATTATTGCGTTCGGCACTTTGAAATTTTGGGTCTCGCAGAATTTGGGCTTTATAATTTTCGCGCAATTCTAATTTTCCTACCGAATCATTCAGTTCATTTATTAATTCTAAAGCCTTGTCGAATTGTTGGGTATTCATATAAAGCGAGACCAATTCTTCCTTGTATTCCTTCTTGAATTCTACGAGTTTTATTACAATAGGAATTGCCTTTTCAAAATCTTTAGTTTCATAACAAACATCGTACATTCCGACCCAAAACCATCTGTTATTAGCGTCAATTTTAGTAGCACTTTCAAACGATTCATAAGCTTTACTGTAATTCTTTAGAGCTAAATAATTTTTCCCAAGTTCAAAGAAAACTGTTGCGTTTTCAGGTTGAATTTTGAGACATTTTTCTAATTCAACAATCGCTTTGTCATAGTTTTCAATCCCTTTTTGTTTTAAGGATTCGTAAAACCAATCTTGAAAATCATCTTTTTCTATAGGCGGTACTTCTGGATCTGATTGTGACCATAGCAAAATAGGATTGCAAAGCAAAAGAACTAAAAGGGCTGTAAAAAGTAACTTTTTCATTATTTTATAATCTCTATACTATGAGATTTTTGGTTTTAATTTATTCCAATACAGAATAATCTCCAATACTTATGCTTGTGAAATTTCCGTCAAAACTGACATGACTTCCAATCATTGCATTGTCTAAGTTAGCATTTTTTATAGTAGAATGGTTTTGAACCAAACTGTTTTTTATAGATGCATTTTCTACTAAACAACCGTTTCCTAAAGAAACATTTGGACCTACCGTAGCGTTTTTCAAGGTTACGTTTTCACCTATGTAACACGGTTGGATAATGGTGCTATTTTCTGAAGTTACGGAAGCTGAAACTAAGTTTTCACCATCGGCGTATAAAAATCCCAACATTCTTGAGTTGGTTTCGACAGTTACATTTTTGTTTCCACAATCCATCCATTCATCTACTTTTCCTGGTACAAATTTCATGCCTTTTGCCATCATTTGCTTAATTCCGTCATTAATTTGATATTCGCCACCATGAATAATGTTGTTGTCTAAAACGGCTTGAAGTTCTGTTTCTAAAACGGCAACATCTTTGAAATAGTATATTCCAATCACGGCAAGATCTGAAACAAACTCTTTTGGTTTTTCTACCAATTCTATTATTTCATTGGCTTCATTAAGATTAATTACACCAAATGCTTCAGGCTCATCAACTTGTTTTACCCAAATAACACTGTCGGCAGTTGCGTCCAATTCAAAGTCGGCGCGAATTAAAGTATCTGCATATGCAATCACTGCGGGTCCTGACAAAGAATCTTTGGCACACATAATTGCATGTCCTGTTCCTAAAGCTTCATTTTGATAATATATGGTGCCTTTAGCCCCTAGTTTTTGAGCAATCGCAATTAATTCTTCTTCAACATTTTTACCAAAACTTTCGTGAATGATAAAAGCAACTTCTTCAATTTTTTGATTCAAAACTCCTGCAATATCTTCAACTAATCTATGCACGATAGGTTTGCCTGCAATTGGAATTAGCGGTTTTGGAACTGTTAATGTGTGTGGGCGAAGGCGTGAACCACGACCTGCCATTGGAACGATTATTTTCATGTTTTGTTTTTTTTATTTAAAGATTTAAAAATTACCAGAAATCTTTGAATC
>Ga0114974_10001785_pt1 | contig 16856 bp, 42 predicted proteins | sample S_130206_EF_Meta_FD_87318 | JGI IMG/M metagenome (GOLD analysis project Ga0114974, IMG submission 87318) | Freshwater microbial communities from Lake Simoncouche, Canada to study carbon cycling - S_130206_EF_MetaG | ecosystem: Environmental > Aquatic > Freshwater > Lake | place: Lake... | reverse complement strand
AGGCCCAGGGTAGAAACCCCAGGCCGGTAACAAATCATAAAAGTGAATAGACTATGCCTCTAAGCTAGTAAGCTTAACAGCATTTGACAGACGACCACGCGTCATGTCGTAAGCTTCATTAACGATCTTGTCGTTGAAGTACTTACCAGAGATCACGTCAGATACGTGAGTAGTAGAAAAACCAGTAGTCTCAGCTACGGTTGTGATGTCACCAGTACGTAATTTCCTGTTAATACGGCTTACCTTCTGGATGTAGCTAAGCTTAGTGTAGCTAGCTGGGCGGTTTGAATTTTGCATAACTGCTTGTTTTTGTTTATTGTTATATAGTAAATATAAGACTTATTTTCCATCCTATTATACCCGATCTTCTAAGTGCAACACTTTTATTCTGTATCGTAGCAGCCGGCCATCCTCTCCATATGATCATCGATCTGGATCTGGGTAGATCTGAAGCTGTCATAGGTATTCTTAGACAAGTCTGGCCAATTCTTATCAGCATCCCAACCGGCCGGGAACATTGGTTGGTAATCTGGGTTAGTTCTTCTGAACTCCTCTTCTTGCATGGTAGCAAGCCTCTCTAAATCTCTCATTTGTTTCATTAACATGGTATATATTTTTTTAATTATTAAGCAATAGTTTCTGGTGTCGGGCAGAAGATGTCTCTATAGGTCTCCTTTACGTAAGGTGATAGGTGATCCCTTTCCTCCATGTGTCCGTATCTTAGGCCGATCTGGAACATATCTAATGCAGTTCCTGTGATCTCAAAGTGGGTTAGGTTACCATCAGCGTCATATGCATCATGAAATTCTACCCTGTCTTCAGCAAAGATCTCATTGCCATAGATATTCTTATTCATGTCAGATACTGCTTTGACTAATTTTGCATAGGATCTAGAGGAGGTAAGGCAGATAGTGATTCTGTTCATAGTCATAATTGATTTGTTATATAGTAAAATTAAGACAAATCCCCCAGATAAAAAAATTTTAGAGTAACTATTTTTGAAAGTTTTTATTGGTAACCAACACTTTATGTATATCTTTATTTATAATTCCTAACCCGTTGGGAATCAATCACTTAGGTGACGCGGGCAGGATACGGCACCAGATCCCTATTTAGTGTTTTTACACTTTCTAACACAAATTGACACATTCTAACACTATTCTACACTTTATATTTTATGGCTACTCTTTTTTTCTTAGTATATCTTTATTCTCTTATATCCAGATTCACATAAAATAAGAAAGGCTAGATCTCTCCAGCCTTCTTGTTGTTGTTATTCCTATCCTTATTCTTATCTATTTGGATTTGCCAGAACCATTTACTTAACCAGTTTTGTGCCTTGGCTTGTTTGGCTTTTAGTATCCATAGGCTTATGGCTTCTCTCTCCTTAGGGGTTAAGGGTTTACTTTCTATATTAGTATTAGGGGTTGAGGTTTTCTTATTACCCATATTCTTATCTGGGATTCTGGTGTTTATGTGGTTTATTATTTCTTGAGCCAGTCGTTTTTAGTTTTGTTTTGGGAGTATTATCTCTATCTGTTTAAGGTCAGGTGAAACTTCTATCTTTGATCCTGCTGGCATGTTCTTCTTTATATATGCCATGTATAGATTGGCTCTTCTTGTGTCGTTCTCAAAGTTCTTGCTTGGTTCTATCCTTATCATTTTTATAGGTTGATTCCTTTGTTTAGAGATTTCTACTTCTTTCTTTGTTATCTGTACTACTGTAGCCATTACCTTGTACATCTCTCCTTTGTTTACTACTGACTTATAATCATAAGACGGTGGGAATGCTCCTTCGCTTTCATTCTCTATTCCAAACTCTAGATCCATCCTCCAATTGCCATCTTCGTTTCTATCTATCTTGTGGATGACTACTACGTAATTGGTATCGGATTCGGTAGTGAACTCCATCTTATATACCTCTTCATCATAATCGGCTCCTACCTCATTCTTACTGTACTTATAAGTTTCTACATTAGAAGTATCTCCTATCTCTGACATTACTTCTTCTAATATCTTGGTTAGTTTCATTAAGTTTCTTTTATATAAATATCTGGCTAGTATTTATGGCCATTCCGGACTTCTTTCTATATGGATATTCTTTTTCTTATCCTTATAGTATCCATACTTTATACTGTTATTACGTGCATCATCCACACCATCATGATAAGCCGCTTCTGTCTGCTCTTTCTCCATTGCTTTGGCTTGTTCAAATAAATCTTCAAGTTCATTATCCTTGATTAGTAGCTTATTTCTTAACCATTCTACTGCTGTTTGTTGTGCCATAGTTTATTTATTTAACTCTCCATTAATTAACATATTTGCAATGTTATTTTGCTTATCTTTTATTTGATTATCAATCTCGTCTATTCTTGATTTAAGATATTCACTTTCATAAACATAATTCACCGCATCATTAACATGATTGCATTGTGCATCATCATATCCAGCGTTATAATCTTTTATACGTTGTTCTTTCTCCATCGCTTTGGCTCTTGTCATATTATACGTTTAATTTTTTATACTGCTGCAAATCTTACTAAACATGCTCTATACCCTTGCGGTAAGAATAAGTCTGGATTCTCTAGTATAGTTTCTAATTTGTCATGTAACATTTTCTTTTGATCTTCCCAGGTTACAGCATTATCTATATCTTGAGGAAACTCTGGTGACCATTCAATTGTAAGGCTTCTTTTTGGTAGGAATGTTAATGGATTATACATTACTGGTGTTAATACACAACCATCTTTTATTGGGTGGTGTAGACTGTTTGGATCATATACTAGCGGAGTAAATAATACTTTATATAGATATCCTACTTTACCTGCATAGTCTGGATTGTTTGTATCGTATATTTTAATTGTTTTGGCTACTATAGGATTACCACCTTCTGTTAAGCCTGCTGGTAAATCCATCCAAATAATCTTTTCAAATTCAAAATGCTTAATCAACTCCTCTTCTATCTGAGTGCGTTGCTCATCTGTTAAGTTGTCAATGCCAAATGTATTATCTAGATTGTGATCATTTGATAATTCTTTGTCTGGTGAGCATATGCTCATTAATTTTTCTGCTAATACTGATTTCATATATTATACATTTAATGTTTTATAGTCCTAATTCTTTAAGTTGCTCAGGTGTTAATGGCTTGATAGGTTCAGGTTCTACAACTTTTGGAAATGTTCTTCTAAGTGGTTCTTTTTTAAAGAAATAACCAGTTACGTCTACATATCGAAGTAATTCTTTATCACCTTCAATTGTTGTTATTCCCTTTGCCGCTTTGAGCATTGCAATTTTATATCCTAGTTTATTAACAAGCCATTTTATGATTAATGTCGGTATTCTTTTCATATTATTTATTATTGGTATTATATTCTTTATTATTTCTCGAGCCAGTCGTTTCTTATAATCTTACTCTTACATCTCCATAATCATCAAATTGAACCTCAGCATTAGGGAATTGGCCTTTAATATATCTTGAGTAGAGTTGTGTTCTTACATTAGACATTGGATCTTCATCCACACCCTTATTCCTTCTTTTACTTGAAGAAAACTCTATAACATCAGCATCATTAGATTTAAGATCCTGCTTTACTATTGCAGTTACTGTTGCCATTATTTTATATACATCATTCTCTCCTGTCTGTTTCACATAAGATATATCATCAGTCCCATCTATTACACCAAATCCTACCCTTGCTATTACAGGTTCCATAGGACTTCCTCCTATAGTTTCTACCCTAACTTCATATTCAAATCCAGAGTCTGTAAAAAATGTGTATCTTCTTTCATCCATATCATCCATATCTTTTTTAAATGGGTATGGTTCTTTAGATGCGTCTCCTATCTCTGACATTACCTTCGGCTTAAAATTCTTATTAACAAATGTTGTAAATTTACTCTCTATTCCTTTCTCTTCTTTGAAGTCAGGGAACAGGGTTTTTATATAGTGTAGATATATGTTAGCCCTTTTATTATCTGATGGGCTAAACTTTATGGCATATATCTTATTTTCACCACCCTCTTTATTCATGGTATTCTTTACAGACTGTACCACAGTTGCCAATACCTTAATCAGGTCACCGGCTCCTGTCTTCTCAGAATATTTCCTTTCCTCTTCTTCTTCATTATCGTATTCTTCCTCATCAGATCCAGGTCCTTCATATTTCTTAAAAGCCAAGTATATTGATTTACCAGGTTCTTTTGGATGTTTTGTTACCATGTTAGAGATTTCCATTAGATCTCCATTTACATTTTCATACACATAAGTGTGCATGGTACCATATCCTAGATCCTTTTTTGTTATTTTATAGAATTTATATGCATCCTCAGGTTTTGGGACGTTTAATTCATCTAGGATAGATTCTAATATTTTACTGAGTTTCATTGAGATTATTTTATTTAATTATAGATTTCATATCCAAATCTTTACTTCTGTCAGATACAGATTTTACATTTGCTAATTTTTTACTATATTTTCTTATTGTATTTGATATGTCAATACCTGCAAAATATACATTTTGATCATAGTTTTTTCCAAAGTGAAGTATCTCGTCTTCACTCAATGGATATAGTATAGATAGCGCTTCTTGATTCATCATGTATTCTTCGTTTTGCTTAGATATTAACATTCCTCCTTGCCCAAAGGAGTACATGCCTGTTTCCATCCTTGTTGACCAAGACTGAATATCGCTTCTTGGAATATATTTTATGGGAGTTTTTAAAATATATAAACGACCTGCTTTTATCCAATCTTCTGGATTCGAAGCTTTTACTTGAGATTCTATTTGGGGATTTGTACTTGTTAATCCTCTATAAATTACAGTACCATTTGGAGTACTAGGTTTTAATATCTTTGGATATTCGTTTGCTAATGATTTTAACTTCTCTCTAATTTTATAAAGATCTTGTATAGAATGCGCAGGATTTACTGTCCATTTTTTTAATAGAAGTAATAGTTTTTTTTCTTCCGGTAAATCTGGTTCTGAGCCAGGTTTCACGCCTTGCATTTTAGCAAATTTTGCAGGATCATCTTTATCTCCAAATAATATATTTCCGTATTCTCCTTCTAGTATCTTACTGAGTTTCATTAGTATTCTTTTATATAAATATCTTTTTATTTATTCCACAGATCTAATTGTTCGTGGTATCCGTAAAAACCATTTAGACTTAAAAATGCAGTTTGGCTAAATGCCCTATGTTTTATTTGATTAGCATAGATCCACTCTGTTAATAAGAAAGGACCTATAGGTTCTGCTTTATGGACGGCTTTTGTTTCGGGATCTATTCTTAACTCTCTTTTAAATCTAAAGTCAAGACATTGGCTAAGTAGGTTTGGTCTGGCTATAATAAATGGATCATCTAAAAGATTAACGGCTTGATCATTTATATAATAATGTGCTGTATCTACTGGATGTGTTAATAATATATCTATATCATTAAACTCCTGATCATTCATAATTTCAATAAATGATTTTTTCCACTGTATATCTAAGTCTGTGAATATCCCACCGAATTTATCTAGTATTGCATACTTTGCCAAATTGAATTTAGTTATAAAACTAGGCATTGAATTATATAATTCTATTAGATTAAAATATTTAAAAATACTGATTATATCATTCTCTCCCCAATGCATGTGTTGAAAGCCGGGATTTAACATCCTGAATTTATCTAAGTTACTATGATATTTAATAGGGATCTCGGATCCTATCCACATTGTGTGTATTATCATAATTCATTTGCAAATTTACTATCTGATATACTTAATCCGCAATATAAATCAAGCATTCTCATTTCACGATCAGCTAACTTCTTACTCCAACGTCTTTTTTTATTTAGAAATTTAGTACCCCAATTTCGCCACTCCTCATTTTGAGCTTCAGTCATAGTGTATTGTTGAAACCAATTATCAGTTCTACCTTCTACATCTTCAAACTTTAGAGGATGACCTGCTATTTCAAACATTTTATCAATTAATTCCTTTAGTATAAGTCTCTCCTTATTTCCTTTTTGTTCTACTCGTGTCATAGATATTTTGATTTAAGTATTTTAGTATAATAGTCTATTGTTTTTGGCTCTTCATCATGCTTATGTGTTGTCCATATTTGTGAAAATTCTTTCCTACATTGTTCTATTCGTTCACGTTTTGATTTTGTTTTATCTGTAGCATATTCATAGTATAACCAGGCTTCCCAATAATGACTAGCATCCTTCTGTCCAACCATTAATGCTATTTGATATCCAAAGAATACAAATGACAATACAGGACCCCATTCATATCTAAAATCAGTAGATGTCCATTTTGTTTTCCACCCTAAACCACAGTAACTGAATCCAATTTTAAGTGGTACTGGTTTACGATTAACCCATTTTCTAGGTAAGAAATATGGAGTACCTATTTGTGTTTTACCTATATACCATTTAACAGTGAATGGTTTAAACGGACTAAATAGCACTTTAATCCATCTAAATTGTTCTAATGTATATTTTAATTTGTTCATAATCAAAAATAAGACAATTCATTTAAATAAAAAAAGATCCGTTTTTAGTGGATCTCTTTTAATCTTTTTAGTATCTTATTATTCTCATTTATCCTGTCTCTATGCTTGAGACCATTTTTTCTAGATTTCATTGGTCTCCAGGTTTTCTTTGATCTTGCCATAAATTATCTTTTATATAAATATCTTTAATAATTTATTATATAAAATCTTTTACTTGAGTCCAATATTCTATTCTTTCATTTATTTGAATAGACTCATCATGAATAGGTAACTCGTTTATGGCTTCTATTATACTACCCACTGCTATTTTAGCGTACGATCTTGCAAGTGGATCGTAATCTATATATGGATCTTCTGGATTTTGATTATATAACTTTATTATAGAGTCTGCCATTTCTGCTGGTGATAATGATATTGGATTATACTTAGATTCCCAATAATTTTCACCTGTTTTTTCTTGATCAAATTGCCCGGATTCAAAGGCTTCTATTATTTGATTTCGCTCTTCTGTTTTTAGTGTAGTTATTACTGTTAATAGCCAAGGAGCTAATATTCTTGAGGATTTCTTATACTCTTCCTTAACTAAGTCTTGTAATTTGTGAAGAGCGGATTTATTCAACTTTTACTATAAATATCAATCACAGTTTACTCATTTTCGTACATTTTTTTATAATATGATTCTATAAAATTAAAAATCCATGATCCATTATGCCCATCCTCATCAAGAGCATAGCGCATAGCATCTAGCATCTGTTTCTTTTCTTTTTCAAGTAATTCAGTTGCCTTATCTTTTATTCCACTGTGTATAGGATCAAGATACTCAATTAATTCTTTCATTGCCGTTTTCATTTCTTCTCAGCTTTAATTTGTTTAACAATTGCTTGTATTAACCAGTAGTTCATATTATTTATTTAAAGTATTATAATAATCCTTACCAAAACGCGGAGCTTTCTTCAAATCACCATTAATCCAACCACATTCATAAGCATTTACTATCTGCTCTTTCTCCATTTCTTTAGCTTTGTTAAGTATTTTATTCATCTTTTCTCCATCACCTTTCATTTCAAACTTTTCATATAATTGAGTGAATAACCATTCTACTGCTGTTTGTTGTTTGTTATTCACTTTGGTCCATTTACTTTTTTGTTTAAATGTTTTATCTTCTTTTTCGTACAATCCATCTTTAGCATCCGCATCCATAACTTCTATAATAATTTTTTTTTGTTCTTCTTTGTTCATAGTTTATTATTTGTTTAGAATCGAGGTGCATTTATCTTATGTAAACTACCTATTGGTCTACGATAATAATATTTACAATTACCCACAGTAGACACTGATGTGTAACAACTACTAAATAATATTATTACTATAACTAAAAAACTTAAATTTTTCTTTTTCATACGGATTGTTTTATTTTTTAATGAATGGTAAGATTGCTAACTCTTTTGCTTTTGCCTCTATCATAATATCTAGATCTAGACCATAGGTATTCGGAAGTGCATTAATATAGTCTGAGTGTGCTTGAGGTTTAAGTTTGTTATCCCCTTCATGTAAGGCTTTTGATTCTGAATAGTGAACAAGCTGCTTAATCCCTTCAGGCCAAGTCTCAGCTGCCAACTTTAAAGCCTCCTCCTCAGTAAGATCACCAGTACAAAAACCATGGTGGTGATAATCAAATACAATAGGAATCCCGATCTTTTTGTGTATATACATAAGGTCTATAACAGAATACATACTCCCCTTATCATCGTTCTCTACAGTAAGCCTTGATCTAACTGATTCGGATAGACGAGAAAAATTTAGGCAAAATCTATCCATGGCTGCCGGCTTATCTCCATAAACACCATTACAATGTATATTGATCTTGTTATATGGTGACTTATCAAGTCCTATCATATCAAATATCTTGCCATGCATTTCCAGATCTTGAATAGTCTTTTCAACTACAGCTTCATTTGGTGAAACAAGTACATTGAATGGACCAGGATGTGTAGTGATCCGGATACCGTGTTCTCTTGCAAAGTCACCTGCCTTTTTAAGTTCAGATCGGATCTCTTCGTAGTCTTTTAATTGAGTAAGATCTAGACTATCTCCCCAAGGAATAAGGGCAGATGTCAAGCGAAATAGTTTTATGCCTCTAAGTCTATTCCACTCTAGAATTTTAATGATGTCCCGAGAATTGGCGAGTGCCAACTCAGATACCCAGTCCGGGCCCTTGGCGAGAAATGTTTTTTTAACCATACCACGATTCGTAGTCACAGCTTTGCCTAGCGTCATGTTTATGCAAGCGTATCCTAGATTCATAACCTTTATTTATTTATTAAATATACTAAATCCCCATAAGATGGAAGCTATTTAAATCCAGAGTAGTCAGGACTGGAGTCGAACCAGTAATCTCAGTGGAATGCAAATCTTACGGGATGCATGCGTCTACCATTTCCGCTACCTGACTATTATTACTTTACATTATATCATCACCGTTGTGTGTTCTAGCAAGCAAATATGACATAAAAATACAATTTAATAATAAACAAGCCAAAAGTATTTTCATCTATAGTATATATTTTTATAACACTATTCCGTCCACAGTAGGATACTCTCCTTCTTCTTGGGAACACGCATCAATGATCTCATGTACTCCATAATACCAATCTGAGTGGTAATCAAGTACAAACTTACTTATGTTTGGATTAAAGCTAACATCATTGTAGCCACCCTCATACCCTTCAACAAAGACTCTGAGTTCTGGATTTAGAGTTTGTAGGTTCTCTATTAGTTCTTTTACTGTCATTTGATCTTATATACTTTCTTTTATAATACTAAAGCTAACTGTCCACATTAACCATGTAAATTCCAAATCTAAACATATTAACCCACCTTCAAAGTATGTATCGTAGTAGATCTTTATACAAGGTGTGATAAAAAAGTTGTTGTATTCTTTGTATAGCTTCATAGCTTTTCTATTTCTTGTTTTACTTGTAACCAATAAGTTATATACATTGGGTGTGGTGTATAATACTCACTACTTGTAGATAACAATGTATCACCAAACATGCTATCATCTTTTCTACTTTCAATTATTTCACCTATTGTTATCATACATAACTCCTTTGCTGCTTGTTCTGGGTAGATATATTCATCAGCATATGGAAGATACTTGTTGTATAGTTCTAATGCTTTTTCTATCGGTGTCATGTTATCTATTTTCCATATGTTTCATTGTAATATTCCTCTTCACTATACGTCGGTATACCGGGTTATTTAATTACCAAGTCCACCAGGGATTGGGCTTTTCTATTGGTCCACGGCTTTTTTTAATCTCTATATGGTACTCTCTATTAGGCCTGCCGTGTTTAGACTTTATATTAAACTCTGTTAAGGCTTCAATAATCCGCAACGCCGCTGAATGAGCATCTGTCCTACAGATTTCACCTTCTGCATCAACATGACCTGTATGAGGGTCTACATCTTTATAGCGGATTATGTAGTCTTGTGGCTTTTTGTTTTTCATAAGTCTAGTGGCATTTCTGGTTTCTGATCATTCCGATAATCTGATTCAAGTAGTTCCCAAAGTCCTCGCAAGTCCTGGGCAATGAGTTCTTTCTTCTCATTATAGGCTTCGTAATTCCCTTTCTTTTGCCAGTCGGTTTCGAATATGTACCAATCAATCCAGTCCACGCCATGAGGGTTATATTGGATCGCCATAGTTTCATTAAACAAGACGTACATGTGGCTCATGAGGTCGTACGGGCCTTCGGATAGGTCTAACCCAATCTTATAAAGTGCATCCATATCCGATAAGGCACGCTTATAGGTAAGCATTATTTTTTCAAAGGATTCCCATTTCATAGTTTGTATATTGTATATTTGTATTTATGACTTTTGAGGCCCTCGCGAAATTTTACCGCCGCCCTTGCGCGCGCCGCTCCGACTTTAGTTCCTCTCTTAAACGCTTTAGCTCTTCTCTATGCTCTTTAAACTTATCGCTATCTGCAGCTTTATGTCCTTTAGATACTGCGTCTGTTATTTCTAACTCTAATTCTATTATCCTACTAATTCTAGGATCTACCCAACTGTTCATTAATACTTAATTTTTGTTTATTTATAAAATCTTTATAGCTAACCCAAGATTTTTTTCCTGTTTCCCAATCTCTAAAGTGAAGTACAATCTCTCCTGATTTCTCTTTACCTATTGCGTCGAAACCAAAGCCTTCACAAATAACATTGTTCATATAACCGGGATCCAATTCATCTGCTATTTCTTCAATATCAAAATCCCATGAAAATCCATGATCATATATTTCACAGTATTGTTTAGAAAAATCTGCCATACTAATTTTTATTTTATTTATTAAGGTATTAACCATTATTACGCGCTAATGGAGAATCGGATAAATACTTTTTTAATTCGGCATAATTTGGAGAATCATCAGCGCAACCTAAACCCATATTCTTAATTATAAATTTTAAATCTGTTAAGGTCTTTACTTTATCCCAATCAATAGGATACCATAATGCCTGCTGAATTGGTTTTACTGTAAGTACTTCTTGTTGAGCTGCTTTTTTTCTTGGTTTTTTACTAACTGCCATGATTTTTATTTTATTTGATTATACATTTTAAATTTACATAACTTGTTTATCTCGTCTATAATTTTATTTATTTGAACCTTCCAATCTTGATACTCTTTTCTTTTTCTTTTATCAGGCATATTAGAATATAAACTTTCTACACTTTCTACAAGATCTACAACTAACATTATTAAAATTTATTTGCTATTTTTAAAATCGTTTCCTCTTCTTCTTGAGTAAGCATATTCCATTTATCATACAACTTTAAAATTTCATTTTGATATTTAAATTCTGCTGTATGTGTATATGGTTCTGGATATCCATCTTTAATTAGATACTCAGACATCTGCTGTTTATCAAAACGATCCATATTGTCATATAACATTTCAATTCTATCCATAACCTTATATTTTATTTTGATTAACTATTTTCATAACCCTATTAATATATGTTGGGGTTTCAGAATATCTAATTTGTAAGTACTTCATATATTCTTTTCTACTCATTATTTTTTTTCTAAACAAATGATCTTGCCAAAGTTTATAGTCTTCTACAGAAGATATCCAACTACTATATTTAGCGTACTTATATTTTGTTCCAATAGCAGTAGTTTTTCTAATGCTAGGTTTTTTCATTCCAAATAGATTGTTATTAGTTTTAACTAATCTACTTTTTAGATTACCTGATTCAAGTATAGCTTGTGCATAAGCAATATCTGGATGATCTATGTTAGAATTTTTTATTGCGATCCATAAATTTTCTTTATTAAGATCTAATGACTTTGTCTCTACACTAAAATTTATTAGCATTAATAATATAAAATACATAACTTTTATTTTACTGAGTTAACGATAAGATTGTTATCTTGAATAACCAAATATTCTCCTGATGTATCCATTGTGTCAATGAAATAATATCTACCACCTGTAAATTTATCACTTCCAATTAAATCAAGTTTATTCATTTGAGTATGACCTACAATTTGAATATAATCTTTCTTTAATCCTTTAGGGTGTTTTTTATTTGAAGACATTAATGATCTAGGTCTAATCCAAATTGGAGTCTGTGTTGGACTATCTCCACTTGACTCAAAACCATTAAATAGAAATGCTTTAGGTTTATATCTAAATAATTCATTTAAATCAACTACAACACTTTCCTTACTCCAATCATCAGAACCAAATACTTGATCCATAAATACAGGACTAATTCCAGCATGAGTGAATAGGTAATCTCCAAAACCATAAGCCATTTGTAGGTGGTGTCTATTTTCATCTATAACTTGAGTAATTGAATGACCAACTCCTGCTTGATAACCACTAGTCCCAGTATAACCAATTTCAGGAAAGTAATGATGATCGTGATTACCAATCAACATCACAACTTCAACTTGTGGATTATCTGTTTTATACTGAATAATTTGTTTGAAATTATCGATTTGTTCTACTCCGGAAAATTCAAATGAATCAAAGTAGTCACCTATAAAAATAACTCTATCAGGATTCTCTTTATGAACCGCTAATTTCCAATTTGATCTACCATGTATATCTCCAAAAACTACAGTTTTCAAAATAACTTATTTATATAAAATTAAATAATAATTGTGGTAAAAAATAATCTATTTCCAAAGTATTTGAATAAGAATAATGCACAAACTTAATAGTAGGCACACTCCTGTTTTAAGAGTAATTCCTTCTCTAAATAAAAACCATCCCATAATACTAAATACAATAATACCTACGGCAAATCCTAGTATCCTACTTGGATAGATCTCTCCATCGAATGCATTGATGAAGTATTGTACACTTTTCATGAAAGACCAGCTAATTGGAAAACCAAGTAGCATCAAAGCCCAACTCCATTTCTCGGTCCAACCAAATCTTATTCCTGCTTGTAATTGAAAAAAAGATAGTACTTGTCCTATGACGCCAAAAAATATTCCTGAAACTAAATTTTGCATAACCATTATTTTATTTTTATCCTTCTTCCGGAAGTACTAGTCCTGAGGACATATTGCCTCCACTTTCTTCTACATATTCTTTATTTAATAATTCTTGAATAGCTTTCTTGATCTCTTTGATACTAGCAATATATTCTTGAAGTTTAGTTGCCTCATCAGGAGAAAGTTTTGAAAGTCTTTCTTTCATAGTCTTTTCACCTTTCACAGGAATAGCTTCTTGTACTGGGACAGATTCATCTTCCATTAAGGCTTTCATTTTTTTACTGTATTCTACAGGGCTTAAATAATTCATTTTACTTTTTTAATAAATATTTGATAATTGAACAAGTTGCCTGCCGATCTCTGGATCTTTAATGATCTGAACTTCAAAGTCATTCTTAGATCCTGCGGCTACTATTCCTGTATACCTCTCTGCACTACTGTGATCTACGCATGTAGTTCCATATCCTAGTGCTACACGTTTAGGGTGGATTTCTTTTTGGCAAACTTTACAATATTTAGTATTCATAATTTATTTTTTAACTAGTTTAGCTAATTTTTTAATAAGATCTAATCTTACGCTATCTCTTTTTTGTCTATCTGAAAAACTATTTAATACTTTACTGAATGCCGGGGTTACAAGCCTTTTAATTTTATACAAAGTAATTTCTTCTTCTGTATAATACTTAGCACTCCACTTACCTGTAGGATTTTTATAGACGCCGCAAGTTCCACAACCTCGAGTAATATATCCACTAAAACCAAAGTTTGCTGCATAAAATCCTCTATCGTATTGCCACTCATATTCTTTTTTTCTGCATATTTTGACAAGATACTTTATCATGTCTGTATACCTAAAATTGTTTCCATTCTCGATCATGTAGTCCACTAAGGACTTCTTCCTACTTATTTTTTTCATAACTTTTATTTTATAATTAATTATGCAGATTGTTTAGCATATTGAGTATTGAATCTTTCTGTGATTTTATCATTATGCACTTTAGCATTCTCGATCTGCCAATCATAAACTTCAGAAATGAATTTATCGAAAGATCTAGCCGTAATTGTGCGCTCTATAACTCTATCATCGCTCTGAGTTATTTCTAAAGTGGTCTTGTACTTATTAGTTTTTAAAACTTTGAAAGACTTAGCGTAAGCGTAGTCCCACTTACCTCGACCTGTTGATAGCTTTATGTTAGGAATACTTGATTGTAATTGGTATGGATTTCCTTCTGCTTCCCAATCTCTTGATATATTCAAAGTTGGAGTAAGAGTACAAACAAATCCCTCTTTTTTATAGCTATCAATTCCGTCATTTCTCATTTGATTTTTTACTGATTGAATGCTGTAATTAATTTCACGGATTTCATTTTCTATATTTTGTGGTATTTTATCAATTTCCATGATAGCAGGTCTCCAATTATTTATGAATTCATATTCGATCCATGCAAGCTTAGCCGCAACTGCACCAAAAACTTGAACATCATTAAGTGTATTCTCGTCTTTCAAATTCGCTCTTGATCCATACCAATTCATTTCAATATCTAGAGTCTTGTATTCAGATCTCCAACTGCTTTCTAAATAAACTGTAACAGAAGACCTATAGGAATTTGGCTCTGAAAATCTCATGATCTCTAGACGACTTGTGCTAATCTTAATATTAGGAATAAGAGTAGATACATTTTCACGAAGAGACTGTAAAACATTTTGAGTATGTGCTTTTGAAGCGGGCTCTGATATTAATGTTGCGTGTGATTCTAATTCAGATTGTTTAGTAGCTAATTGAGATTCTAGAGCAGAGAGGATAATTTGATTATTCATAACCTTTATTGTTTTGTTTCATAGTAAAATTATGACAATTCTACGAGATAAAAAAATTTATTTTAGTCTTTTCCAAAAGTTTTTATTGGTAATCAACTAGTTATATCTGATTGAAAATCAACCCATTACAACTGATTCATTATCAATAAGTTGCGTTTCTGATTCAATTTCTGCTTGAATTTGAGCCATTTTAGCCTTACTGATCTTACCATACCACTTCTTTGTGAAGTATTCAACCTCCATTTCTAGCTCGTCCACGAGCTCCTGATCACGTCTCATATTATCTGGAACTAATGTCTTACTCATTGGCTTACCTTTACTATCCCAAGTTATGGTAACTATAGAATCTGGATTTAGCTTACTATGAATAATTAATGCCTTTTCAGGATCTTTAGGCATAATCTTTTTCATTTTAGTTTTAGCTGTGTACCAATCTTTGATTGTTAAAGTGCAAAGCGTTAATTTAGAAGTGTCTTGAGTTTGTTTAGCTATTGTAAAATTTTTAGTCATAACTTTAATTTAAATGTATTGTATTAATTTCTTTAGGAAAATTTGGATAAACTATAATTGGAATTGTTGTAACCTGCATAACTTTTATTTTTTTATTATCTATACAATGTTACAAACGATCCAAAATGATTATCAAATACTTTGACTAAATTTTCATAGTCACCGCTCATCATCTCAGCTTGAATTGCTTTCTGATCCAGTCCTAACTGTTTAGCTAAATTACTGGCTTTACCAATTAATACAAATGCGTTGCCATCTGGCCCTGTTAAATCGATTTCTATTTTTGAATTTTGTTTCTTTTTCTTAATCATAACTTTTATTTTAAATTATTAATCTCTCTTTTTGCTTTTTCTGTATCTGCTTCACTCATTCCACCTATATGCCACTCTATTTGTTCATCTAGACCGATAGATCTGTATTCTTTCCAATCATATACAGTAAACACAGTTCCATCCTGGCATTCAATATCCCACTCAAAATTTACTTTGTCTTCTCCTGTATTATCTTCATAAGTAGGCTCGCCAAAGATCTGTATTAATTCATTAACTGAGGCATTTAAAGTGGTACCGAAAAAAGAAGTACCTACTGACGCGATTGAATTTTGTTTAAACTTCATAACTTTTATTTTTTTAGAATGAATAATTTGTCTGTTCCCATTTACCGTTAACTAAAGTTTCTACAGTGTAGTCGCCACTGTACTTTCTATTTTCAGGATGCGTAAGCCATACTCTATATCCTTGCTCTTCTATCTTAAGTTCGTCTCCGTCCCAAGCTTGTTCGATCGTGTCTAAATTTTGTAAGTCTCTTTTTGTGTATTCCATAACTTTTATTTTTTAGCAGGTTTTTACTTCAGTTATATATCCGCCTCTTAATTTAACAGATCTTCTATTTCCTTCTTCTATATTCTCCATAGGTATAACTCTAATAAACTCAGCATTGATCTCTTTAACTTCGCCAATAATATTATAACTACCTTGAGAACCGCTGCCAGCTCCATAATCATAATATACATTGAAGACATAGCGCTTTCCGATTTTGATTTTAGATAAATTGATTTTCATAACTTTTATTTTTATAGATTTTGTGAATAAAATGCAGTGTGTGCCATGTCTTCATAGTTGGTAGTGTCTCTCATATCGTTATCGCTTTCTAAAGCACCGTTATACCACTTACCTACGTACTCGTTCCAAGTCATGCGATCTTGATCGTAAGCGATCTCGTCCTGTGTCATATTATACGGAGGAGCGAATATGAAATTGTCTTTATCAATAACAAAGTTAACTTGACAATCTGGATACATTTTGCTAAAAGCCTTATGATTGGCTTCTGCTACGGCATAGTCACCATTTACTTCAATGGTGTTGTCAATAATTGTCTCGTGTGTAAGGTAGTTGAAAACGAAGATCTTAATAGTCATACTTGATTGATTTGTTATATAGTAAAATTATAACAAATTTTTCAAATAAAAAAATTTATTTTAGTCTTTTCCAAAAGTTTTTATTGGTAATCAACTAGTT
>Ga0114974_10001780_pt1 | contig 16876 bp, 22 predicted proteins | sample S_130206_EF_Meta_FD_87318 | JGI IMG/M metagenome (GOLD analysis project Ga0114974, IMG submission 87318) | Freshwater microbial communities from Lake Simoncouche, Canada to study carbon cycling - S_130206_EF_MetaG | ecosystem: Environmental > Aquatic > Freshwater > Lake | place: Lake... | reverse complement strand
CAGCATCATCTGACGCAAACACATTGGATGATTATGAGGAAGGGACTTGGACACCTAGCGTTGGTGGAACTGCTACATATAGTGGTCAAGTTGGACAGTACTTAAAAATTGGGAAATTTGTTTTTGCTTCTTTTGATTTAACCATTAATCTAATAGGAACTGGGTCAAAATCTTCAATTACTGGTTTACCGTTTACGGCTGGTAGTTCATCAAATACTCAGGCTGGAACGGTTGCTTATTGGAGTGATTTTGCTATTAGCACAACTTCTTTTTATATAAGAGTTGATAGCGGTGGAACAACCATCACAACTGCATCAACTACTACAACTCAAATTACTGTAACAAACACACCAAATGTTTTAGGTAATGGAACTAGGCTTATTGCCACTGCGATATACACTTCAAACGCTTAAAGGAAAACACAATGGCACTCACAGAAACCAAAATCATAGACCAAATCACAGTAACCGAAAACGGCACAGTGCTGTATCGGGAAGCAACACGCATCCTAAAAGATGGTGAGCAGATAGCACAAACATACCATCGGTCAAGTCTTACACCAGCACAAGACTTAACAGGTCAACCAGCCAATGTCGTGGCAATATGTAATGCCGCATGGACAGATGAAGTCGTAGCAGCTTATCAAGCACAAGTAGCGGCATCACAAATTGGAACATCAGCATGACCACAATCATAGATGGAACAGCAGGGGTAACCTTCCCTGCGGGTGGAGTAGGTAATCCTGCTGGTGCTGTAGTGGGTACAACTGATACCCAGACGCTTACTAATAAGACTCTGACTAGTCCTGTTCTAACAACACCAGCATTAGGTACACCCTCTGCTTTAGTTTTGACTAATGCTACTGGATTACCGCAAGCGGGTTTAGGTACAAATGTGGTGGGTAATGGCCCAGCGTTTAGTGCTTATTTAGCTGGTACACAAACATTACCAAGTACCAATACATTTACAAAAATTCTTTTTGATACTGAAGAATACGATACAAACAGTAATTTTAGTTTAGTAAATTCAAGATTTACACCTACTGTTGCTGGCTACTACTTGTTTACTTGGAACATTGAAATATCTTCTAGTTACGGATTTACTCTAGGTGGTGTTTATAAAAACGGTGGTACAGCTAAACAAGGCAATTGGAACAGTGCTTCAAGTGGTTCTTCTATTGGTTCTGCCGTTGTTTATGCAAACGGTTCAACAGACTACTTTGAGCTGTATATTAACTTTAGTGGCAATGGACAAAATGTTGGTGGTGCTTCTAGTGGTTATTGGTTTCAAGGCACAATGTTAAGGGCGGCATGATGAATTTATACGAAAAAATTATTGCGTTATATCCTGAATTGACACCAAAAGAAAATGAATGTGGTGTTTTTAATCGTTTAATAATTTTACAAAACGATTCAGACGGCAAAGGCGATTACATAGCCAAGTGGGAACACCCAACATTGGCTAGACCAACTGACGAACAATTAGCATAAGAGAACATCATGGAAAAACTACAACTCTCAACTCAACTTCTTAACTCCATCATGGGGTACTTAGGCACTCGTCCTTACCAAGAAGTGTTCCAGCTTATTGAAGCAATTCAAAAAGAAGCTAAGGAACAACCAGTGCCTGAACTGACAAATGAATGAGCTTGAAAAGGAATTTGCTGTGCATGAAGCTATTTGCGCTGAACGTTACCGCATGATTCAAGAACGCTTGGACAATGGCAAAGAGCGTATGCAACGGATGGAGTACATCTTGTACATAGTAATTGTTGCAGTACTGTTTGGGCCTGGGGTTGCCGGTGAACTTGTTAAGAAGCTCTTAGGCATCTAACAATGTGGATCCATTCACTCTCCTCATGGCAGCTCAAGCTGCTGTCGGATTTATCAAGCAAGGCTGTAACATGCTCCACGAAGGACGCATGGAACTGGAGGGTGCGAAGAAAACTGTTGAAGGCGTCATATCGGACGTCAAAGCAATCAAAGGAATTTTTGATTGGTTCATTGGTCTATTCGTTAGTCAACCAGCCAAGACCACCGACAGCAAGCCTTTGGCGCAAAAGAAAGCCAAAGCCACAACCAAACAACAGCAATCTTACGAAGAACTTGAACTTAAGCTCATCAGTGAGATCGGAGCAAACCTCGGTGTGCTCTTCGACACACAACAAGAAATTACAAACTACTACCTTGAACTAGAAGAAACAAGCAAAACCAACTACGACCCTGCACAGAATACGTCAAAGAAAGCTATAGAACGAGCTTTGATTGAGTTGCAGATGGAGAAGTTGATGGAGCAAACAAGGGAAGCAATGGTCTATGCTCCGCCGGAGCTGAAAGATCTATACAGCCGGTTCCTAGTAATGCATGGCAAAATTGAGCGTGAACAGGAGTGGGCCAGGGCAGAAATGATTCGTAGGGCTAGGTTGGCTAGGTGGCAGAAAGAGCAAGATGAGATTCAAGTCATTGAAACAATAAGTGGAGTAATTGCCGTGATGTTTATATCTTTATTCTTTGGGTGGTTCATGTGGCAACTACGAAGCTGGTCTACTGGGTATTGATAGGGGTTGCCATATGCATAATTGTTGGTGTAACTTCAATGGCATATGTAGAAACTCTGTACATGCGAGCACAGCTCAAGCAAGAGATGAAAGAGCTGCGTAAACTTAAACGAGAACTTAAGGAAAGCAAATGAATGAACTACTCGGTCTTCTCAAGGGTGTCGCACCCACGTTGGCAACTGCTGTCGCTGGTCCTCTGGGTGGCGCTGCTGTTACCGCTTTGGCTAGTAAGTTTGGCGTTTCTGATTCCGTCGATGCTGTTGCTAAAGCTATTGCAGGCGATCCGAAAGCGGCTGAAAAGCTGGCTGAAATGGAGCTAGAGTTCACCAAAGTGGTTCTAGATGCTCAAAAGAACGAAGACAATAATATTACAGACCGTTGGAAGTCAGACAATCAGTCCGACGGCTGGTTAAGCAAGAACATACGCCCAGCCACGTTGGTGTACCTACTGACCACTTACAACGTGTTTGCACTTATGTCAGCATTTGGCCATCAAGTCAATGAAGCATATGTTAATCTGCTTGGTCAGTGGGGCATGCTGGTAATGACAGCTTACTTTGGCGGCAAGACGATTGAGAACATCATGGCTATAAAGGGTAAAAAATGAACCTTTCCGCACACTTCACACTTGATGAGCTAACTCATACCGACCACCGTGAGTTTGACAACATACCTAATGATTCAGAGTTGGCTAACCTAGTGCGCTTGGCTGACTTTTTAGAACAAGTCAAAGTCGTTTTAGGCGGCAAGCCAATCATGGTTAATTCGGCGTTTAGATGTAAAGAGGTCAATGATGCTGTGGGTTCTAAAGACACAAGCCAGCACCGCCGTGGTTGCGCTGCCGATATACGAGTGCCAGGTTTAACTCCTGACGAAGTAGTCAAAGCTATTATTGCTTCAGGCATAGGTTACGACCAAGTCATACGAGAATTTGATCGGTGGACACATATTTCGGTGCCTAATGATGTGAGTGGCACACCTCGTCGTCAAGCTTTAATAATTGACAAAGCTGGTACTAGAGTGTATGCTTAAGCTATATAATCGTATTAGCATAAAGGACGGCTCTGTATGACTGTTGCATCAGTAATGACATACGATTCTCTTACGGAGAATATCCAGTCTTATCTGGAACGTACAGACACTGCCACACTTGACAAGATACCTCTTTTCATTATGCTGGCAGAGCAAGTGATTGCCAGTGAGATTAAGTTCCTTGGCAATTTGACGGTAAACACTAGCACTATGACAATAGGTCAGTTTGTAATTGACAAACCTGCTAGATGGCACAAAACAGTGTCAATGAATGTGATTGTAAGTGGTGAACGGCAGCCAATTTTGCTTCGTAAATACGAATACTTACGTGAGTATTGGCCAGATCAAACACAAACAAGTGTGCCGCTTTACTATGCAGACTATGACTACACACATTGGTTAGTGGCTCCAACACCTGCTGCAGCTTACTCGTTTGAAGTGCTATATTATGAGCGTAATCAACCGCTAGATAGCACAAACCAAACTAACTGGTTTACTATTTATGCACCACAAGCATTGTTGTACGGATCACTTTTGCAAGCAATGCCGTTCCTTAAGAATGATGATCGTATTCCAATGTGGCAAGCGCAATATCAAGCAATCATGCAAGTGTTAAAAGCTGAAGATGTTTCACGCATTGGTGATAGACAAGCCGTGGTACTTGACACATGACCGGTTCATTTGTATCCCCATTCACTGGCGATGTTATTCAGCCAACTGATGTCAGCTATGCTTCATATACACTTACAGGTGATTTACAGTTAGAGTGGCCATCTGGCGCAACACCTGCTGAATCACCAGCAGCCAGAATCATGGACATTACGGCAGGTAGTGTTGGCTACAGTCTGATTATGCCGCCTGCCAACCAAGTGTCGGTGGGACAAGATGCACTGATTCGTTGTATAGGCTCAACCTTCACGGTAAAGAACTACACCGGTGGCACAATCTGTACAGTTAGTTCCAGCAATGCGCAGTACTTATACTTAACGGCAAACAGTACAACCGCAGGCACTTGGGGCGTATTAGGGTTTGGCACAGGCACATCATCTGCTGATGCTGCTACATTGGCTGGTTATGGCTTACTGGCAATCTCTGCCACATTAAACCAAAGTCACCCAGCACAGACAATCACAAGCCCTTACACATTCTTAGCTGCCGATCGTGCACAAGTAAAAGTATGGGCAAGTGGTGCTGGTACAGGCACACTGCCATTGGCTGCATCACTTGCAAATAACTGGTTCACATTGTTTAAGAACAATGGCACAGGCTCATTTACTATATCGACCACAAGTAGCCAGCTAATTGATGGTCAAACAAGCAAAATATTTAACCCAAATGAGTCAGCATTCATCATCTGTAATGGCTCGGCATACATCACTGTGGGTTATGGCGTTAGTCCGACATTTGCGTTTACCGTGCTTACTTATCCTGTCACAGGTGGTGCATACTCCTTAACATCAAGTGAAGCAGGCAATCTGATTCAAGAGTATGTAGGCACACTGGTTAGCAATGTCACAGTGACTTATCCGCCTGTTGTGAACTTGTATGTGGTGTCCAACCAAACAGTTGACAATGGCTACACACTTACACTCACAACAGGCATTGTTGGCGCTGCAACTGCAACCATACCGCCAGGTCAGCAAGCTACGCTGATTTGTGATGGCACAAACTTTCTAAATGCGAATACTGTACAAGCAGGCGCTACATCATTAAGCATCATCAACGGCACTGTAGGCACACCAGCGATCAATTTTGCAGCTGAGACGAATACAGGTATTTGGCGAAATGGCGCAGGTCAGTTTGACATTTCTATCTTAGGCACAAACCGGCTTGCATTAACAGCAACAGGTTTAGCCATTGTAGGCACAGGCAACTTTACTGGCGGTGTAAGTGGAGGAACATTTACATGACAGCAAAAGTATTTTCGCTAGACACGTTGCCAGGAATACAGCGTGACGGTACTGTGTTTGATCGACAGTTTTATACTGATGGCCGATGGGTAAGGTTTCAAAGAAGCAGACCGCGTAAGATCGGTGGCTATAGAGAGATTGTGAACAACTTAGCAGGCCCATCTAGAGGCATTTACGTTAACCCGCAAAATAACTTTAACGATGTCTATAGTGGCTATTCAGATGGTTTACAAGTAGTGCCTATTAGCAATGCCGGAGTAGGTTCTGGTGTTACTGACATTACACTGACAAACTTTACGCCGAATGTAAATAATCTTTGGCAGTTTGACACTTACACTGATACCAACGGCACAAACAATCAGATCTTACTTGCGCACCCAGGACAAAATTTATCTGACATTAACAATAGTGTAGACACACCTGTTCTTGGCAATGTGATCGGTACAACTACTGCAAGTGCTATTGGCGTGTTCACCATTGCAGCAACACTAAATTCAACCACAACGATTACAGTGGCATCAACCACACAGATTGGTGCAGGGCAATTAGTTACAGGCACTAATATCCCAAGTGGCGCAACCGTCACTGTTGTAAACAATGCTACCACTTTCACAATCTCAGCTGCAGCCACAGGCTCAGGCTCTGTAACGTTAACCATTAACAATCAGATTTCTGTGTCAGGCGGTGTGGTTGTATTGCACCCATATGTGTTTGTATATGGAAATGCAGGGTTAATCCAAAACTGCTCGGCAGGTAACATTAATGACTGGGTATCTGCCGATGCAAACGTGGTTAACGTAGCAACCGGAAAGATAGTCCAAGGTTTACCTGTTCGAGGTGGTACAACATCACCTTCAGGGTTATTCTGGTCAATCGATTCATTAATCCGTGTGTCATATACGCCTACTACTGTAAACTCAGGTGGTACAACATCTACATTGTATTGGCGGTATGACTTGATCTCTAGTCAGTCATCTATTTTGTCTAGCCAATCCGTGATTGAGTATGACGGCATCTATTATTGGTGCGGTGTTGACCGATTCTTGATGTACAACGGTGTTGTAAAAGAAATACCTAACCCATTTAACCAGAACTATTTCTTTGACAATCTAAACTATGAGCAAAGAGAAAAAGTCTTTGTGACTAAAGTGCCTAGATTTGGTGAAGTGTGGTGGTTCTACCCTAAAGGCAGTTCTACTGAATGTAATGACGCCATCATCTACAACATTCGTGAAAACTGCTGGTACGATGCTGGTGAAGCACTAGGCTCAAGAAGATCAGATGGCTACTTCTCACAAGTGTTTCATTACCCTATCAATGCGGATTGGAATGTAAATGCTACAGGTGGGGTGAATCTATTCACTATCACTAATGCAGGTACTGGCTACACCAATGGCACTTACACATACAACAACTTAGTAGGCGGTGCAGGCACAGGTGCACAAGCATCTTTTACTGTTGCAGGCGGTGTGGTTACGAACTTTACAATTACTACAAGAGGGTTAAACTACGTAGTAGGCAACACGCTAACTATTAGCTTGGCCACTGCAGGCACGCCGTTTAGCATTACATTGACATATGTGATGTCGTATGTGTCACTATATCAGCATGAGTTTGGCACTGATGCAATTCAAGGTGTGGTTGCAACGGCAATTGAAAGCTATTTTGAGACTAATGATCTTGGTTGGGTATCAGGCGGACCCGCACAAAACTCACCTGTAGGTGAAAACCGCTGGCTTCGTATTGAGCGTGTAGAGCCTGACTTTGTGCAGACAGGCACTATGCAGTGCTATGTGACTGGTCGGCCATTTGCACAAGCCACGGATAAAGTTAGTGATGCATACGACTTTACGCCAACCACGAACAAGATAGATATGCGTGAGCAACGACGTGAATTGCGGTTAAAGTTTGTTAGCAATGTACAAGGTGGTAACTATCAGCTAGGTAAAGTCATCGTGAATGCCGAGCTTGGTGATGTACGAGGTTACAGCACATGACAATAGGCGTTGTATATGACCCACGCAATTTATCATGGGATCAATGGGCATCTTTAATGTGTGAAGCCTATGCAGGTCAACAGCTTGAGATACCACATGATGAGAACAAGTGGCAAGAATGGGCGAATGGCTTTCATGGTATTGGCTTATTTGGCAGTGATGCGGTGCCAAGTGCATCATCATTTACTAAATGGCAAGATTGGGCACAAGCCGTAGTAGGCGCAGTGGCAAACCAAACGCAACAGACATGATTAACTTCATTGAACTGCTTAACAAGGTTGCTCGTGTGGCTAGACCGGCACATCATGAGTTCATACCTATTGAGTCAATGGAAGAAAGATTTGAAGAGACTTGTTTTGACTCTTTAGACATGTTAATGATCGGTATGTTCATGAGCATGATCTATGACATTGATGATGAAATATCAAAAGACTTTCAACCTGAGTCAGTACAGGAACTTCACACATTTGTAGAGCTAAACAAGAAGCGTAATCCAGAATCTATCGAGTGGGCATTGGAACAGATTAAATGATCTACCTTACTCACTATCGCACTGCTTACTCGACCAATGTTGAGCTGATGGCAGATGCTACCTACCCGCAAAAAGTGCATTGGTTTCCAGAGACATATGACCGTGTAAAGACAGGCATGTTTTATGCGCCACATCGAATTGCAGAAAAAGTGCTTGACCCAGTACTTGTTAAAGAGCTCCGTGATAATCCTGTAGGTAAAACAGCATTTATACTTGCTAGCGGCAATTCACACTTTGCAGGCATTAATCCACGTTCTAAGGCACCAACAAGGTTATCTTATGAATACAAATTTTTACCATTCACTCTCACACAAGTGTACGCCGGTAGAACGGCGCAGGCTTTGGGCGCTACAGATCATGTTGTTACCGATGCCACGGCGTGTGCATCCAGTCTCAAAGCTCTTATGGATGTCCAAACCCTCATCAACTATTACGGGTTTAAAAGAGTAGTAGTGCTAACAGTTGAGGATGCTGTTACTAATTCAGTGCTAGACTTTTTTGGTGAAGCTAGAGCTTGCTTGTCTTGGAAAGAAGAACAAACCGGCATTCTTCCATCAGCATTTGATAGTACCAACTATGGGTTTTATGTTGGTCAAGGTGCAGCATTGGCTGTGTTTGAAGCAGATGATGTGTCTGAAAACCCTATAGCCGTGCTTAAAGGCGCCTATACTGCAAGTGAGGATCACTCAAATGCTATTGGTCAACGTGAAGACGGTCAAGGTTTTGTTCGTGCTATTGAAGGCGCTCTTAACATTTCTTGTACACCTGCTGAGCACATCGGCATTGTGAAGACGCATGGCACAGGCACAAAGACAAACAATGTAGCTGAGAAAACTGCATTAAAGTATATGTTAGATAAGTATGTGGCTACTTCTTATAAGCAAAAGATTGGCCACACCATGGGTGCTAGTGGCTTGTTGGAGACATTGTTATTGATTGATGACATTGTATCTGATGAGCGTGTACCTGCTATTGCCAACAGAACAGAATATGATGCGACATTCCTATCAGAAGATGTAAATGTTCCGCAAGGCGACATACTAAGTATCGCCGCAGGTATGGGCAATGTGTATTCGGCAGCTGTTCTGTCGTTGGAGATTTAGATGACAAAGATGATCGACAGCAAGAAAGAAAAGCTTAATTTTGCAGAGATTGCAGGAATAGCGTTTGAAAATACTCGTTTGTCTGTGCCAAAGAAGTTTGCCATGACAGGCGTTTTGGCAGAAGTAAATCAGCCAGACACTGATGTTAAACAAATAGGCAATACTGTGTTTATTTTGCATGAAGGTAAGAACGGCCAAGGCTTCTTTAAAGCATTAAATGCCGACACAGCTGCCAACTTTGTTGCCAACAGTAAGAAGTATGTGGTGTATGCCAAGAATGAAATGCAAATAGACATGCTTGTGACTGAGTTTACAGACCCTGCAATTAGCAAACTGTTTCACACAATTGCCAAAGCCCCTCCAATGCCAGGAATGGGATTCAAAGAATATAAAACCAGCAACGGCGGATTCCGCATTGTGCTGAACTTGGGGAAATGATATGGGTGCAGTAGCAGATGCAGTCAGCGACTTAGGCAGTAGCGTAAGCGATGCAGTTTCTGATGTTGGTGACTTTGTCCAAGACACTGGGCAGGCTGTAATTGACGAAGTTGTTACGCCTGTTGTTGTTGCAGTCCAGAAGACATACGATGCATTTGAAGAAGACCCTCTTGGTACATCTTTAAAGATAGCAGCAGCTGCTTCAGGCAACCCTATGTATGTGATGGCAGCCAATACTGCAGTTGCAGTTGCGCATGGTGCCGATCTTAATGATGCTTTAGAGTCTGGCGCTAAAGCAGGCGCCACATCATGGGCTGCAAATACTATTGCTGAATATGTTAGCACGCCTGAAGTAGGCAGTGTACGTGGCCCTGATAATATCGATGTAGGCGGTGGCTTTAACCCTGCCACAGGACAAGCTTCTACTACGATACCTCTACCCCCAAAGATTACGCCTGAGGGCAAGGTTGCAGGCAATACCACAGCAAACATTATTCGAGGACAAGATCCTTTAACTGCTTTAATGAATGGCGGCATATCAGCTGGTGTGCCATCAATTACATCGCAGATTCCAGGTTATGACGACTTAACAAAAGCACAACAAGCAATCGTCAACAACACTGTATCAACAGCATTAAGAGGCGGCGATCCGTCACAAGCATTAGTTGATAGTGCATTAATGGCAGGTATTAACGAAGCAAAGTCTCAGTATAAAGAATCACAAGCATCAGGTCTGCGCGCTGGTGCTACCGGTCAGACTGAAAGCGTGTTTGACCCGACATATAGTGGTGCACTACCTACTACAACAGCAGAAGTTCCAGGCGGCACACAAGTAGCATCTACTGACGGTGCACTGCCTCGAGTTGAGATGTCTGGTGCGCCTATCTTTGCTGAGAGCTCATCGGCAAATTCAGTAAAAGCGCCATTTGGCTATGACCTGATGCCTGCATCAATGGCTGATCAGAAGCCTGAAGGCGCTTACTATGATCAGTTTCAGAATGCTTGGTTTACGCCTAATCAAGATGCACAGAATCTTCAAGCACAGTTACAAACTCCAGTAGCAGAAGACGTTACGCCAAAAGCTGTAGCAACAGATGCTGGTGCACTACCTGCAACGCCTACATCAGCATCAGGCAATCTAGTGAATGAGACAGGTCAGATTACTGACTTTGCTAGAAGCCCTGAAACCAATGAGCTATATAAGCCGTTAGGCACAAATGATTACGGTGGTTCGTATGTGCCTGTGTTAGGTAGCCAAGGCTATGTGCCAGAGGTGGCACCAACAGTTGTTGAGCCTACTGTAGTAGCAACTGAATCTGCTCCTTCAGGCGCTTTGCCAGTAACCACAACTGAAGTGCCAGTTACTGAAATGCCTGAGATGGTGATGACTGCACCTCGGGATCCATATACTGGCGACATTCAGTTAGATCTAAGTGGTCAACCTACCACTACAGCAGCAACACCTGTTGCAACACCTACAGCCACTGCATCTACAACTGGTGTAGGTTCTTCAGTGCCGCCAATGGTGCTAAGCTCATACCCTACAAGTGGCTCTAGTCTTGGACAAACAACATCGGCAACCCCATCATTAGGGGCATTACCTACTGCGCCAAACTCAACAATGTTGGCAGCAGCACCTTTGGAGAAGCAAAACATGATACTAGGTGAACTTACTAACCTATACCCACAACTGTCCAACGTCGATCCTCGATTGTTACAGATTCTGTCTGGTAAAGCTAAGTCTGCCAGCTATTACAACTACGGCGCAGGCAGTGGTGGTTCAACACCTCTAATGAATGCCGGTACAGGTGCTGCTCCATCATCAGGCATGCCGTTTAAGACAACAGGAACAGCTAGTAATACGGCAGGATTAACTTCTGCAACCGGCGCTGGTGCACTGTCTAGGGCTGGCTTAAGCATGCTGGACAGCAACCAAGCAATCTCAGGCTTTGCCAAAGGCGGTTTAGCTGAGCACAATCCAGAGTTTATTACCGGCGCCACTGGGCACCATGTTAAAGGTGCAGGTGATGGGCAGTCTGACAGCATTCCTGCTATGCTAGCTGATGGTGAATATGTGTTCGATGCAGACACAGTTGCCGCACTTGGTAATGGCTCAAATGATGCAGGAGCAAGGATACTGGATAAAATGCGACAAAACTTACGTAAACACAAACGATCAGCACCAGCGGGAAAGATACCGCCTAAAGCCAAGTCGCCTCTTGAATACATGAAAGGTTAATCATGGCACTTACACAAGGCAGTCCATTACCGAATATTACGACCACACAAGGTCAAACAACTACAGCGCCTAGTTGGTACACTGATTACTTAAGCAATCTAGCAGGCAATGTTACCAACCAGACTACTGGGCCAAATGCAGCACAGTATGTTGGTGCACAACCACTACAACAGCAAGCATATCAAGCAACTGGTGCACTTCCTGGCACATACCAACCTACGGTACAACAAGCAACCGGGTTAGCATCTAGTGTAGGCAATGCCGATGTAGCAAGCAATGTTAATCGGTTTATGACGCCATACACAGAGAATGTGGTGAATGCGCTTGGTGATCTAGGACAAAGAAACATTAGCCAGTTCTTGGCGCCACAAGCCACTGCGGCATCTGTTGGTTCAGGTCAGTTCGGTTCAAAACGTGGTGCCGAGGTACTAGGCCAAGCCATTAACTCCGGGTTGCAGAACCTTAATCTGAACCAGTCACAAGCACTTCAAACCGGATATACCCAAGCACTAAGTGCGGCCCAACAAGAACAAGCAAACAAACTTGCAGCATCATCGCAACTAGGTAACTTGGCCACCACTGGACAGAATCTAAGTTTAGCTGACATCAATGCATTGTCTACCATGGGTGGTCAACAACAAACAATTGCACAGAATGAGCAGTTATTTCCGCTACAAACACTGAACACTGGTGCAGCTGCTTTACGTGGTTATCAAGTGCCAACCAGTGTAGCATCGACATACACTGGGCCAATTCCTGGCGCATACTCTGCATCGCCACTACAACAAATTGCTGGTATTGGTGCATTGTTATCTGGTGCAAGCACATCAGCATCTGGTCAGCCTACATCGTTTGGTAACTGGCTTGGCACTCAATTGACATCAGCAGGCAGTGGCATTTCTGATCTGTTTGGTGGAGGCAACACAGGCATGAGTGGTGTAACAAACACAGGCACTAACTTCTTGATGGGTACTGATGCAAACAATGTGCCTTATCCAAGAGATGAAAATGGTAATGTTATTACCGACGGAGAATAAATCATGGCACTACCTACGACAGTTCCGGCGGCACCTACAATGTTAGGCGGTGATGAAGCTGCAAAACAAGAATACTTTAAAGCACTACAAAAGACATTAGATGCGTTAGAAGCAAGGGCTAATCAAGGGCCTAACATGTTTCAAGTGGCTGGTGCATTGTTTAACCCTGGCAGAACAGGCAATGTAGGTGAAGCCATCGGTAATGTAGCAAATGCTGTAGGTGCACAGCAAGAACGTCAGCAAGAGATGGCAATTCCTATGTCTCAGATGAAGTTGCAAATTGCCGGCCAGAAGTATGAAGTTGAAAATCAGTCAAAAGCTCTTAAGATCATGGCTGATACATTAGGTATGACTGAACCGCAAGTTGCACAAAGCTTACAGACTGGTTCATTCCCACCTGGTTCTGCTGCTAAGTTAGCACAGATATACCCTATTGTGTCTCAATTGTCGCCTAAAGTTGGTGAGATTGTGAAGAACACATTTGGTATGCAAAAAGACTTAGCTGGAATGGCAACAGAAGACTTTAAAGCCAATATGTCGCAAGCGGATCTTATTGCTAAATATGGCAAAGGCATTCTTGATCTTATTCCTGGCGGTGGTAGATCTACGCCAACTCCAGCAGCGCCTGCTCCAGCACCAGCCGCACCAGTGTCTACAGCACCTACAGCAACAATGCCAACTGCAGCGGCACCTGTTACTACCTCACCAATAGCAACAGTATCGCCAATGAGTGCAATTCCTGTTGACAAGATGAAGCAAGCACTTGTTGACAATGCCATAGCTAAGAGCAGTGCACCATCAGCAGCACTTTCTACTGTTGTACCACCACAGCCTAAGCCTTTAATGCTGAATAGTTCAGACATTGCACCAGTGCCTAGTGTTCAAAATGCTCGTACAGGCACAGTGCCTGACATTAATCTTGCTCAAAATAGAATGAGCAATGTGAATTCACTAAACCCAACAGCAGAATCTGATCTTTCAAGATTGCCTTTGGCAGCACAAGCGGCAGTCACGGAAACTCGTGTTAAAGAAGCTGATAAGCCTTGGGTTGCTAAGCGTGATGAGATCATTAACTACACACCACAGCTTTTAGAGCAATCAAACTCTAATCTACGCAATCTTGATATGCTTGCAACCAAGCACCCAGACGTATTTGCACTAATGCAAAAGCAAGGTGTGATTGCAGGCCTTGCAAGAGTTGCTCAAGAAGGCGCACAGCTGCAAGTAGGCGACTACAGTGTAAGAGCAGGCCTACCTGTTCAGCAATTCTTAGAAACGGTTAGATTACCGCCTGAGAAGCAACAAATTGCTCGTGACATTAACCGCATTCTGGCATCTGAGTTCTTATCCAATGTTAAAGCCAATAAAGGCTTACTAGGTGTAAACCCAACCGACAATGATGCAAGACTGTTACAAGCGCCGATGGCAACAATTCAGGATTCATCTAAAGCTGTACAGCTATGGGCAAGAAGCCAGTTGCTACTGAACAAACAACGTGGTTCATTGTTCGATGCATACCAAGAGCATCTTGACAAAGCAGGGCCAACCGCACCGCCTGCAAGCTTCTTTAGGCGTAATAGCTTATATGACAAGATCAACAAAGACTATTCAGACTATCGGACACAGCTATCTAAGCAGTTTAACCCTTAAGAGGTTGTTATGGACATAAAAGAATTAGATCCGCTATTTAGAACACCTCCTGGTCAAGCTGCATCTGATGCATCTACAGGTTCAGACTTATCGGCATTAGATCCGATCTTTAGCAATCCTATTGGCACTACTTCTATTGATACAACCACAACTACTGCAGTACCAGATAAAGGTTCTGTGTTTGGCTTGCCAAAGAACGAAGAACGTGGATTAGCAGCTGCTACCGGTGCTATTGCAGGACCTACCGTTCAAAGAATTGCCGAAAAAGCATTTCCTTCTGCTGAAGTTAGACAAGCCGAAGCCATTAAGAAGATGCAGGAAGCCACGAAGTTAGAAGCTGCAAAACAAGAGTTTATTAAGCAAGAGCTTATGAAGCGGGGTATTAACCCTGCAGACTTGGATTCAGCAGCATCTAAATCGGCAGGTACTAAGTGGATTCAGAACTGGGCAGGTCAAGACAAGACAATTGCAGGTGGTGTACCAGAAGCCGCTCAAGCATACCAACGTGGCAAAGCACAAGGGCCAATCAGTTCAAGATATGAGAAGCGGTTCGGTATGTCACCAAGAGAACCTGGCATGCCTGTTCAATCTACTGTTGATCGTTTGCTTGAAAGTTCAAGGGCAGCTGAAGAGACAGCCGCAAAGACAGCACAAGCTACGCAACAAGCCGAAACAGCAGCAGCTGCAAGAATGGCACAAGCCACACCAGGCCCTCTGTCACGTATGGGCACAGTACTAAAAGCACCTTTTACAACAGGCGCATTAGGCGGTGCTGGTGCTGGTCTTAGCTTCTATGAAGCGTATGACCGCTATATGAAAGGCGACACATCAGGTGCAGTGATTGCAGCACTTGGTGGTGTAGGTGGCTTGATGACTATGGTGCCTGGCTTACAAGCACCTGGTTTAGCCTTAGGCCTAGGGTCTATTCCACTACAGTATGCCAATGAGTACATTAAAGGCAATAGCGGACAGCAACCTATGCCTGCTGGGCGTTAATTATTTCAACAACTTTCTTAAGCATTGATGCTTGTAGTTGTTTGACTTCAGTGACGTATATGCTAGCGTCATCGTCAAAGTCTTCACTCATACCGAGCTGAAGTTCAGTCATAATGGCTTGAACGCATTTTGTTTTAGTCAAGATGCTGCCAGTATGAAATGCTTCGATCCACACATCATAGCTGTTGGCTAGCATATTTTCATTGTCAGTATGCATTAAAAGTTCGACCCACTCATCATAAGTCTTTTTAATTGTGTCTTCTTTCATAACTCTTGTCCTTTCGTATTAAGCCATATTCTTTGTGTTGACATCCCACCGTCTCTCAGCACTTGCTGTGGATAAGCTTGATACTTATGGTACAGCGGATGATTGATAAAGTTCTTCATTAGTAGATAAGCATTGGCAGTAGGAGGTTCCATCCCCATAGCACGATCGGTATCAATGCATTTAATATCATAGCGGTCCTGAAATTCTTTTGTGATTGAATGTACTTGATCACCAAGTAAGCCAATGATCACAACCCTAGGCTTAAATGAGCCAGTGGCTGCGTATGATGGATTATGCTTCTCCACTTTAAACTCATGTTCTAGTTCCTTTATGGCCACTTTTACATGCTGCTTGAAGGTCTCCGCGACTTGCTTAGCCAATGCGTTGATTAGACTATCCAAGGAAGTACTGTGATCAAGCACAGACACAGGTGCAGGCATAGGTTCCTCAACTTTTGGTGTCTGTACAAGTACTGATGCAGCTTTAGCTGGCACAACATTGGCTGCACGGTGCTTAACCTCTTTAACAAGGTCAACGCAATAGCCACGTGAGATTAATGGCCGTCTACGGTCAGGCACTATGACTTGCTGTTGTGCTTGTCTTAGCGCCTCCATGATGTTATAGCCGCCAGTATGCATAAGCTGCGTGGCTTTGCTAAGTACAAGTTCACGCTCTCTGTCTGTCCATCGAATTTTTACGTTCATGATTTTTCCTAATTAGTTGTTTAAATGTTTTGTGTTTAGAAAGAAAGAATTTATAGTGCCGTACACTTCTATTGAGTGCTTGTTTTTTCACTTCATGCAGGATACAGACATCTACTTGCTTTTCAAGATCAACTACGACTAGCTCTAAAGTAGTAAATGTCCGTGGCCTCCAGTTTGGATAGGCAAGTTTGAAATCCTTAAAGACGGCTTTCCTATCTCTTTTATTTATTTGTCTTAGATCATTCAACATAGCTATCCATGTTTTCATTAGAAGTACCTCTTTTCGATGGCATCAATTTGGTTAAGCAAGTCTTCACGAATCTTTAAGTAGACATCACCACCTGCAAACTCATCACGACCGATTGGATGGTAGAACTGTTCTTCACACCAGTCAAAGTTATCGTTCTTTGCAT
>Ga0114974_10001778_pt1 | contig 16889 bp, 28 predicted proteins | sample S_130206_EF_Meta_FD_87318 | JGI IMG/M metagenome (GOLD analysis project Ga0114974, IMG submission 87318) | Freshwater microbial communities from Lake Simoncouche, Canada to study carbon cycling - S_130206_EF_MetaG | ecosystem: Environmental > Aquatic > Freshwater > Lake | place: Lake... | reverse complement strand
GTAGCAGTAAAGGCTAAAAAAGAGGCTATTGAGCGTGATGATTTACGCCTGTTGCAATCAGCGCAACAAGCCACCATATTCGAGAAGTCAATGGCATTAGCTAGTGATGAGTCTTTAGCTACAGGATTGATGTGATCTATTTGATTTGCCTCACCACCACAATAGAAGCATGTGTAATTATCCCTGACCAAGACCTGCAATCGCCTGCGCTTATAGATTTGCTTTCCACGTGGATCACCACGTTTAGTTGTCATTAGTAGTGACCTCGCTTCTTATGAATAGCTAAGGCTTTACAACTGTCACCATCATATCTGTGATCTATATATTTAATACCTAAATCAATTTGTTTAAATGGATTAGTCTCTGTCATGTTGAGTAGCTGAGGTATGCCGTATGCACTGCTCTTAGGATTACGTGATGTAGGTGTCCACTGTGACTCTAGTGTCCATAATTTATCTAGACATATATACATCTTGCTATCTAGTACTTTCATGTGAGCATATAACTTGAACATCTCAATACTGTGTTTATCTGTTGCTTTAGCTTCACCTATCGAACTTATTGTAATTACAAATAGCGCTGCCCAAATAGTGAAGTGTCGCAGGCGAGCTATCCGCAGTTGCGGCTCGCTAAGGCGACTGGAGCGTAGCATTGCTGTCAAGTATCGGTTCATAGGTGGTTCACGTATTCATAGTGTGTGTCGCACAATAAGTAGGGGATACGCGTACCGAAGTAGTCTAGGTACATGGTTTTAGTACCTTTCAATCTGCACCACAGATCCATGTCCCATTCGAATATGCGGCACTTCTCATGTCTCGTTACGTGTGCGCTCATATCAGCACATCCTGACTTAACCGATTGGCGATGATCTCGCAGTAGCGCTCATCTAGCTCAACACCTATGGCCTTACGGCCTGAGTTACGAGCTGCTATAAGCGTTGAGCCTGAGCCTGCAAATGGATCGGCTATAGATCCAGGTGGACATTTGTTAATTAGTGTCTCCATAAGACCTACAGGCTTAGGCGTTGGATGGCCTATTGCCTTAACGTGTGAGGATCTAGATTCCTGTGTACTTATGACACTAGGGTGAGGTTTGCCTACCCATCCCTTGCCTAGTAGGTATATCTCCTCATCATTTGGAAACCAGGGATGTGGATTAACACCAGGGAAGCGCCCCATCTTGTGCCAAATTAGGCGGTGTTGGGTGTTAGCGGGGCGATCCTTACGCCACGTGCCAAAGACTATCGCAGCACCTCGATTACCCCATAAGGCCAGCACATCATCACGCGCAGCTGTATCGTGATCGTTAGCGATGTCACCGCCCTGTGCCTTGCGCCTATCTCGTACATCATCGCGCTTGCTGCGATCTGAATCGAAGGTGTTACCCATCCACTCGATGCCATAAAGCGGGTCAGTTACCAGTACATCGCAATCGAGCCATTTAGTGATCTCACGGCAGTCACCGTGATATAGCTCGACCGAATCATCTGAGTAGTAAAGGCTCATACATCCTGCTTCCAGCTCATCACGCCAAGTACGCCGCATCCGCTGCACTCCATGACGTGTACGTAATCAGGTAGATCGTCAGTGACTATGACTATGGTGTGAGGCATTACCGCCTTGCACACCCTGCAATTAAATGCTTGATCCATAAGATGAACTCCTAAGATCATTGATAGGAAAGAGATCGCGCTGCGTTATCCAATAGTTATCTTGCAGGCGGTGGTAGTACCGATCAACGCGAGCCATCTTGATCGGTATCCATCCAGCTAGTGCATAGACAGGGGAGCGGCCCACGACAAGAACGGCCACGTCATCATCACGGTCGGTCTTATTGATTATGAGACTGCCATTGATGTATTTAGTCCACTTGACCTCTAAGCGGCCACCCACATCAGGCTCATCTTTAAACGTATTTAATGTGGGTGTAAAGGCTTTAAGGCCAAAGAACTGCGCCACTGCTATCTCAGCTCCCACAGCCTCAGCGTTCTCACCTATAAATTCGTGAAGGCTCAGGTCTTTATTCCATCGACCTTTGTGATCGGCTCGCCCCTTCATGCCTATTACACGCGCAAAACCAAACGCGTGAGCTTGGCATTCCTGGGCATAATCGAGTACTACGCGGTTTGGCAGGTTAGACATATCCATAAAGTGTCATAGACATCCTGACCACCGAGCTTGGATGCGTAGTGCTGGCCTTTGTCACACCATTCGATGGCAGGTGGCTGCACTTGATCGCGCAGCTCTGATCCATCCATCATTATGCGTGTGCGCTCACCTGTACTGATCTTTATCATCTCAATATCGCCCATCAGTCTTTAACCCACTTAGGTGGACACTGCGGCTTTTCTTTCGATGGACATACATGGCCTTTATAGGCATTGCCAGTCTTGCTGCTAACGCCTTCTTTCCAAATCATCCTGCCATGCGCACAGGTCACAGCTGTTTCGGTTATCGTGCCACCGAGCGCGCCCTGGAGCAGATTAAGGCCAGTGGCTAGTGGTTCGGCTGCGCCTTCAGCTGTGATGGTTACCGTAGCCCAGGGATCACTATCTAATACTGGGGGAGTATCTACCACCTGTGCCATAGTTTCGGCAGTGCTGCGATGCTCACCTGGAGTAAGCAGACTGATGGCTCTACCTATCGCGCTGGAAGTTGTATCCTCGCAGAACCAGCGTTTCATGTTTTGGTTGTAGAAGGCCTGATTACCGTAGGCATAGTCGATAGCAGCTGGAGCTGTATCCTCATGCTCACGATATACGCGAGCCTCGACCAGTATGTAGCCTTTATCTAGATCCACCTTGACAATAGATGTCTCAATACGGCCAGCGGGGAACTCTGATCTAAAGCGGGTTATTCGCTGTGCAATCGTCTCGTACTCAGATAAATTAAACATTTAATAACACCTGGCTTTCTGCCAGTTCTGCCGCGGCTAGCTGATCCTCTAGTGACCAGTGTATGAAGCCGCCTTTACCATCAGGCCAAGTCTCAGCCTGGCGTTTATGGTAGTTACAGTATGCGCGGGTAGCACCCTTGCTGCGGATAGTCACTGAGACAGTGATGATCGTGGCGATGGGTACACATTTGTCGCTAAATTGCCAAGTCTGTGTCTTGGTGTCAAAGTTGCCATATTCGGCCTTGCAATCATTGCAGTATGTGCCAGTGGGAGCGCTCTTAATCATCGTGACACCTGCTCACGTGCGCGGCGCTCACCGATACGAATGCCTAGGGATCGCCCTGTGGCATGGCCATCGCGTTTACCTGAGCGATAGCCCAGTGTGTAAAAGATCGAGCAGCTGATAATGATATAAATCATTAACCAACCAAACTGTGTGCCTATGTCCATTTACTTAGCCCCTTAGTGATATGGTCAAACTAAGGAAGTTAAGGGCTGCTAGTAATTATGTTAAGTGACTAGGATTATATATCCTGCTCACAACTTAACATAATGTAACGAATCGGATAATAAAAATTATCAGATTATACCCTTGATGCTCCCCAGTTTGAGGTGTTTAATGAGTGCTACCACTCATTATCAAAAGTCTAGGGCTGACCCCTGACATTTGTAAAGCGACACGCAGGCGATTTTTTAGGGGGATCGTTATGACAGCACCTCGTAGGCAACCATCGGGGATGGTCAACGTGGTATCGACTGCGCAGCTGCAAGGCAAATTGGAACTGTATGGTTTCGGCGCACATGACGGCGCAATTAATCCAGGGGATCTGCTCATCATCTGCACCGACTACGTGGGCGAGAATATGCACCGCCAAAGAGTAGAGTTCAAGTTAAGGTTAAGAGGTGAGGATATGCACCTATTTGTAGAGGCATCACGTAATGCTGAGATTTTATACGTAGATAATAAACATTGGCTAAAAGCGCCAATGAACGGCGCACCTGTGGATACCCGCTCCATGTCCGAGATAAGGCAGGGGGAGAACATGGCAGCAATAGCAGCCTTCTATGCTCCCCCCCGAACCTAGTTACTTATCCTTGCTACCTACGCCGTAATCTTTAGATCCTGGATCAACACCTTTTAGAATTGGGGCGATAATCGCAGCTATAAATGCATTGGCTAGAATCTTTGGATCAGTTATCCCTGACATATACAGAGCTGCTACTGCGGCTAGCGCTGCACGTAAATAAGACAGTGCCGCGCACTTCATTTGCTCTTTCATTTGGCTATCTCCTAAGTGCCCTTAGTCTTTTAGCCCTAACTTATGCATCAGTTTACTAGCCTGCTCAGGATTTACGTGTAATTCAAAGTGCATTTCATCCTTGCGCCCCCTGTAATCGCCCCCCCAAGTGCAGCCGTATTTCTTAGCTAGCGCCCTAATCATGGGTACTTTTTCAGGTGGGAATGTGCCAATGGCACCCAGTTTGTGGTTCGCAGCATTTAGGTCTATGGCTGTGCCTGAGCTGTGGTTACTGAGTTTGTCAGTCGTACCCCTTACCATTCTAAAACAGTACGCCCAGTCATCTAACACACCTTCATCTATTGGCTCGATTAACGAATGAAATTCGGCAGCAAATGCTGAAAGTAATTCGCCCGCAGCTGGCGCGCATCTAATCTTGATGTTGGTGCCTTTAATTGCATAAGGCTTTACACCTATCTCAGCCTGGTCTTGACTAGCTGGCCAGCCGTTATAGCTTGTGAGACTCATGTTTTATACCTCTGTTTCATTTTTAAACCTAACAACTAAATCACAAGCTTGGCACTGCCATTGGTAATTTGTTGTGCTTAAAAATAATTCTTTATGACCGCAATCAGGCCGTGGTGCTATAAAAGCATCTGCATCAGGATCATAGTTATATCCGATGCCTGCATAGTTGTAGCGGATATTGCCGTTGTAAGACGTTTGGACCCAAGTGCCGCCAAGATTATCTAATAACCATTGATAACCTACATCGCCATTAGGGTCATTGTTATCGCATACGATTACGGAAATTACTTTATTGTCTTTATCAAGTTGCGCCCAGTTGCTCAAATTACACCGCCGTCTTTAGATAACGAACAATTACAAGACCAGAGCCACCAGCAAAACCATTGATGTAACTGGCCTCAGAACCGCCACCACCGCCGCCACCTGTGTTAGCGGTTCCCGCAGTTCCACCAGATCCAGCGTTGTTTCGACCGTTTCCACCGCCGCCAGCTCCACCAGTTGATGCCGCGATAGAGCCGTTAGTTCCACCGCCACCGCCGCCTGCGTAATAACCGCTCACGCCCGTGGTTGTAGCCGATGCCCAACTAGAATAACTGTTTGATCCAGCGCCACCATTACCTGCAACGCGCGGGATAGAGTCTTGACCATTTCCGCCGACTGCGCTTGCACCGCCGCCACCACCTGCTGATCCAGCAGCAGTCGCACCAGTACCACCTGCAAATCCTTGACCAGAGGTTCCAGATCCACCAGCGTTTCCATTATATGAACCACCACCGCCAGATCCACCGCTTATTCCGCCTGGCGTTCCAGTTTGGCATCCACCACCACCGCCACCCACGGCGGCAGTTAATGAACCAAATTGTGAGTTAACGCCGCTAGTACCTCGGTTGCTGCTTGTGCCACCAGCACCGCCAGAACCAACCGTTACCGTGTAAGTTTGTGAAGTTAAAGTCTGTGAAGATAAATATAATAAACCGCCAGCGCCGCCGCCACCACCTGCTTCGCCACCACCACCACCGCCGCCAGCAATGACTAATAAATCAACCGATAGACTGCCATTAGAAACGGTTAAATTACTGCTACTGGTAAAGGTTCTGTAAAAATAAGTTGCATCGGATGTTAAAGTTCCACCAGATACAGATTTTGCTGGTGGTGCTGTAATACCAGCGATTAAATTAGGGATCATTAGCCAATAGCCCCGACTACGTACCAGGCATCTGTGCCAGTCTTGATCATTGCGCATGATTTGTACTGCGCTAGCGTAGGTGATGCGGCGGTTGCACCAGCTGATAAAACTGTTGTTGTGCCACTTGTAACGGCTGAAATTGTACAAAGTCCAGCCCCGATATTGAGTAACGTAATAACTGACCCGATCGGTATCGCCGCTGTTGCATTGGTCGGTATCTTAATAGCGTTAGCAGATGCGTTGCTTTGCGTTATTAAAGTCTGATAGGAATCATTTAGTACCAACGTGTACGTAGTTCCAGTCTGTGCATTAAGTGTAAAGGTGACTAAACCGTTCCACATATTGCTAGTCACTACGTCTCCCGTGACTGATGGGAATCCAGTTGCCATTTATATCTCCTTAGTAGCTCATTGTGTTAGTGCCTAAAACGTCAAAGTTATCAACGCCTAATAAAAATCCATCAATGATGGGTTCAAGCGTGGTCAGCGTGACCTTCCAGTTGTTTAATTTAATATCCATCGCCACGCCAAAGACCTGTAATGTTTTAGTAAGTGTGGAAGTGCCAGTGGCCGCTGGTTGCGTGGTGGTGATAGTTACTGGATCAAAGAAATCAAGATCAAGCGCAGCGATAGTTCCAGCCGTGTAATTATCTGTATAAAGATCGAGCGTGATTGCATCACATCTGACCGTGGTTTCTGCTCTAGAAGCGACATAGGCGCGGGCATAATCTAGTGCCACCGCATCCGTTTGCATCAATAGATTCTGTTGGTTATAGCTGTGCAAGAAGTACTTAGTCACGCTGGCAGTATTGGTAGCATTTTGAGTAGTGCCACCTGCCATAGTTATATCTGCCTTGTTGTAAATCAGGGCATCATTGAATATCCACACGGCGTTGTTGTACGCTATGCCGCTGCCTGTATCCGTGAAGCTGACGGCGGTTTGGTTTACGCTAGTAGTAGCGGTCTTGCGATCTTTAAAGACAAAGTTATTAGACCTATCTACATATAGCGCTCCGTATTCGCTAATTTCCACGGTCTGCATCGCCCCTAGCGATGTGCGCGCTGTACCAGGATCAGCCTGAAGTGTGGTTTGACCCGCATCTACCTGCCTTTGTGATGATGGCCAGGATATGGTGTCCAATATATTATTGATCCTCGCACCGCTTAACTGGCCAGCGCTAGTGCCGCTAATAGTAGATACCTGCGCGTTCTGAGCCAATCTAAAAGCATCCACAGCTGTAATGGTGGTGAAAGATACATCACCTGTGTATTGGGGAGTCGTGGTGTTATAGCTCGTTATGTAACCTGAGAAAATAGGATACGTGACTGCCCCATAGGTTGCAGTGATCTGTACTTTCCGCATTGGGCTAAGCAATCCATAATATGGAGAATTTACATTTTGGCTGTTGAAGTCTCCATTTGTATCAACAATCTTTAAACTCATAGTGCCAGTTTGGAACTGATCTGACTCAGCTGAGCGCCCGCGCTTAGTAGATATTGCATTGACCTGATCTGATACGTCAACGATCACTGATGCGCTATCGGCTAAAATGTTCGTTCCTAAAATGCCCGAACCAATAATGAAGGCTTGTGCAAAACCTGGCCCAGTCGAGAAATTTATGGTTGCGTTAATTACAGGAATCGCCATTAGCCGATAGCCCCTGCATAATTTGTCGAATCGCCAAAGCGATTTAGACGTTGCAATGCGCGCTTGGTGGCCTCAGTAAAGTAATCCTCAGTGCCGATAGCATCATTAAATATAAAGTTATTGGTTACAGGCGCGGCAGAAACAGATGTATCTACTCCTAAACTTTGCAAATATGATAAATAATCAGCCAAAGTCTTTTCCGAACTAGCAGCCAAAGCTGCGGCATCCGCTGCGGCTTTTTCCGCTTCAGCTGCGGCAATATCAGCTTCAATTACTACTGCGTTAATAAATGTAGGATCGGTAGCATATTTATCAAATTGACTTATTGGCGCTCCACCCATTTTTAATTCGCTAACTCCCATTGCAGCTAATTTAGCTGCGGTAGCTAAATCTCCTAATGAAACAGCTGCTAAATATTCAGCTCGTAATTTTTCTTTATTAGCAGCATCTAATTCAGCCAAGCGTTTAGCTGCTGAGTTGGCATCCTCATCCATAATAGTAAGCAAACTTCTAATACGTGCCTTTTCAGCTTCATCTTTAGAGTTGAGCAGGGCAGTCTCCAGGTTGATGCGATCCACATCGAAGTTCTTTTTCAGCGCATCTAGGTCTGCCTGTTTCTTTTTATCAGCTAATTCCTGTGCCTTGCTTTGATTTTCTTTCTTTCTTAAATCTGTGCCCTTTTTAATTGTGGCAGTTTCCAACGCGCGGGCAGCTGTCTGAGATGTGAAGTACATGGATGTGCCTGTGTAAGGCGTTTTGGATTGTTGATTTTTAGCACCATAAGCCTGTAGTTGCTGTTGAGTTAGGCCAGCGGTTAAGCCGACAACTGCACCAGGTATAGCACCCACACCGCCGCCTGCAATTGCGCCTATCCCTGCACCAGCTAAAGTGCTGGCAACTAGGCCACCGAACTTACCTGTGTTTGGCCCTAAATTGATTCCGCCTAATTCTTTGGCCTTAGCGATAAGTAATGAGAATCCGTAAATTGTGTCTGCGGTATTTTGTGCAAGCGTTTCCATTGCATCAGCGGCAGTATTGATTCCGTTTTCTCCACTTAATGCAGAAATGCTATCTAATAAACCTTTGCCAATAATCTCTTTAGAGTTAGCAGCTGCTATAGATAGCGCTTCCATTTTTTTAGCATAAGTATTTAACGCACCTAGCGCTTGACCTTGAAATTTGCTAGTAAGGGCTGCGGTGATCTTTTCCATATCACCAGTCTTTAAAATAGCCTTTGACAAACCTGCGTTGAGGCGGCTCAAGCCTTGCGTGTTACCTGCATACCCGCGAGCTAATGCCTGTGAAACGCTAGCCAAATCCTTTGTTGTGCCCGCTGAGACATCTAACGCTAGCTGTAAGCCTTCTTGTGCCTTAGTGACTGATCCCGTTGAGGTCAGCAAAGTTTGGAAGGCTGGCCTTAGCTCATCATCGAGAACGCGATAAGTCTGTTGCATTCGAGATATGAACCCTTCGGTGGCAATAGTGGCAAATCCGTTGCCAGTATTTTTAAGCGCTATCTCTAGCGACTTAGCTGCCTTCTCATCCTCGGCAAATGCCTTAACACTGGCCTTACCAAAGGCGTAGATTTTCTGAGCTGCAAAGACGGTGGCAAATGTTTTAGCTAAGCTCAGCGTAGTTTTTTGGAATGAGGTTAAATCTTTCTGACCCTTTTTAAGCGCAGCACCGTTCCATTTGGCTACGGCTGAGACTATTAGGGATGCCATTATGCAGCCAATCCAAAACTGCCAGGGGTGTTAGTGGCGTTGAACGTTTTTACCGCTGTGCCTATGGATAAGTTAATAGCGTGAGCTGCGCGGCCTTGATCCTCAGCCCAGGCTCGATAGATCAAACGCCCCTGTAATGGTCTGTTCTTACCCACTAGGGAATCAGATGCAAATTGCGCCATAAATTGCTGACCAGCGTTGGGATTAAGACTTTCTGTATATCGGTTACCGCCTGGTGTCTTACGCCCTGATGTTTCATAGATCGCGCCACCTGCGCTGCGGTTAGCTACGTAGTGGCTGACATTGAATGCTGTGCCTTTATTGCGCTTATTATTACCAGGTCGGTAAACAATGCCGCGCTTAGTCTCGGACTGATCGTACTTAGGGAACGCTCGATAATTTACCGTATCCTCGGATGAATCAGGTGATGTCCAGTTTCTTAACAATTGATTATTTGCAGGTGCATAATTTCTAGCTTTATCGCGTATAGGGATCATCACGCCTTTAATCTGTTTATCCATACCTTTGTATAGATCCTCATCAAAGACCTGCATGGCTTTAAGAGTTTCAGCGTAGCCTGCGATGTTTACTGGCACGTTGTCGCTCCTTTGCTCGATCGTTTAATACTTGCAATACCGCTTTAAACATAACTTCATCCATCAGTAGGACTTGATCGGGGCTGATCTTTAACTCAACGGCAAGGGATGCCACTAAGTATGTGAACGAACCCCGATCTATCCTTTTGGGTTTTCATCCTCGATCACTTCGACCGAGATTAAATCTTTGAGGAAGTCATCACCAAATGGTGGAATTACCTCAGTACGCATCAGCGCGTTGTGAGCTAACCAATAGAGGTCAGAATTTCGCTCATGCTCGCGCAGTTGCTTATACAGGCCTTGACCTGCATATTTTTCGAACGCGACTTCAACCACAGGTGTAATGCTCACGATGCTTTCCCCTGTAGCCCTTACGATCTTTAGTCGTGCCATTTATAGCTCCTTAGAATGATCCTGTTGTTGCGTATGCAACAGATGATGTACAGGTGAAGGTCATAGATGAACGCGCATAATCAGCTGGTGTGCCAGGCGCACCGACTGGAGTTAGGTTGTTAATCAAGATTGATACTGTGTACAACGGATTTGTTGCACTAACTGCTGTGCCCTTTACAGGGATTACTACGGCTGTAACGGATGTGCCGTAAGCGGCCTGCAAGGTAGCTTGTACCGCAGATGCGGCGTGATCGTTTAGGAAGTCCACAGCTAGCGTGCTGGATTCCAAACCCTTTGCATAGGTGTGTGATGCGCTAGCGCTGGTGGACATCGCGGTTGTTTCCACCTCGTCAAATGTCTGCGTTAGCGTTATTGACGTAACGTACTGACTTAGATCAATCGTGGCAATTTTCAGGCCAACGTTGTTATCTAGATAAATTGCCATCGTTTATTCCTCATCTTTCTTAGTAGTTGTAGCCCCAGGTACTGACAGACCGAGTTTCCGTAGAACCTCTTTGTCTGCCTCGGTTGGATATTGGTCTGCCATTTTTAGCTCCATGTCGTTAGTGTGCTGATGTTTACGGTAAAACTGAGAAGGTCACCTGACTGTCCAGTAAAGACAACAGGCGCAGTGGTGTTACCTATGTTGATGGGGAAAGATGCGTTCTCTAATTTGTTATACACGGCCACCATAAACTCCTCGATGGCCGCAAGATTTCCCTGGTTGTCGTAGGCCACGGTTGTACATACAATCTTAAAGTTGGCCAGTGGTGGCAGATTTACGGCATTATGATTAGATGCTGGCACGATATAATCGCTATCCGCAGGCGCGACAATAACTGAGTTAGCCATCACTGTGGCAGGCGGGTAACTGAAAGTTTGCCAAACTCCAGGATTAGCTAAAAGGGTAGCTAGTGTGGAGCGCAGGGTAGTGATCGCGGCAGGCATTTATCCAACCATAGATTTCGGTGACATCCACGGGGCGAGAAGGCCACGAATCTTGCCAATCATTGTGTTACCCATGCGATAAGGGGAAGGACTGAAAACATCTGTACTTACGCCACCAGTTTGTGAAACCTGTCTTGCCTGCCAAATGTCAACGGCCATTATCATCGCCGCTTCTCTAACACTTGCGTTGGCCGCGTATGCAGTGGTCTTTGTATCTGCACCAAGCGCAGTGCCATAGGGGAGTACTCGTCTAAAGTTTTGATTAGCCGCAGTCTTTGTGTACTGAATAAAACTATAACCCTGAGGATTCTGATAATAGTTAAGCTGCAAGTTAAACGCTGGCAACAGGTTAGATGTGCCAGTACTAAATGGAAACGTGCCAGTAATCGTGTAAGACCCATTGAATGTCGAACCAGCCCCAGAAATCGCCACGGTTTCCCCAACCGTAAATATTCCAGGGTTGGCCAACATTACTGTTGCGACATTAGAGACTAATGCTGTTCCCACTACAGGCGCAGAATCAAACCACAGGAAGGAATTGATTTGATCCTCAGCCGCCTGGCAGCAAGTCTCGACATCGCTATCAGAATACAAAGTGCCAATATTTAAATTGGTTCTCAGTTCTTGCATGGTCACATACGTAGCTGCCACTTTGTACTCCTTTCTAAGGGGGTCGGTGGGTGAAAGGGCTAATCACCCACCGACTACTAGGGGATGGATCAGGTCAGATTGAAGCGAACGATTCCGTTAGGCATCTTGGCGATCGTGGCCATATAGCCATAGATTGCAACTTGAACCTGCAAATTGCTAACTACATTTACGCTCATGTAATTAGTGGCGCTGCGATAAACGGTGAAGGCTTCAGGTGCAAGAATCAATGCACTATCGTCAATCGTGGTAGTCGCAGTAAAGTTTTTATCAACATAAAGATCCAGACCAAGAACATTTCCACGAATACTTCCAGGCTGTGTAAGACCTGCCGCATTCATCGGTTGGCTGGCCGAATAAATTGGCCTTCCAGTTGTATCTTGGCTGTTCATTAACAATTGCCATTGTGAAGGATTGGCCACATAGTTTTGTGCAAAGTAACCAGTCGCTTGATAGACCTTAGCGGCAGCATCAGCTGCGTAGTTAATAATGCCTGATGATGTAGCAGCTTGTGTAGCGCCTTGCTGTCCAGCCTGGATAAGAGCAGCTAGAACAGTTTGGTCTAAACGCTTTAGGTAAGCATTCTGTAATTGGCTTGTAAGTTCTGCAAAGAAATTTGGATCTGATCTTTCAAGAAGCTCAATGCTCAGCGTATTCATACCTGAATATTTTGAGATTGTGCCAGTCAGATAACTGGTTTCCATCCCTGTATTTTGGACTGCACCAGCTTCGGCCTCTACAGTTACTTCAGGTGCAACACCTGAACCGCCGCCTGCGGCTGTAACCAATGAAGGGACATTTATTGTCATGCCACTAGATGGAAGTACACCCTGTGAGCAGGCATCTATTGCAGGCGTTCCAAAGCGTGTATTCGTTGGAAATTCTGAAAGATATTGTGTTGGACTGAATGCAGGATTTGTTGTAAAACTATCATCGGCTGCGGTCACGTAAAGTTTTGATTCCTCATTACCGAGTGCAGCTTTGATCTTGTGTTCTGTGTATGCACCCATTGATGTAATCGGTGTACGCACTGTCTGACTGTTTAGTACTGAAGGGCGGATGATTTGGCGGGCTGCCTCTACTGACGGTGCAGCCGCTTCCTCGGTCTTATCCTCGTTAGGAGTTTCGGGGGCTGTGGTCACAGCGGCCTCGCTTTCTGTTTCGGTTGTTTGATTTGGTACTTCTACTGTTTCGCTTTCGCTAGCAGCAATTCTTTGCACTGCGGCTGACTGGAAGGCCGCTGTCTCAACCAAAGAGACTTCGCGGAGTACAGCCGCAGTCACCAGGAGATAATCTTTTTCAGGCTTTGATGCTGTCACTTCAACACCAACGGATAAGCCATCCATGAGTTGTTCCTGGGCTAGCAAAATTGCTTCAGATCCACCTGCACCTGCACTGACTTTAAACTGAGCATACAAACCGTCATCGTTTGATTGAATGCTTTGCATTCTGCCTACAGGTTTGGAACTGTCGTGAGACATGAGTAGCTTCACCTTTGATGGATTAGCAGCTGTGATGCTATTAGGCGCAAACACAACCTTGCCTGCACTCGTATGTCCGACTTCACCATAAGGTGCAATCTTGCCCGCAATGATGCGGCGATCTGATCCGTCAATAGCTTCAATAGATCCGCTAAAGGTTAATATCATTTGATTCCTCATTTCCGTATGGGGTCATGCTTTCCATTTCACGTGCAGTTTCTACATCTATTAAATCGAGCGCTAGCATTTTCTCAATAGCATCAAGTCGTGCCATAGTGTCTGCGCGTAGGAATGTTTCATCTACTGCAAATTTTACAATATTGCCGTGTGCAGTTATGTCATCCATTGAAAGTCTTTCTTCAATTGCACAAATGTACGGTTGCAGCGTGTAGGCCACATATTCTTTTCTTGAATCTAAAACGTTTTGATAGGTCATGCTGTTATTCATATCTGCGCTGACCATAAATGCTGGCACGTTCATTAAACGTGCAATCTCGGTGCTGAGATACTGCGATGCCTCGTTGTACATCATGTCTTTAGGACTAAAGCCAATATTCTGCGCTTCTAAAGTGGATGTGAGGAATGCAGTACTACGACTTTGACGTGATGACTTCCAAGCGGCCAATATGCCTTGCACTTGCGCTTCAGGAAGGTCAGCACCATTATTTTTAATTACAGTGGTTGCCATCGGTGTGGCAGCTGATACCGCAGCGGCCTTCTGTATGTCTATTGCAGCCTGGATAGTACGACCACCAGTTTCTAAGACACCTGGCAATAAACTTTGGAAAGTTACAAGACTGCCAATGCCTGACATCGGAACTTTAACGCCATCAATGCAGTAGTAAGCGACTTCATAACCTTTTGGATCAGTAGTAACAGTGATGCGAGTATTAGCTACCCATTCAAAACCTGACGGCCTTCCGTCATCTGCATATAAAGAAGTCACGCGCCAATATGCAACCGAATAAAAAATTAACGAATCAACCGTGTACGCAAGCGTAACTGCGCGCGGTTGTCTGATGTCAGGTTGTTCTAACCACAGCGGGCTTTCTAATTCTTTACCTGTTGATTTCTTGTATAGCTCCAGGGGCAGATATGAAATAACGCCGCAGATAAGGTTTCTGCATCTTGAAACTGTGGCCACCTGGAGCGCGGTCGAACGATCTATAACACCTGCGCCGTAGCCATTGTTGTACAGGCCGCCGTAGCTATATGTGCCACCACCAAAACGATCGGACATAATCGCAGGGGCTAGCTGTGCATCAACCTGCACTTTATCCTTGCTGCGTATGCCAATGGCTTCCAGTAATCCCATGCAGGGATTTTTTCAGTCTGTCAAGCATATTCGGGGAGCGTGTCGGCGTGTCGTAAGCGTGAAATACCTGGTGTGTCTGTATTGACACTGTATGTACAAATGCTATAATTGGGTTATGGCCAGGGCGGTCATAGAAAATAGTTAGGGGCTAGAAATGACTACAGCTACACATAAGGTCAAATATTCAAACACTCGGATGGTTAAAACTACCCGCGTTTATGATGATATTACTGAGGCGCAAATGCAAGACATTATTAAAGAACAGCTTGCCCTAGATAACGGTGTGCGCATTTTTTCGATCTATCACGCCGATGGCTCACGTTGTCCATCATGGGATAAGGTCGGTGCATAATGACTAAAACCATCACAATAAACATGAGCGCTGAGGATTTTAGCTACCTATACGACACCAGCATGAACTGGAATAGCGTGGACTGGCAGGTGCAGGATGGTCGATTCGATCCAATGCCTGATTACCGCAAGTTCGTGCGCGCCTACTGGTTTAACTCATATTCCAGCCTGCTACTAGCTAGATCATTTGTAGCAGCTGAAGGATTTGAGTACTCAGTACATTTTGATGAGGCTGAGGATAGCGGTTGGGTATTGCTCACCGATTTCGGTGGCAAGCTCTGATGCAGACACCTGCTAGATCCATACGTGTACCCGATAAGTTATGGAGCAGGGCTAAAGCAAAGGCCAAGCGTAACCATACGACTATCAGCGCAGTAATAGTGGCCGCATTACTATCCTGGGTTGAGAAAGACTAGCTGTACACCTTAGCTTCGCTGACTGGCTTAGATAGGTGCATCGTTAGCATGGCCAAGCCAATAGGCGCGGCCACAGATCCCGCTGATTTCTTTCTGACGATTCTCCAGCCTGTATCTTTCGAGCTGCTCGCCACATTCAGCATCTGTTGATCCAGCACTTCCTGACCCGCGTGAACAACACGTTTATTATCAATTGCATCCTTAAAGGTCGAGCAAGCGGTGTAGAACTGCGCACCTACGCAGGCCTCGACAGCAACACCTGAATTACGTAGGCGCTCAGCTATAGCGGCAGTGGTATAGGAATCATGCAAAACCAAGCGCGGCAGCCATTCGTCTGCCTTTTTCTTGATGTCCACAGCTATCTGTAACTCATCCACAGCAATAAGGCTTTCCCAGGTCTGTAACAGCTGTAGCGCTACGCGACCATCAGGCAGCACTGCACCAGCTACTAATGAGGCCGATCTGCGTGTGTGAGGATCTACGTCAAAGGCAAACATCACAGTCATTCCTGGATTCATCACCATATCTTTGTCAGCTAGATCTTCCCAACTGCCAGGTGTCCAGGGTGATGTCAGTCCAGTATTTACCCACTGGCATAACGTCTCGGTTCGAGCTGCGACATTGGTAGATGTAGCAATCGTCTCCTCGACGGCTTCCTCGCTAATCAATATTCCAAGCGATGGATTTGCCATTGCCCATGCACTGCGATCCCAAATGTCACAGTTTTCAGGGGCGCTATATTCGTAAAAGCCTAACGATCTCGGTGGCCGCTCCATAGATCGCTGTCTCATATTATTTAGCACTTCTGATTCCACAGTGCCGGCATTCGATGTGTAAAAGCGTTGGGAGTTTGGGCGCGTGAGCGTGGTCGATTTACTAGCATCCATTGCGGCTTCCGATACCTCACGAAGCTCATCAATCCATAATACGTCTGCCGTTAAGCCGCGCGCGGAATCAGAATTCGCAGCTACGACTTCGATGCGGTTACCGTTTTCTAAGTGCAGGCCTTCGTTGCCTGTAGTACGCCGCCATGCTGTATCTATCTTGCCACCTTTGACTTGCTTTAATAAGAAGTCATTTTTCTCGACAATTAGCACCATGATCTCCAGGGATCGGATGGCCATCTTGCGCTGAGATGACATCATCAGGATATTCTCCTCGCCAAAGCAAAACAGGCCTGCCAGCATCCTCATACGCATCATGTGCGATTTTCCGCTTTGTCTTGCGCAACAGAAAAGGCTGGATTTCTTTACGAACATCCCATCCTCATCAATTACGCTCATGTCATCAAGAATCAGGCGTTGCCAGGGAAGTAGGGGCTGGCCAATGCGTTCTGCTAGCTCAGCTATCTCGCCGCCTCTAGTTTCCCCCTTGAGCCAGGGTGTGTGTAGGCGTGGGTGAGTAGCCCCCATCAGGCGCGGTTTACTTTTACTATTTTCTGTCTGCATTTAATTACCATCCGAGCGGGAGCGGGGGAGTTCGTGATCTACGCTGGCCATTTTCGGGGCAAAAAAAGGCAAAGC
>Ga0114974_10001777_pt1 | contig 16902 bp, 16 predicted proteins | sample S_130206_EF_Meta_FD_87318 | JGI IMG/M metagenome (GOLD analysis project Ga0114974, IMG submission 87318) | Freshwater microbial communities from Lake Simoncouche, Canada to study carbon cycling - S_130206_EF_MetaG | ecosystem: Environmental > Aquatic > Freshwater > Lake | place: Lake... | reverse complement strand
GCGGTTGTGTTGGGGGTCTCGATGGATACGGCCTTACAGACGGTCCGGGCTAAGTTGCCAATCCCTGTAGTGGGTATGACTGAGGGAGGTCTGTTTACCGCTTGCCTGTTAGGTCAGCGCTTGGGGTGTTTGACCCTGGGCTCACATATGGCGCCTTTGTACGAGCAACTCTCAGCTAGTTACGGCTTGGCGAATCGCATCGCTAAGTGGCATGCACCTGATATCGCTGCCGCCTACGAAATTGGCCCGAATCCCGAAGTTACCGACGTACTTGTCAGAGAGTGTGACGTGTTGATTGATGACCATCAGGCAGATGTCATCGTGTTGTGTGCAGCCGTTCTTACAGGCTACGCAGCGTGGCTAGCGCCTCGACTGAGAGTGCCGGTGATTGACGCAATTCAAGCCGCGGCGCTGCAGGCGCTTAGTTTGGCGCGATTAAAGGCATATTGATGGTCATGGTTTGTCTGTGACGAACCTCATATTAATGCGGGTAAACCCGCATTTTCGTTTTGGGCTGCATATCAAGACGATGTTTCGCTAAATGAGAAGCCACCTAATCATGCAAGTTTATTGAGGGCTCTAAAATAGCCCTACTTTGCTAACCTAGGTCAAGCAGTTAGGGTCCAGAATGAGCTTAACTGTATCCATATCCGTAACCAGAGAGAGTCACAGTGCCATTGCCAGACAGCATTGAACGCGAGGAAATCCATCAACGCCAGATCACCATGCGAGCCTATCGTCGAGTTGATGGTCTGTATGAGATCGAGGGTCGAGTGGTCGACAATAAGCCGATTGAGTTCGTGGCGCCCCTCACAAATCGTGTGTTGGCACCTGGCCAATCCATTCACGACCTACGGATTCGGTTAGTCATTGACGATGAATTCCTGATCCACGATGTGATTGCGTCATCGGACGCCACACCTTTTGGCATCTGTAAGCAAACGCCGCCAACGCTGGCAGTCTTGAAGGGCGAGCGCATTGGTGCAGGATGGTCGAAGTTAGTGCGCTCTAAGTTAAAAGGAGCCGCTAGCTGCACGCATCTGATGGAGCTGCTTGGCCCGATGGCGACCACTGCCTACCAAGCCCTCTGGCCTGTGGTGCGTACCCGCCCTGATCCTTTGGACGCAAACGGACGCCCCACCAAAATTGACAGCTGTTATGCGTATGCCAGTAATCGCGAAGTGACCTTGAAGTTATGGCCGAAGTTTTATGACGGACCTAAACCCTGAATTGCCCCACGCTATACTCAAATCATTAGATAAACAAAGGGATGCGGCGCGTTGATAAACGATTTGCTGACAGACCTAAAAATGGAGACTTCGAATGCGTTCTTTGTTGTTTGTGCCGGCCGATAGCCCTCGTAAACTTGAAAAATCGCTGCAAAGCGGCTCAGATGTTCTGATCTTTGATCTTGAAGATGCCGTGTCACCTGCACGCAAAGAAGATGGCCGCGTTGAGCTCGTAAAATTTTTAACGCACACAAAAGCCTCCGGAATTAAAACGCCAAAACTGTACGTGCGCGTGAACGCCTTGACGACCGGTATGACACTGGCTGACTTGGGTGCCGTGATGCGCTGTCGCCCTGATGGGATCGCGTTGCCAAAGTCAACGGGCGCGGCTGATATTGCTTTGCTCGCCGCGTATCTCGAAGCCTTCGAGCAAATGTTTCCAACGCCTAGCGGTGAAGCAACCCAGACCGCAATCTTGCCTATCGTGACAGAAACCGCAGAAGCACTGGCGGGTTTAAACAGCTATAGGGGTGCCTCGCCACGCTTGGCAGGGTTGATGTGGGGCGCCGAAGATTTAGCGGGCGACATCGGTGCACTGACCAACAAAGATGAAGAGGCGCCTGAGCAATGGACGTCTCCCTTTAATATGGTGCGTAATCTCTGTCTGTTTGCCGCCGCTGCCGCAGGCGTCCCCGCGATTGATACGGTACCCACCGATATCAATAATCCCGAGGCCTTGCTGCGTGAAACGCGTCGCGCCTATCGTGATGGTTTTTCGGCAAAAGCGGCGATTCATCCGGGTCAGGTGCCTGTGATTAATCAGGCGATGACGCCCGATGCACAAGCGCAAGAGTGGGCTAAGCGTGTGATTGCGGCCTTTGCCGCCAACACCAGCGTGGGCGTCGCGACGTTAGATGGCAAGATGCTTGACACTCCGCACCTTCGGCTTGCTAAAAAAATTGTTGCGGCGACACAGCTGAGTTAAAGACTCAAGGCGAATATTGATGTCAGGCCCGCTTGCAGGCATTCATGTTGTTGACTTGACCTCCGTTGGGATGGGCCCGTACGCGACCCAGACCCTAGGGGATATGGGGGCTGAAGTTATTAAAGTTGAGACGACTGACGGCGATATTTTTCGTTACACGACACCGTCTGTCCACCCTGGAATGAGCGCTGCTTTTGTTCAATTGAATCGCAATAAGCGCAGCATCGTGCTCGACTTGAAAAAAGCAGACGATTTAGGCGTTTTAAAAAAACTCATTGAGCGGGCCGACGTGCTGGTCTATAGCGTTCGGCCGAACGCCATGCGTCGCCTGGGGTTGGATTATGAAGCGTTAAAACAAACGAATTCTCGACTGATTTATTGTGGCGCTTATGGCTTTTCAGAAAAAGGCCCATATGCCGGACGTCCTGCTTTTGATGACATCATTCAGGCCATGAGTGGGTTAGCTGATGTGCAGGGGAGAGGTGCAGCGCAGGCGCCTGCATATGTGAACTCAATTATTGCCGACAAAGTATCAGGGCTCACGACTGTCAATGCCATCGTCATGGCCTTGTACGAGCGCGAACAATCTAAACAAGGCCAGGCAATCGAAGTACCAATGTTTGAAACCATGGTGGCATTCAATCTGATTGAACACATGGCGGGCGCAAGTTTTAAAGACTCTGCAGCCTCGATGGGTTATGGCAGGATTTTGTCGAAATTTAGAAAACCCTATCGCACCTTAGATGGCTACATTGGCTTGCTGCCCTACACCACAGAACAATGGCGTCGATTTTTTGAGGTGGCGGGTTGTGACGACGAGGCTAAAGATCCTAGGTTTATGGATCCTTCGCAACGTGCCGTCAACATTGATGAGATGTACGAGATCCTAGAAAAAATCGTAGCCCAGCAATCGACCGAGTATTGGGTGACAACGCTACAGGCTGCAGATATTCCTGTGACCGCTGTTCGCTCGCTCGAAGACTTATTAGAAGATCCTCACCTGAAAGCGATTGATTTTTTTCAAACAGCCATGCATCCGACCGAAGGTGAAATCAAAATGCCAGGGATGGCCGTGCAGTTTTCGCGCACACCGGGGTCGATTCGTCGCTTGGCACCTCAATTGGGTGAGCATGGTGCTGAAATTCGTAGCGAACTGAAGACAGACAGGAGATTATCGGAATGAGTGGCCCTTTAGTTGGTGTGCGCGTCATTGATATGACGACAGTATTGATGGGGCCTTACGCCGCTCAGCTGATGGGTGATATGGGTGCTGATGTGATCAAAGTCGAATCGCCTCAAGGAGATTTGGTGCGCGATCTTGGGCCGATGCAGCATCCTCGAATGGGTGCACTCTACTTACATGTGAATCGCAGCAAGCGCGGCATGGTGTTGGATGCTAAAAAACCAGCGGGCCTCGCGGCTGCTCTTAAACTCATCGCAACGGCAGATGTGCTGCTGTATAACGTTCGTCCTCAAGCGATGAGCCGACTTGGGCTGGGCTATGACGAAGTTAAAAAAATCAATCCTAAAATTCTATATGTGGGTACGTTCGGCTTTGGTCAAAATGGTCAATATGGAAATAAGCCTGCATTCGATGATCTGATACAGGGTGCAATCGGTCTGCCTTCTTTGATTCAGCAAGCAGGCTCTGACGTGCCGCGCTATGTTCCATCCAATATTGTTGACCGAACAGTCGGCCTCTATGCGGTAACGTCTGTGTGTGCCGCATTATTTCATCGTGAAAAGACTGGGCGAGGACAGCGTATCGATATTCCGATGTTCGAGACGATGCTGAGCCATTTATTAAGTGATCACATTGCAGGGCAAACGTTCGATCCGCCGAATGGTCCAGTGGGGTACCCGCGGTTGTTAGCCCCAGAGCGTCGTCCGTATAAAACCTCAAACGGATATGTATGTGCCGTGATTTATACAAACAAGCAATGGGAGTCTTTCTTTGCGGCGATCGATCGTTTAACGATCTTTCAAAACGACCCAAGATTTGTTGATTTGAATACCCGCACGCAGCATATCAATGCACTCCAAGGAATGGCAGCAAAAATATTTTTAGAGCGTAGTACTGAGGAGTGGCTGGCGCTACTGACTCAGGCGGACGTCCCGTGCATGCCACTTCATACGCTCGAGACGATCTTTGATGACCCCCATCTTAAAGAGGTTGGTTTATTCAAATGGGATGACCATCCAACCGAGGGCCGGGTACGTCGAGTCGATGTGCCAACGCAATGGTCTGACTCGCAGCCCGTGGTCGGAAGGCCTGCGCCACAATTTGGGCAACATAGTCGAGAGGTGTTGAGTGAACTTGGCTACAGCGACGCCGAAATTGCGAGCCTGATTGAGCAGGGTGCGACGGTATGTGCGAAAGCGCCATGAGTTCAACTCCAGCGGTTGATGGTCGACTGAGTCATGGCTGAAACGACCGACGCCATTGACTTATCTCGCTGGCTTCGGCCAGGCGATACGGTGTGGTGGAATCAATGCACGGCCGAACCGCTTACCTTAACCGAGGCACTGGTCTCGCAACGACAAACGATTGGCCGCATCTCGGTCTTTATCGGGCCAACCTATACGCCTACCTTGCAGCCCGAGCACCGCGATTACTTTGACATGCTGAGTTACTGTGGGATTGGTGAGAACCGTCGCTTGATTGCGGCAGGGGCGCTTGAGGTGATCCCTAGTCATTGTTCACAAATGCACGGTTTGATACAAGAGGGCACGATTCCGATTGACGTCGTTTTTTTACACCTAAGTCCAGAAGGGCCAAACGGTCAGCGCAGCCTTGGCATTGCCAATGATTACTTGATTGCAGCGGCAAAACGCGCGCGTGTGGTGATTGCAGAAGTGAATCAGCAGATGCCCTGGACGTATACCACTGAGGCGTTAGAAGGGCTCCGCATTGATGCTTTTGTGCACTCAGATCGCCCCCTGGTCGAGTTGCATCCTGGGCGCGTACAAGAAGTCGAAGCCAAAATTGCCGAGCATGCTTCTGCGTTTATTCATGATCGCAGCGTGCTTGAAATGGGGGTCGGCGCGATCCCTGAGGCGATTTTGCAATCGCTTAAAGATCGACGAGATCTGGGGATCCATACGGGTATGTTGGGCGATGTTGGTGCAGACCTGATGCAGTGTGGTGCCGTCACAAACGCATTTAAAAACATCGATCGAGGCTTAACGACTGCGGGTGTGTTGATGGGTACGCAGCGCCTCTATGCATACGCGCATGAAAATCGCCAGCTCAATCTGCGTCCGTATAGTCACACGCATGCAGTGTCAGTGATCGCCCAGCTTGATAATTTTGTAGCCGTGAATTCTGCGGTCGAAGTAGATTTGACTGGGCAAGTAAATGCCGAAATCGTGAACGGACAATATGTGGGTGCGACCGGAGGCCAGGTTGATTTTACGCGTGGCGCTCAATTAGCAAAAAACGGGCGATCCATTGTTGCCTTGCCGTCGGCGACTAAAAATGCCCAGCAAAGTCGTATTGTCGCGCGCATTGCATCCGGCAGCGTCACCACGCTGCGTACAGATGCCGACGTGATTGTGACGGAGTGGGGCGCTGCTCAGTTGAAAGGCCAAACACTCAAAGAACGGATGCGACGGATGATTGCGATCTCTCATCCAGATCACCGCGAGAGCCTGGAGCGGCATGCGCATGAAGTACAGAATTAGACTCGGTACAGCATAATCCAATAATAATTATTAATAGGAGTGCATCAATGATTGAACGAATCCATCAGGTGATTAGTCGCTGTGAGCGATTTTTAAACAAAATTGCTGCAGTGATGCTCTTCGCAATCATGCTGGTGGTCGTATGCGATGTCTTTTTGCGCTACTTTTTTAACTCGCCTCTGTCCTGGTCGTATGAGTTGATCTCACTTTATTTGATGGTGGGCTTATTCTTTTTTGCCCTGTCTGATACGTTGAACCATAACGGGCATGTCAGCGTCGATATTCTGCATAATTACATGCCTTCGCACCTTCGGCATTTTGCCGAATGCGTGGCGTATGGCTGTGCAAGTGTAGTATTTATCGGCATTTTTTATGTGTCGATCATCCGAACGTATGAAAGCTTTATCGGCGGCGATGTCATGGCGGGCGGCATTGCCTGGCCGACGTGGGTCTCGTATGCAGCCGTACCCCTTGGTTGTGGCTTGATGCTATTGCGAATGCTTTTTAGATTCGTTGGGCATGGGCTGTCAGTGATTCAACGACGTTCTGTCATCGCGTTGCCTCCTGTTGCCGGTACCGAGGAGACTCTGTGATGCTAACAATATCCGTCGTACTGCTATTGTTAGTTTTACTCGCCCTAGCTTGTCCGGTAGCGCTTTCTCTAGCGGTGGCCGGAGCGGTTGGGCTTTGGTCGATTGGTGGTCTCAGTATGGTGTTGGGTGTGTTGCAAACCACGCCGTTCTCGGCAGCTAGCTCTTACGAACTTATATCCGTACCGATGTTTGTGTTGATGGCTGAATTCGTTATTCTGAGCGGAGTGGCTGATAGCTTATTCAAAGCAGCGGCAACGTGGGTTGGACGCGTGCCAGGCGGGCTTGGGATGGCCACAGCAATCGCCGGCGCGGGGTTTGGTGCGATTTCGGGTTCGAGTACGGCTTCCGCTGCCACATTGTCAGCGACGACAATTCCAGCGATGTTAAAGCAGGGCTATGAGCCTCAACTAGCCTGTGGAGTTGTCGCGATTTCTGGCACACTCGCCATGTTGATTCCACCCAGTATTGCGTTAGTGCTTTACGGCATTATTGCTGATGTGAGTATCGGTCAACTGCTGGTGGGGGGCGTCATTCCGGGCATCGTTGTCACATTTGCAATTATGGCTACGGTCTACTATCTCGTTTGGCGTGACCCGAGTCGTGCGCCTCTGGGTCAGTCGTACAGCCTCAAAGAAAAGCTGCTGTCGCTTAAAGTTGTTTGGCCGATGTTGATTTTATTTATGGCCGTGACGGGATTCATTTATACAGGCATCGCAACGCCAACAGAAGCTTCAGGCTTAGGCGCCTTTGGTGCGTTTGTACTGGCGTGGCAAGCAAAAAAGATCAATCTGCAAAGCACAACCGATGCATTGACGCGCTCTGCCCATACAAGTTGCATGATCGTACTGATCATTTTGGGCGCGCATATTTTCGGTTACTTCTTTACGTTGACGCAAACCACGCAAGAGCTTGTCAAGTGGATCGGTGCGCTGGATGTCTCGCGTTGGGTAGTGATGGCGATGATCTTGTTTGGCTATTTAATACTTGGTTGTTTGATGGACCAGATCGCGATCCTGATTTTGACTGTGCCAATTGTATTGCCCCTGGTTAAGGCGCTCGGTTTTGATCCTATATGGTTTGGCGTGATTGTGATTGTGACCGCAGAGGTTGGCATGGTGACGCCGCCAGTCGGACTCAATGTGTTCGTGGTCTCGAGGTATACGGGCCGACCGTTGGCTGAAATTTTTCAGGGCGTGATGCCTCACGTCGTGGCGCACATACTCGTGATTGCGTTATTTGTGGTTTTCCCTGAAATTATTTTGTGGTTACCCTCTACGATGAAGTAATTCTTTGATCTAAAAAATAATAAACACATTAACGGAGCCAAGATATGAACAAGACTGGGTTTTACTTTTTAAGCAAGAGGTTGCCTTATGGCATCGTGGCGAGCTTGCTGATGCTTGGTTTGAGTGCATTGGTTCAGGCACAGCCCATCAAGTTTCGTGTGGGAGACTCCTTCCCGAATGGCCATTACATTCCAAAATCTGCAACGATCCCTTTTTTTGACGAGGTCAAGCGGTTGACCAATGGGGCGATCGAGTATGAATATTATCCAGCAGAGCAGCTGGGCAAAGCGAAAGATATGCTTGCGCTTACGCTGGCGGGCGTCGTGGATATTGCTTATGTTGCCCCTTCTTTTGTCGGTGACAAAATGCCACTTGCCGCGGTGGCTGAGTTGCCGTTGAGCTTTTCGACCTCATGTGCAGGCACGGCAGCTTATTGGAAAATTGCGCAAGACGGCGGAATACTGGACAAAAAAGAATTTAAACCGCTTGGCGTGCGCGTGCTGTTCACCTTGGTATTACCGCCCTATCAGGTGTTTTTTGCCAAACAAAAAATTGAAGGGATCAAAAGCTTTGAGGGAATGAAGATTCGTACGAGTGGTGGTGCAAAAGACATTGCTGCACGCAAACTTAATGCTGTATCCGTACAAATGGCTACGCCAGAAGTCTATGAATCACTTTCAAGAGGAACGATTGATGGCATGTTGTTTCCTTACTCAAGCATTTTGTCGTACGACTTACAAAGTTTAGTAAAGTATTCAACGATTGGTGAAAACTTTGGTAGCTTTATCGTGAATTATGTAATTAGCGAAAAGCGTTGGAAAACACTTCCTGCCAATGTTCAGCAGGCTATGGTGCAAGCCGGTAACATGGTGACGGCTCAAGCGTGTATTGTTTCTGATGAGCGTGAGACGGCTGATGTAATAAAGCTTAAGCAAGCGGGCGATACGGTGGTTGAATTGCCGGCTGCAGATAAAAAGAAATTGCTCGAGTTGATGGCGACGGTCAGTACGGAGTGGGCACAGGCCCTCGATAAGCGGGGCAAAGCGGGAACTGAGATTTTGAATGCGTTTCAAGGAGCGCTTAAATGAAAACATCATTGAAAATTATCATGCTAGGTCTACTCATTACTGCGGTAATGTTTAGTCAAGTGCGGGCTCAAGAAAAGTTGCGCGTTGCAGACTCTCTGCCAGTTGGTCATTTTTTTGCAGAAACTGGCACTAAGTTTTGGATGAGTGAGGTGGCACGCATTTCAGGGATGCCGATACAGTTTGAATACTATCCGGCTGAGCAACTTGGCAAAGCCAAAGATTTGCTTGCCTTGACTCAGTCAGGAGTCGTTGATGTGGGATATGTTGTGCCCTCGTACGCGTCAGACAAAATGCCCTTAAGTGCGGCCGCCGAACTACCTGGAGGGTTCTCGACCTCGTGTCAAGCAAGCTTGGCCTATTGGAAACTCGCACGCAATGATGGAATTTTGGCTAAACAAGAGTACGCACCAAACGGTGTTCGTCTGATGTTTGTGATCGTGTTACCGCCATATCAGATCTTTTCTGGAAAAAAAATAATCGACACATATAAAAACTTAGAAGGCATGAAATTGCGTACGGCTGGCGGAGCAATGGACGCGACTGTACGCAGTTTTTCGGCGGTGCCTGTGCGGATGTCGGCGCCTGAAGTATATGAATCCTTATCCCGCGGCACCATTGACGGCATGTTGTTTCCGTTTGGTAGCTTGTTGTCGTACGATTTGGCGGGTATTAGTAAGTACGGTACCTCAGAGGAAAATTTTGGTAGCGCGGTACTTGCGTATATGATGAGTGAGGCTCGGTTTAAAAAATTACCTGTAAAAATTCAACAGGCGATGGATGAAGCGGGTGAGGCAACGACTCGACGTGCCTGCGGGATCGCAGATAAAGATGTGGCGACGGACATTGAAAAAATTCGACAAAAAGGGGTCACCTTTGTCACGCTTTCGGCCGCAGACAAGAAAATGTTATCGGACAGCATGCAAGTGGTAGCGGCAAAATGGGGCCAAGGCCTTGACCAACGAGGTAAGCCTGGTACCGCAGTTTTAAAGGCATTTCAGTCAGCAGTCAAAGAAAACTAAGCAGTATGCGATAAATAGTCGATAGTAAAAAGTTAATAATTTATTTTTGGACGCATGAACATGGACTTTTCTTTTACACAAGAGCAAGAGAGTATTCGCGAAGCGATCAGTAAGATCTGCGAGCGCTTTGATGATCATTACTGGCTCGAAAAAGATCGGCACGGTGGTTTTCCAACTGAACTGCATCAGGCGTTGGCAAAGGACGGCTGGTTAGGGATTTGTATCCCTGAGCAGTACGGAGGCTCGGGCCTGGGGATCACCGAAGCGTCGATCATGATGCAAACGATTAGTGAGTCTGGCGCGGGTATGAGCGGTGCCTCGGCTGTACACATGAATATTTTTGGCTTGAACCCTGTGGTGCAGTTTGGCACCGAAGAGCAAAAACATCGCATGTTGCCGCCGTTGATCTCTGGCAAAGAGCGTTCGTGTTTTGCAGTGACTGAACCCAATACGGGTTTAAACACGACCCAATTGAAGGTCAAGGCTGAACGGGTCGGTGATCATTATGTACTGAGTGGCACCAAGGTTTGGATTTCGACGGCCCAGGTGGCTGAAAAAATGTTGATCCTGGCGCGCACGACACCGCTTGAACAGGTGACAAAACATACCGATGGTTTAAGTCTCTTTTATACAAAATTTGATCGTGACTTTATTCGTGTGCACGAGATCGAAAAAATGGGTCGTAAGGCGGTTGATTCAAACGAGCTTTTTATCGATGGTTTAAAAGTACCGGTTGAGGATCGCATCGGTGAAGAGGGCAAGGGTTTTCATTACATCATGCATGGTATGAATGCCGAGCGAATCTTGATTGGTGCTGAAGGTGTTGGTCTGGGGCGCGTCGCGCTTAAAAAGGCCACTGAATACGCTAAACAGCGCGTGGTCTTTGATCGTCCGATTGGGATGAATCAGGGGATTCAGCATCCTCTGGCTGCAAATTGGATGGAGCTTGAGGCGGCAAATTTGATGGTATTTCAAGCAGCCTCAATGTTTGATAAAGGGGAGCCCTGTGGCGCCCAGGCCAATGCGGCAAAGTATCTAGGTGGAGAGGCGGGCTTTAATGCTTGCCAACAGGCTGTGATGACGCATGGAGGTTTTGGCTATGCCAAGGAATACCATGTTGAACGCTATTTGCGCGAGGTCATGATTACCCGAATTGCGCCCGTGAGCCCACAACTGATTCTGTGTTTTATTGCCGAGCGCGTGCTTGGTTTACCCAAATCGTACTAGGAGAGCACCATGGCAGGTTTGTACTTTGAAGAGTTTGAAGTGGGTCAAGTGTTTAAGCATTCAATGACGCGTACCGTCACTGAAATGGATAACGTGCTGTTTTCAACCCTGACCATGAATCCCCAGCCGCTGCATTTAGATAAAGAGTTTGCGTCGAAAACTGAATTTGGACAAATCCTGGTCAATAGCCTGTTTACATTGGGCCTGGTGATTGGTCTGACTGTGGGTGAGACAACGCTTGGCACGACGATTGCAAATCTTGGGATGACCGACACTCGGTTTCCGCATCCCGTTTTTTATGGCGACACGATTCACGTCGAGACGAGAATCGTTTCAAAACGCCTAAGTAAGTCTCGTAAAGATGCAGGCATTGTTGAGTTTGAACATCACGGCATTAATCAGCGTGGCGAAATCGTTTGCATCTGCGTGCGTTCAGGGTTTATGAAATGTCGCCCCGTCTAAGGTGAAATCGGCGTTGAGCAACATCCGATCGACGGACACTAAAATGTCTGTTGTGGTGTTGGTGGTCTGCTTTATGTTCAATTTGTTAGGGCGTGGCATCGGAGATGCCTATGTGACGTTTCTGTTGCCGCTCGAAACACAATTTGGCTGGAGCCGGTCAGAGATTTCGAGTGTTTACTCGATCTATATGTTGGCGAATGGATTTTCTGCTCCGTTTATCGGCATTTTGTTTGACCGCATGGGCCCACGCATTGTGTACGCGTTGGGATTCTCCAGTTTGGGTTTGGGGTATTTGACTGCCGGCAGTTTGACCGAACTTTGGCAGTTTCATTTGTGCGTTGGTGTGGCAGGTGGAATTGGGGTCACGTCTTTGGGGATGGTACCCGCCCAAAGTTTGATTAGCCGTTGGTTTCCGCATAACACCAGCACGGCGATCGGAATCGCGTATGCAGGCTTCGGTGCAGGTACGTTAGTGATGGTTCCTTTTGCACAATATCTCAACGAACTGGTCGGTTGGCGCCACGCCTACCAGATCCTGGGCGCAATGATCTTGTTGATTTTGCCCTTTGTGATGGCGTTACCTTGGCGCATCATCCGAGCAGGCCACTCTGATTACGTACGGTCTGTGGCTTCGATTCCGCGGGCAACGCATATGCTCGCGCCACTGCGCGCCGCAATCAAGTCGCCCGGTTTCTGGGCGCTCGGACAGGCATTCTTTTTTACGTCCGTTGTCATCTATACCGTGTTGGTACAGGCGATCGCGTTTTTAGTTGAGTCGGGGTTCACTGCGCTTGAAGCCGCCAGTGCATTTGGGGTGGCGGGCATGCTCTCAGTACTTGGCGTTGGCTCATCAGGAAAGCTTGCCGACAAGTTCGGTCATCGCGTGATTGTAAGCATCACGTTTACCTGTACGTTTTTAGGGCTCGCGAATTTGTTGGCAATGGCCTTTTATCCGTCTGGGTGGTTTTTAATTGGGTTTGTTGTCTTTTTTGGAATTGCTCAGGGCGCCCGTGGTCCGATCATTTCCGGGCTGTGTACAAGATTGTTTCCCGGACCCGGGCTGGCGACCATTTATGGCACCTTGTATACCTTTATGTCGATGGGGGCTGCGGGCGGAGCGTTGCTGTCAGGTTGGCTGCACGACGTGACAGGCGGCTACACCGTGAGTATTATGTTTTCGATGGCTATGGTTTTTTTAGCAGTGTCTCCCTTTTTATTCTCACGTACGCTGCGTAAGTTTGATTAAGTATGGTCCTCAGACTGATTCGTTTGTACGGACTCTCTTGACCTTTACCTAGATTATGGGATCATGCCGATCATCCCCATCGTTTAGAGATGTGTCATGCAAAGCAGAGCTGATTTTTTTATTCAAGCGGCAACCAAGATGGTTGTTGCGTTATCTTTTTTCATGTTCGCAGCGAATCCAGCGCACGCCGCGCTGATCGATGATCTGCTAGATGGACAACATGTGCTCTTAATGCGTCATGCAGATGCCCCGGGCGTTGGAGACCCGCCGGGCTACAAACTGGATCAATGCGAAACGCAACGTAATCTTGGCGATTTCGGACGCAAACAATCCGTCGAGATCGGACGATGGTTGGTATCGCAGGGCGTCGCAAACCCAAGGCTCTTTAGCAGTGCTTGGTGTCGTTGCTTGGACACGGCACGCTTGATGTCGTTAGGCAGTGTTGTAGTTGAACCCTCGTTAAATTCGTTCTTTGACGAGATGAGTTTGGCTAAGCGCCAAACAATTGCTTTACAAGAATTTATTTCAAAGCGCTTGAAAAACGAACCGAAACAGCCGTTGATTCTGATTACGCATCACGTGAATATTGAGGCCTTTACTGGACGTGTCGTGGGGGTGGGCGATATGGTGCTTGTCCGTGTAAACACAGACGGTAGCCATGTCAGTCATCAGTTGTTTCCGAGTCCACGGCCTTAGGTTTGTCTGAGATATATTTTTTTGAGCCCAGCCTCGGCAAGTATTTCAGAAGTGCGACTTGATGGACTGCAAAATACGACCTTTTGCCTGTGCCATCTCATCCAGGATGGTGTAATGATTGAGGCCAGGCATATTTTCGAATACGCCGGGCGCCTTTAAATTTGAACGGTAAGCGGCAAACTCGATCGTTTGCGTTTGCATGGCGGGTAGCTCGGCCTCTCCGACAAACAGATCCAGCACTTTGCCAACCGTGGCGGGTAATTTGATGGGCGAAAAGCGCAGTGCGGTCGCTTCGTCTAGGCCAAGCTTGTCATTAAGATAGCAATGACGCATGGGTTCAATATCATAAATGCCACTGATGGCAGTACCACCGATCACGCAGGGTTCATCAAGCGCCATGGCGGTTAAATGACCGCCCGCAGACCAACCGCTGAGCCAGATGCCCGGATTACTGGCGCGCCGCGCCGCGATTTTTTGACTGACGGCACGTAGACCCAGGCGGATATCTTGAACGATCTGATCCATCTTCGCTTCAGGCGCTAGGGTGTAGCCCATCATGGCGACGCTAATCCCTGCTTCTAGAAAGGCTGGCACGATGAAGGTGAAATCGGTTTTTGCTCTGTTCTGCCAGAAGCCTCCATGAATGAAGGCGACGACCGGGCTTTGATCGCCCGCCGAAAAATAGTCATATGATTGTCGGGCACCGCTGCCGTACGAGAGATCAAGGTGCGTAGCGTGGGCAGCGCGAAACTCTTGGCTACGGCGACCCCACGCCTCAATGATTTCGGCACTATTGGCAACCGCTTTGGAGTTGTTGTAGGCGTCATCGCGTTGTTCGCGTGTAAGAGTCGTTGACATGAGGTGGCTCGCGTTTAATTTTTAGGTTGGACGGCGCCTGGGTGCCAAGCATTTGCACATTGGCTGCAGGGGGTAGAACGGTGCCTTAGCTTACCCTGAATTGAGGGTTTTCGTAGAGGATGCACGTATTTATGTGAAGTATCAGCAGTCAGTTCGCGGTGCGCTATAAAATAACGCTTAAAGCACCCCTTATCTAAGCTGTTGGACTTTTTCAGGATTGACCGCGTGACTGAACAGACGATCTACCTGCTCAAGGCTTTTTTCTTGGGCATTGTCGAAGGGCTGACTGAGTTTTTGCCAATCTCAAGCACAGGTCATTTGATTTTGTTTGGTCACTTGATCGAGTTTTCTTCGAACGAGGCGAAGGTATTTGAGGTGGTGATCCAGTTGGGATCCATTCTTGCTGTGATGTGGATCTTCAGGGCCCGTTTGGTTCAGCTCGTAGTCGGAACCGTGCGGCTAGATCCGGTTGAAGTCGCGTTTATGCGTAATCTGCTGATCGCCTTTCTGCCCTCTGCAATCGTGGGGTTACTGTTCATCAAGGCGATTAAATCATTGTTTTTTCATCCAGGCGTGGTGGTTGTGACTTTAATCGTGGGCGGTTTCATTATGCTCTGGGTCGAACGTCATCGCCCTGCAAGCGGCGTTGATCCGCGCGCGAGCGCTTTAACACTCGAGCAAATCACCTGGCGCCAAGCGTTTGTGGTCGGGCTGTCGCAATGTCTGGCCATGGTGCCGGGTACCTCGCGTTCAGGCGCGACGATTATCGGTGGAATGCTGTCTGGCATTCAACGCAAAACTGCAACTGAGTTTTCGTTTTTTCTTGCCATGCCTACGATGCTGGCAGCGGCTCTTTACGACACCTACAAGCACGCAAGCTTATTGAGTCAACAAGACGTACTCGCGATTGCAATCGGTTTTATTAGTGCGTTTTTAAGTGCATTATTCGTAGTGCGTGCGGTACTCGCATTCGTTTCGCGTCACACCTATCGTGTCTTTGCGATTTATCGCATCATATTGGGTGTGGTGGTGGGTGCCTGGTTGGTCTGGGCGCGTTAACCAAAGACGCTTACGTTTAGTCAGTCGTCACTCCAGAATCCTGAATAATCTTTTTCCATTTTTCGCTGTTACTTTTAATTTACTCAGCGCTTGCCCCAGAAGTCTGGACAATTGTTCGCCATTTTTCGCGATCACTTTTAATGAAGGCAGCAAACTCTTCTGGTGTGTTTGAAATGGGGACTAAGCCGATTTCTTGAAAACGTGTGCGCAAGTTGGGATCCTGCAGGGCTTCGCGCAGCGCACGATTCATGCGTTGAATAATTGAGGGCGAGGTGCCGGCAGCTGCCGAGATCCCATACCAATTGCTGATGCTAAAGTCAGGCAAACCCGATTCTGCCATCGTGGGTACGTCTGGAAACAACGGAAATCTCTGGTCAGCGGCCATGGCAATCGCGCGTAGTTTTCCAGTGCGCGTATGACTAATAGCATTCGGAATACTTAAGAACTCCATTTGGATACGACCCGCGACCAACTCAATGACGGCTTGGGCTCCGCCTTTAAAGGGGATGTGATTGATGCGTGTGTCGGTTTGCAGCATAAGAAGTGCACCGCTCAAATGGCCGGCGCTTCCGGTTCCTGCAGAGCCATAAAATACTTTCTCTGGATTTGCCTTGAGATAGGTGATTAGCTCGCCCAGATTACTCGCTGGTAGAGAAGGATGGATGGTTAGAATGAGCGGTGCGTCTGCGACGAGTGTCACATGTGCAAAGTCGATGTTCGGATCAAAAGGAAGTTTTTTGTATAAGGACGGATTGATCGCGAACGGACCTGTGTAGGTCAGCAAATAGGTGTAGCCATCTGGCGTAGATTTTGCAACGAGGTCGGTGCCAATGTTGCCCCCGCCGCCCACTTTGTTTTCAACGAGTATGCTCTGACCCAACGAAGTGGTCAGTAGCTGAGCAAGACTGCGTACCGTAATGTCTGCGGCACCACCAGCCACATAAGGCACGATAATTCTGACGGGCTTGGTTGGCCATGCTTCTTCGGCCGACACGCTGGCTTGACTATAGACGGCGATCAGCAGTCCGGGAAGGATCGCTTGCTTAAATAGTGTCCAAAGCTTGATGATGCGCATCATCTGAGCCGTTTTGATTGAAGGTCGTGAGCAAGGTGCAGCGAGGTCAATCGACTGTAGCAGTCTCTTTCAGTATCGTCTATCAAAAACTTAGCGTCTGCTGATTTGGTGATTTTTGCCATTTAGTAGTAACTTCTTGCAGGTTTTAAAAAACTACCGCCTTCGCTCAGGCACACTGAGCTGATTAACCCTAAAGGAAGCCCGATGCGTTTATTCAGTTATCAAGATCAAAGCCAACAAAAACGTGTGGGCGTGTTGCGCGCCAAGGATTCGAGTGAGTTCATCGATTTGGCGGCGAGCGATGCGACGTTGCCTAAAACCATGCTTGAAATCATTTCAACTGCGGGGGCTCTGGAACGCGTAGCGCAGGTGTCAAAGAGCGCAACGGCTGTCGT
>Ga0114974_10001776_pt1 | contig 16906 bp, 46 predicted proteins | sample S_130206_EF_Meta_FD_87318 | JGI IMG/M metagenome (GOLD analysis project Ga0114974, IMG submission 87318) | Freshwater microbial communities from Lake Simoncouche, Canada to study carbon cycling - S_130206_EF_MetaG | ecosystem: Environmental > Aquatic > Freshwater > Lake | place: Lake... | reverse complement strand
TACTGCAGTAGGTGATTTATCATATGATGTCAAGCAGACTAAGTATGTTAATCCTATCTTTGCTTTTCATAATATCTATAACTATAGAGATGCTGGTATTACTGATGAGGTATATCATGGACAACCTCCTCGTTCCACCGACTTTGCTGAAGCAATGAAGTTTAATACTAATGACTGGTATAACTTCAATGTGCGTGAGTGGGGCACCAAATGGGATGTAGCCGTATCTGAGGATGATAAGTATCCTGATACTACAATTGAAGAAGCAGAGAATGGCGAGAACTATGTAGTTCATTATAACTTCCAAACTGCTTGGTCTCGTCCAATGGAAGCCTTAATTAAACTATCATCTCAATACCCAACATTACTCTTTACTTTATCATATGAGGAAGAGACAGGTTGGGGTGGAGAGTTAGAGATTCTTCGTGGTGTAGTTATCTCAGAATCAGAATACGACAACATGTGTCGTGATTGTGATGCTACTAACCAAATGGAGTATTGCGAAGAAGATTGCGGAGAAATCTGTGGCAACTGCAACTGGCTTGGCGAGGCAGACCTAGAGGCTGTAGCAAAATGTCAGACCCATGCTATATACTTAGAAACTAAAGTGCCCGAATATAGAAAGGTGGGAACCGAATGAGTTTTCTAGAGAATGAAAATGAAATGGTAATTGACATGACATATTCTGAGATAGGAGCAATGCTTGTCGAAGATTGGGTTAATGCTAATTTAGATGAAGGGCAAATGTTTGCAGATTTTAGATTTGCAGAAATGTCCGACAGCAATTACTTAAAAGGTAGATTTAATCTATTCTATGATTTAAATGTAGGAGACCAATACTATTTAGAATGTGAGGAAGAATAATGTTAGGTTATACATATCAAGATGTGCAGGAGTTTGGCAACGGATTAACATGGGCAATTGATAATGCTCCAAATGAATCTATTAAGAGAAGCCTGCTTGATACATGGAATTTCTTTGAGGGCCTGCTATCAGAAGGGTATGTAGCAGAATGACTCGATCATCGAGCTTTATTGAATATATGAAACTTCATTTACTTAGTCTTGAACAGGACCTAGAAATGAATCCTGAATCTATCAATGTAATTGATATCCCAGGACAAATTGAAGCAACCAGGCATTTATTGTCAGTGGCTACTGATATAATGGAATCTACTAACGAAAGGTATGAATAATATGAATGCAGAAGACATTGGGCTCCCGCCCCATTTGCAACGTTTGGTTAATGCTGGAGTATCGGGCCTTGACATCATGCACGGTGAACTTAAAAACCTAATGCTAATGGCAGAGCAGGAACTTGCAGACGCAATCGAACGGGAAGAAGAATCAGAAGAAGCAATGGATTCTATGGTTCGAACAGAATGCGAAGGGGCACTAGACACCTTGGTAGCACTATATGAACTAACATACCAACTATCATTTGCAATTGGTATTAGAGAAGAGAATAGAAAGGACGGGCACCTGTAATGGCACATGAATTTAAATCAGAAGTATTACAAGTTAAATTAACATTAGACCGAATGGTTGAAGAGTTAAATGAATTAAAGGTATTTCCTTCATTGGTATGGCTTTGGGTATGGGATGTAATTAGGAATATGCAGGATACTAATCCTAATGTAACTCCTTTTAATCCCGTCCAAGAATATGTGTTTGTTGGTGACCTTGATGTTGTATTCCAAGCGCTTTGGGACCAAGTTGACAAGACTGGGTTCACACTTGAATACGGGGTTGAGGACCTTGATGAAGCGATTCGTGACTGGTTAATCGACAATGACTTCCTAGTTGCCTTGGATGATGACGGTTGGTTTGACGAAGAAGGCATGTTGGATGACGTGCTGGACAATGAGGAGGAGACGACAGATGCAGATGACAAATGAGTATATCAATGATCAATTAAATAAAGCCCAAAAGCTTTTGTGGAGTGGTTCGCTACACGAACAGGATGAGGCCCACAACATCATTGCTAAATTAATTAAAGATCGGGAAGGCCTGATCCAAAATTCGTAGGGGCGAAAAAAGTCCGTTACGACTACAACTAAATATAGGCGGAACCAGGCTATTTACAAATTCGTAAATAGTTGATATAATAAATATAAATCAATTCTCTTGAAAGGGGAAAACAATGACAACAAAGCGTGAATATCTAAAGCAGCAAGGAATCACAGTGGGTGCCCGTGGACGTTTCTCAGGTGCAGCAAAGACAGCTCTCGCAGAGGCGGAGAAGTCAGGTATCAAGTTTGAGGCGGAGACAAAGTCTAACAAGGCTAACTAACTCAATCTTGGGGGAGGGTCAGGGGAACTTGACCTTCCCCCACCTATTTGGTAAAATTATACAACTTAACAGGAGGCGGAACATGGCAAAGAAAACAGATGAGCAAAAACTAGTAGAACAGATAGCACAAGCAGTAGATAATCATTGGTTCAATCCAAGCCTTGCTGCTCAAATCTTAGTTAATTATCCATTATACACACAAGATAAAATTATGGAACTCATGTCAGAAATCATTAAACTTCAGGCGGGAAGATTTGAAGTAGAATGGACACACAATACTACATCACAAGGACTCATGTTAGCAAGTCATCTTGCTGAAGTAATAGAAATGCATGCTCCAATAGAATAAATATATAAGACCGAAATAGATCAATTAGATCTAAAGTATTACTCATATATATCCCAGATATCCACAGGTTTATCCACAGCCTGTGGATATTTTTTGTGGGTATTGGGGGCATATATTTCGCTTTACGAAGAGCTATAAAAAATCCCTGAAATTTCCCAGAGAATCTCACATAATGAGATCAATATATATAATTATCTAATCAAACATATATAGAATAGATCAAAATCTGTGGCAAATTGGGGGCAAATTTTCCCCTTTACGAGAGGTATTTACAAATCCTGGAAATTATGATATGGGTCAATTTAGCTATTGACATGCCAATATTAATATGCTATGCATATAATGTGGGGCAAAGTGGGGGATTATGGCTTTAAGTGGGGAATCGCTCAATTACACATATATCTTTTATTAGATTAATTAGTAATAATTGATAGTGAATTAATAGTTAATTTAATCCTAGATCATCTTATCTATGCAGTCAAAAAAGGCTTCTAAGGGGGTTTTAAGACCATATGAAGGGCGGGGGGATATAGGAGTTTTAGCCGTATCTGTCATCATCTTGCAGTATTTCTTGGAGCAAGTTAGATGGCATATCATGACCTGCTTTGGCGTGTTCTTTTAAATGTCTAGCTAAATCTACATCATTGGTTATCTCTACACTGGCTGAGTATAATGAATATTCATCTTGCCCTTCATTTAACCAGCATGCACAACATTCTATATATCCGCTTACATGGGGATAGATATATATATCACTATCGCTAAATCTGCTATATGCCATCATTGTTCCCGCCCTTTTCCCAATATGGGATCCCATTTTCATCATAATCAGATCCTAATCTATTAAGCAATTCTTGGGTATCTGGATCTGATAATAGGGATTCTATGATGGGCTGCATATCATCATCCATAGCACCACAATTAGAGCATGTTACTTGACCATCAAGGTCTAGTTGATAGTCACATCCATATTTAACGCATATACTATTGTTCATATTAGTCTTCCATCTCCTCTAATAGTAAAGCCTTATTCATCCAGATTCCGCCCTGCGGATCTATTGAATACATCATATACATCAATTCACCACATAATAGACATTTGGGTATTGCTATTAGTTTAACTACATCCATGTCTATTTCTGACCCACATTTACATATCCAACCGTAGGTATGGCTATTTCTCATATGTTCTCTCTCCCGCCGCACTTTTTCGCTTCACTAAATGGGGCCTATATTAATCAATTTTAATATATTTATGATCTATATCTCCATCTTTAAGTATCTCAGTATTTGAGATAGATGGCTTTTCTTTCTTCCAGCTAAGGAATGATTTAATATAGACTAAAGTATATGCAACAGCGGCAAATATGAAGCCGTATTGATTAGTAGCAACTGCGTAAATTATCCACAAGCATTCGTTGAATATGAGCCATAGCCATGCCCACCTATGTTTACGACCTACAAAGAATATACCAGTTACACCAATTGCTGCTAGGATATACGACCACATCTAGGCACCCATCCTTTGTTGTTGTAGCCAAGCCATATAGTTTAGGAATATAAATAGCCCTAGCATGAGGATCAAAAATGGTTTCATCGATCTATTAATCCATATTTATTATCTCTGGTCCAAAGATAATCCCATAGATCAGTCATGCTACTGTGCCCTGTATCGTCAAAATAGTAACGTCTTGCGTTACTATCGTAGGTATATCCATACCATAGTCCGCCCTCTTCCCATGAAAGATTAGTTGCAGGCTCTTGCATTGCAGCATCAATAGAGTCATAAAGATGAACCTCTTCAAACATAGCCTGTCTTAGCGGTGCCCATGAAAATATCAATCTAGCCAATAGTTCAATCATTATCTTCTCCAATTATCCACCATAATACGGTTGCCACAAAAAATATGCCAACCAAAAACCCTAAAAAAAAATTAATCAAGCTCTTCACCTCTAATTGGTATCATGGCCGTGCACCTTTTGCAATATTGATACGTTCTTCCAGTAAATGGACACGATCCGCCTGGTATCAAGTCATGGGACTTTAATCTGCATATAAATACATTTAAAATTCTTTTAATCATCCCAGCTTCCGTCCTTAATTGGCTTCTTGTAGTGCCCCTTTGCAATACTTATAGCAATCATACGCATACCAACTGCGTTTAAATGGTTATTTTCCTCGCCCAAATCTATAGATTCCAAATCTTTGACTATCTGTTCTCTGACTGCTTTTACTATATCATGAGTGCCATTGCAGTTCTTTTCTGCATCTGTTGAAAACCCACACTTACATTTTCCCATTTTTTTCCATTTCTCTTACTTTTTTAATAACATAATTTAAAAACTTTGGATCAGATAATACTCTTGCAATTATACGAAACTTATAATACCAATAAAATGAACTTGCAGTTGACCATGCTGCTAAAAAAACCCATGTGCTAGTCTCTTTCCACACCTGCATCTTTGCTCTCCTTGTCTCCATTTAATATCCAATTTAAGTAAATAGATCCAGGCAAAAGCTTTTGTTTCTGTATGTAGGCTTGGTCATATTTCTTGCTTAATCCAGCGATAAATTGCTTATGTTCTAACGCTTTCTTTTTTCTTTTTAAATTCTTTTTAGATCTATTACTCATCTTCTTCCCAATCAAATGCGAAGCCGTCTGATTCTAAGACCTCCAAGGCCTTGTAGCTTGCATATGCGGTAGCAACCACTAAACAAATTAGAGCCACAAGGCTTAGAGATTTTTTATTCATTAGAATGGAACCTCAGCATATGTCTTAAATGAAGGGAATTGATCTCCTACTGGAGAGCCTGCCTTAGACAATGTGTATGTAGTTACTGCAATGCTTTCTGCAAGTAGTTCATATGATGTTCTCTTGTTTCCTGATGTGTCCGTCCAATTTTCTTCATACATCTTTCCCACGATGATTACTTCTTGGCCCTTCTTCAATACAGACTTAGACTGTTCCGCCAAATTCTTCCAAGCTTTTACTGTCCACCATGAAGTGTTCTTATCTTCCCACTCGCCAGTCTGATCATTCTTTGTTCTATCGTTTGACACGACACGCAAACGAAGTCCATTTGAGCCAACTGATTCTGGATCTTGACCTAATCGACCCACAATTGTTACTGTTGGATTTGCCATTTTTATTCTTCTTTCCCACGCTGTTACAAGGCAAATACTTTATCTGCCTATACTATAGTATAATATATTTTTATATTTTTGTAAATAGTTTTAAATTAAAAACCATTAAACAATGTTAATTCATTTGAAGGCTTAGTTAATTGCATAACCTTATCTCTAGATACTTGAGTTGTTCTACTAATCTTTTTATCAATATACATCCCAATAACCTCATATGAGTTTACTGACCAATATTCTACCTCTGGAAACTTAGTAATATCTGCAAGGATGTAACCCTTTACGCCTTCAAGTTTTTTTAGAAACCCCTCTTCGTCAAAATTTCTTCCCGCTCCAACCATGCTGCTTGGGCAAAAATATGTTCCTCCAGCAGTAACTGATCTTACTTCCCACTTTTCCCCGTCAGCATCAAATAGGTCAAACGAAGCACCTTCCGACTCTGGGAGCTTTCCGCCCAATACTTCCTTGCAAATACGTCTTTCTAATATAAAAGACATTCTTCGCCCATCTTTAAAGTATTTAATTACATCTTCTTCATCTAGATGCATAGCATCAGACAACTTAGATACATCCCACGTAAGTTTTCCACTAATGTCCATTTATTAATAATACCAAATACTTGCAGTTTAGTCAAGCATTTTTTTTAATTGGTTTAATGTTAGGCCTTTTCCAGTTACGATAAATCTTATGTTCATCTAACCAAAGAACTATCTTCTCTCTTGGTATCTTTAAATCTTCCGCTATCTCCGTAACTGATCTTTCTTGAACTACATACTGCTGATACAACCAATCTTTGTCCATATATTTAAACATAAGCCCCCTTAAATAATGAAAGCCCACATAATTAAATGTGGGCCTTCATTAAAGTAATCAATTATACTTTCTTTCGTCCTGTTTTCTTTGGACCAACTGTTGTTTCTCTACGAATACCATGCTTATTGGTATCTACCTTTGTCTCTGGTCTTGGAAACCCAGATTTAAATTTGCCTTGACTCGGCTTCTTTCTTGCTGCTTCTTGTGAAGTTACTGCTCCAGATGGTTGATTATTTGGTGGAGCTTCCATTCCAGTTCCATTAATATCTGACATTAATTCATTTCGATCTGTGGGGCATTGGTAAGTGGAAGATTACGTTCCACTCCAATAGTATCTTGTGACTCTGTTCCAAACATTTCTGGTGATGGCATTTGGCCTGGACCAACGTCATACACATTTTGATTAGGCAACTCTACGCCCATGAATGCTTCTGAATTGCATCCACACATTGCACACATATTAGTTACCTGTGCCGAATGCTGATGTTTCTGCTGCTGTGTGAACCATCTTATTTGTTGTTCCTGCTGGACCTTGCTGTGACATGTCCTTTGCTGGGAATGCTGATGCTGGGTTCGGAGCATATGCTCCATCAATGTTATTTGTTCCTGCTGGCTTTGTGTTAGCAAATCCGTCTGTGTTAATTCCGTCCATTTTGTTTCTCCTATAGGGTTTAATTTAGATGGGTCTAGAAGTCCATCTATCCATCTATTATAGCATTTAGTTGATTAGGATAAGGGTATCCAGTGTTGTTCCCACAATGGATGTAAGTTAACAAGTGGGACGACATCGTATGCCACTGTTATTCTTGGGCCGTCCCAGTCCCAATCACCCATTGCATGTGGATGTCCTGTTTCAGACAATATTGCCTTATTATTTTTATTAATATTTTCAACTAATTTATCATCGTCTCCGAAAAGCTTATAGCTTGTTTTTGAAGGTTCTGCATTTACACAATAGTATCCGTGAAAAAATGGGGCACCCATTCCTGGATGATCGTGCCAATTTAATTTTCCTTTTTCTTTATAATTTATGTTAAACCATCCCTGAACCATAAATCTATGTCTATCAAAATCTATTCCATAATATTCGCAAGCTTCTACTGTCATAGATTTTATTTCTTTAAAGAGATCATAGATACCAGTATTATGAAACTGAAATACATTATATTCATAGTATTTTTCAGTGCTTAAACTTCCAGTAGTTGCAAAAGATTTATTTTCTGCCATATTAAAAGAATTTGAAAGATTATTTTTTTCTAACTGATCATATTTAATAAATAAAAAATTTTTAAAATCTTCTAAATCACAATTTAAATTTCTTTCAAAGAACTTATGTTCTTTTTCGGATAAACTATTTCCAGCTTTATCGTTATACATTTTATTCTACTTTCTATATTTTTCATAAAAATGATATAGACATATTTCTATATATTTGGTTTCATTTGTAGTTAATCTTGCAGCTTTGTTTTGACAACCATCAACATTACACAAATCTTCTTGCATATATTATTTAGAACCTTTTGCTTTCTGCCCTCTGTATCCAGTTTTTTTCTTGTTCATTGATCCTGGCTTTTTATATGCTGGGCCACTAGGATGTGCCGCAATTCTTTGCTCTAGAGCTTTCTTAATCTTATCGTGATGCTTACTCATTTTCAATCATCCTAACTATATATCTAATAACAAAATCTGGCTTCCAGTCTGGAGGCAAATCTAAATATTTTATGTCGTTCGCTATATCTTTTCTTAACTTTTCTTCTAAGTAATCCACTAGATTATTCTACCATTTAATAGACAAAGGGGCAAGGTTTCCCCTGCCCCTTTGTCTATAATTAATTACTTAACTAAAGTAACCTTAGCCTTTGGATTCTTTGCATTCCATTGGCGAGCCAACTTATTAAAAGCATCCTTAATTGACTTTAATGCTGCTGCATTATCTGCAGTCAACTTTGCAATTTGTGCATCCTTAGCAACAAGTGCGTCTGCTGCAACCTTGGCGGCTACTGCTGCCTTGTCTGCTTCAACCTTAACTGCTGCTGCTAATGCTGCATCTGCTGCAACCTTAGCGGCTGCAGCATCTGCTGTTGCCTTTGCTAGTGCATCAGCAAGCGCCTTGTCTGCAACTGCCTTAGCAGCAATTGCCGCATCCTTTGCAACCTTTTCTGCTGCAAGCTCTGCTACAAGATCACGAACTGTAATTTCTGCAAACGGTGCTAGTGCACGAGCAGGAAGACCAACTACATCTGCAGTTGTTGCATCTGATGATGTTGTAGGTGAGAATGTGATTAGTGATCGTGTTCCAGTTGCTGGAAGTGTTGCAACAAACTTTGCAACTCCAAAATCTGAAAGTGTAGCACCAGTTGTTACTGTTGCTGTATCCATAACTGCTGTTGAAGCAAACACTGTTGCAGTGATTGACTTAGCAGATACCTTGTTTCCAAATGTATCTGTTGCAGTTACTGAAATATCTTGCTTTGTGCCAGCAGCGCCTGCAGTAGGGGCTGATACGGTAAGAGTATTAATCTTGCCAGCAGTTCCCTGGACATAGTATGTAAGGGTTGTTCCTTGATTTGTAATTACTACTGAACCAATTGCTGTCGTTTTAGTATATACATAAAACGTTGCTGTTGTTCCTGTTCCAGTTGCAATTGTCAGAGATGATGATCCCGATGTTGCAGATACTGGAGCAGCAGTTGTGTGTAGCGCAGAAACTATTGTTGCGTTTGTAGCAGATACAGAAACTGAAGTTCCTACATCAACTGTTGCAACAAACTTTAGTGCATCAGCAGCATCAACGGTATTGTCTGCAGGGACTGGCAATGCAGCGGGTGTAGCAATTGCAGAAGCGGTTGTATTGGCCGTTCCAGCAAGATCTACAGCAACTGTCATTACAGCAGCACTTGCAGGTGTTGCTACGATTGTGCCCAAAGTCATGGCTGCAACCATGGCTAGTGCGATTTTCTTAAATGAGTTCATTTAATTTATTCTCCTTATTTCCTCTGCCTCTTCATGAGCGCAGAAATTTAGTTTAGTTCATTTATTTTTACATGAAAAGAACACGGATCTCCGCCATCTTCCCATTCTTGCATTTCTTCATCAGACATAGGTGGACCATCATGTGTATCGCAAAATACATCTGATATCCATCCACGGTCATAGCCATTCTTTAGCCATATTTCAAACTCTAAAAAATTTGAATCTTCTAGATCCATGGCGAAAGCTCTTTCAGCATAACATGCTTTGGCTTGGCACCAACTATGTTATAGACTGGCTCTCCATCACTAAATAATACCATACTTGGTATAGAATGTATAGAGTATTCCTGAGTTTTTTCAGGATTTTCATCAATATTTAACTTACCGACGAGTAATCCAGTGCTATTTGATATCTCATCAAGGATGGGTGAGATCTTTTTGCAAGGTCCGCACCACTCTGCCCAAAAATCTATAAGAACTAACTTGTTGTCCTTGATAACTTCTTCAAAGTTTTTATCTGTTACTATCACGATGACTCCACATGGGTTGGCCAAAAATAACTGCATGAATCACAACAGGTATATCCAATTTCTTTATAATCTGCAAAATCATTATAGAAGTAATAATGATCAGGATCCTTTTCAAACAATCTTCCCTTATGAGTATAGTGAACCTTGTTGTTGCCAAGCCACCAAGGTGTTTCTGACTCTAATCCTAGAAAGTTTTCTTTATATATCTCATCAAATTGGACGTGTGTTGTATTTTTATAACCACGTAGGATTATTTCCTTAATGATGGCTTCATTGTAAAGGAACAGAAAGTCTTCGTGCCCCCTCCACATCTTAACTGCTGGATGGTTTGACCATGCTCCAGAACTATACATTCCTGAAAGTGATTTGAGTATCTGTAGATTCTCAACACTTTGTTTAATTAATCTTTTACGATCAAGGTGCATGGCTGTATTCTGAAAGTCCGCCTCTGGTAAAAATGTTTGCATGATACCTATTCTACTAAATAAGATGGGGCAGGTCAATACCTGCCCCATATGTTTACTTATCTTTTAGTTCATCTGCTGCTGCATTGAATTTATTCATAAATGTTTGAATAACAAACAATGTAGTTTCTTGTGCATTCTTAGACATAGCTTGAAACGCTACATCATTTCTTTCCTCTAATGGAAGAGCAGAAGACCACTTATTATAAAGATCTGTAGCTACTTCTTCTATAATTGCTTCTAGAACTGTTTGCTTGCTATCCATTTAAAGATGCTTCCAAATCAATCATTTTGCCAAACATTCCATTTATTCCAACAATATTCTTTGCTTTTAATAAAATCAAAGAGTAGGTATCTTCGTTTGGTTTTAATGATTTAATTTTGAGCCATTGAGCAGCAGCAACCTGAACAGACACAGATGTTCCAGCAGCATTAATTGTTTTTCCACCTGGTAAATATGCAGTTCTATATGCTGGTGCAAAAAAATCTATCAGATTATTATCATAGTTTCCAAAAGATGCTATCTCATCTTCTCTAGAAGATCCTCCAACCGCAACTGAATTTGGCAAACATGCTGGCCAATCAATTCTTTTATAATCTCTACCATTGCCTGCTGGGAAAAATACTGGAACACCAACAGACTTTAATCTACTTACTGCCAAATCTGTATTATTTGTCTTAGGACAATAGTTTACAGAATTCAATAAGTTGTGGTGTCCTTGAGACATAGTTACTGCTTGAATATTAAATTTTAATCTATTATTTTCTACCCAATTTAAAGCATTTGAAATTGTAGATTCTGGTGTCAACTGCCTGTCTCCAGAAATTGTGTTTCCAATAATTCTTACAAAAACAAAGTTGATGTTTGGGTTTTCATTAATTAAAATAGAAGCCATTTGTGTTCCATGATCAAATCCATTTTTGGATAAATGATTTAATGGAAGCAATGCTGATCCTGGGCCCTCCATAAAGTTTTTCTTATTAGGGCAAGAGTTAAAGGCTAGAATGCAAACCTCATAAACAAGTTTATCTTTAAATATTGGTAGCGTTGAATCTATTGCAGTATCTAGAATTGCTACTGTTGCAGGCTTTTCTTCTGCAGAAGCCTTATTAATTAGAGTAGTGCTTGTCAATACAAGCAAGAGAGTTAGTAATGCTGTAATTATTTTTTTGTTCATGTATTCAATTTTACTAAATTGAATAGTTTATGTCAATGGGTTCCGTCCATCTTTCTCTGATACCATTTACCAGCGTCAAGATCTGGCTTAGGGGCACCCATGTTTTCAATAATTGCTGACAAATACTGATCCATTAGATCAACTTGAAACTCTAACTTCAATACTTGTATTTCTAAAAGCCTTAATCTTTCTGATTTTCTCATTTTTCAGTTCCTTCTCTATCTAGTGGCGTTGGTGCCGTAAGCAAACTATTGCAAATAACGCATTGCATGTCCAAAAAGTATGTAGCAATTTCATAATCGTCAAATATTGCTCTTAAAAAAAATTGATTTGAGCCGCATGGACATACATGCGTTGGCGTTCCACGCAAATCCATAGCTTGACTCATATCCATGAAATTAATTATACACTAAACTTGAATGTATGTATAGGGTGCTGCTACGCTCATATTAAACTCAGTTGCTGCTTCTAAAGCTGCCTTTAATCTGATCTTTGGATTCTGTTGTTTTCTTGTTGCATGAAGGGCTCCAAGGGCTATCTGTCCGCCGCTTCCTTCCGCCATGTAGTTAACTATATTTTCTCCAACATGAAAGTCTTCATCTATGGTAAAGAGTCTACCGCATATTCCTACTATAAAAATTCCACCAGTGTCTTCTTCTGATGGGGAGCCAATACTTCCATAGCCATGATCTTTAAATGAAGCCTTAACTGAATCAACAAACTTGGTTCGCATAAATTTATCTAAACCAGAATTTGTTTTAGTCGGTGTGTATTTTGGTGGGGTCCACATGTATTGTAGAATTTGTCCCATACGAAATGAATCTGTAAACGCAATTCCGTATTGACCATTTTTAAAAACTTTGGGTTCTTTTCTTGACAGGATCCATCCCGTTTTATCATCTGAGGCGGCATGGTCAGATGCCATATACACAATACCATTTTGGGCAATAGCAACAATACAAGTCATATTAATAGTATACTATTTATAAATTCAATAGTCTACTACTGATTTGGATAAAATTCCATATCAATTAATGATAATTTAATTAATGTCTCTTCAAGCTCGGACTTAACAGAAATTAACTCTTGTATAGCGGAGTAATATTTATCTTTCCACTCTGTCAAATCACGCTCTAATTTATATAATTGAATCTTAAGATCTTTTAATTCCATTTTTAAATGATCTTGCTCACGCTCAGCTTGGCGTATTTTTTCTTTTTTATTTTCTCTTAGTCCAGCAATAATTGCCGTTCCCATACCAGACAAAATAGCGGCAGAAATAGCAATAACTATTGAGATATAATCCATAATAAACTAATTATACCTTAAATAAAGCCTAAACTAATAGCTCAGATGCTGTAATTTCTTCGCCAATATACTTTCTTTTTAGTATTAATTCTCTAACTACATCTGGGCCAAACTGTCTGCCAGCCAGAATTATTGCCCACCTTGGCTCAAGTTTAGATGATATACAAGTTTCACACATCAATAAGTTAATTTGAAAAAGTGATGACTTCTTCACACTTAATTTATTTTTTGTTTTATTGCATGAATAGCATAAAACTTTATCCATTAATTTTCTTCCTCAATATGTTCGAAAACTATTTCATCCATTATGGAGAAATCTTCATTGTCTAATAATTCTTCAAAATCTACGCCATCCTGCTTATACTTTACAACAGAGGCAAATGCTCCAAGCTTATCTACTGTTCCAAACAGACTTACATCATGTATAAAAACGATCAATACCCTATCATAATAGCTTTCCACTTGGTCTTCCTTCCAGTTCGCATCTTACTCCATATGATTCAATTAACTTCTTTACCTTATTCACACAATCTATTACCATCTCTTTTTTAATTCCGTCAAATTGTATAAAGTTGTCTTCGTATAATCTTATAGCTAAAAATTCTGGATATTCAACAACATCCATTTGCAAACTGGGCAAATCTTTCTTTAATTGCCTTACTCCTTGAGCCATTTCTTTATTGTAAAATACTGGCTTATTTGGCTCACCAGTCCATTGATTAATCCCATACTTGAAGTGATCTTTGTCTTTATTAATAAACATGTTTTTTCTTTAACCTCTTCCAAGTATCTTGTGACTTATGTAAATTTCTTGTTTTATCAATGGTTCCAGCATTTAAGTAAACGCCTCCCCATACTCCATATTCATCTTTCTCAACACCAGACTCATAACACATTTTTAAAACTGGGCAAGATAAGCACATCTCGTCGATGTTTTTTGCAACATTAGTATCTACTTCATACTTTTCATAGAAAAGATTTGTATCCATTCCCCTGCATATTGCAAGATGGAACCAATCAAAATCTTCTGGATCTACACCTAGATCATTTAAAATATTTGACATATTTTTTTGGTAGAACCCAGGTTCCCTTATTGCTAACTGAAAACTTTTCAGCTACTCCCCATGCATCTTTTCTAAACATGCCTTTTAAATTTGTAAATCCTGACGAATCCCTTTTCCAAACAATTAGTTCATAATTATCCCAAAACGGGTCTACTGTATTTGATTTTGATTTCTTAATAAAAACTTCTACACCTTGCGTATTTAAATGTAACATTTTATCCTAAATAGTTAAGCGTAGCATCCCAATTATTAATTATACAGGTAATGCCACGCTTCTGTCAACTATATTTATTAGTTAATTGGTGAAAATGCTCCACCCCAAAGAGACTTCTTTACTTGGTCTGCCTCTGATAAATCTTCTGCTTTCTTTACTGGAACACAATTTGGGACCATTCGGCCACCCTTTTCTTTCATGCCATCTTGACGATATCCAGTCCAGCATTTTTGCATTTCATTATCCCATTTGTCTTCGTCTTCATTTTCAGACTTATAAAGTTCTGTTTCTTCATCCTCGTGCTTTGATTTTTCTATAACTACGTCATCTGTAATCTCTACTACAGTCTCTATTGGATTAACTACATCTTCTAGGATGCCCTTAATTTCTTCTATTGCTTCTTGTATTTCAACTGACTTCTTCATATTTTTCTCCCTATTTACTATTTTACGGGACCAAGAGAAACCTGCGTCTCCACCCCATGCCAACCACATAATTTTACCATTAGATGGATTTTCCGCATTATCCCAATCTTTTCCTTTTTTATCTACTTCGTGACGGGAAAAATAAGAATACATTCTTTTTACTGTAGATAGACTAAGGGTCTCACCTCTTGCTAATTGTCCTGCACGAGTCCATCCGACCATTGTTCCAGCACCTTTTGCCTTGCCCTGCTCTTTTAATTTAATTGCACGACGTGCCGCAGACTGCATGCCAGATGTTGGTTTATATCCTTCTTTAGCCATTACTTCTCCTTAACGCTAACTACTTTAACATTTTTAACTTCATCGTCTATACCAAAAATATCATTAGCATAATCAACTGCATCTTCTTCATTAAATGCTTGAACTTCTGCATTTATTTCAATCTTGATATTATATGTATTCATCACTTACCGCAGGTTGGGCACTTTGCTGTTTTTGCGGCTGCAGGCTTTGCAGCAGCTGATGTAGCAGCAGGTGCGCCACCAAACTTAGGACGACCAAATCCTACAATTGAAACCATAACTCCTGCTTTATTTTTCTTATATGCACGAAGTTGTTTACAAGTTTCTCCGCCATTTCGTTGACTTCCCTTTTTGTTTGAAGATGTGTTTCCTTCAATACACCAAACTGTGCCGTCTTCATTATCTTCAATAACAATTCCTACGTGAGAAATTCTATCGACACCATCTGATGGGAAATCAAAATAGGCTATATCTCCTGGCTCTGGATCTGCTAAATCTCCATCAATCCATGAACCAGCCTTCTTAAATGCTGATGCACCACCTGGAGTATAAACTGTGTTAGGAATCTTAACTCCTGCTTCATTAGCACACCAGTTTACAAATGATCCACACCATGGCTGAAAGTTAGCTTTTGTGTAAGCGCCATACTTTGTTTCATTATCTTTAGGACCCTCAATGTATCCAACTTGAGACTTAGCAATTTGAATAAAACGAGCAACGCTACCTTTAGGAGCTTTTGCGGTTTCTGCTGGAACTGGAAAATCGGTATTTGACATTACTTCACCTTATTCCCAAATTTTGCCCAGGCTCTTTCATGAAGAAAGTATCCTAGAGCTTCCCAACCAATATAGATTAGAGCTCCAAGACCTGCATACTCCCATTCGCCAGTAAATAAATAAATTACTCCAGCAACACCAATTAGATGAAATGTTTCCCAGCTTAATGTTTTAATAAGTGTTCTTTTAGTTGACTCAGCCATGATTATTCTTTATCCCAATCTGTATCTACTGGTTGCTCTGCTGGCATTGCTCCATCTGGCTTTGCCGCTAAACGTGCTGCAGTGGCATCAATTTCTGCTTCAAGCTTTTTGTCAGCCTGTGTATTCTTTGCATCTACTTCTTTATTTTGTATCTGAGCTGCCATAATATCCTTAGCTCCAGAGTTACCAATTAATATTCCCGCCAAAGTTCCTGTAATGAATGTTGCAATACTTCCTAAAACATTAAAAAACATTTTGTCATTCTCTGACTGTGCTCCAATAGGTTGCGTTACGAACAATAGTCCATAAATAATTCCAAGTGCTGTCAGAAACAAAATGCTTCCAAGAGTTATTCCTAAAATAAATTTTAAACGAGCATCCAAATCTGCTGGAGTTAGTCTTTGTTTAGCCATTTGTTGTTTCCTGTTCTGGTGTATTAGGTGTAATTATTATTACATCTTTAGTGCAAGTCTGTGAAGCTTCACATTCTGGAGGATTACATTCTGCAATTTCCCAATTTTTAGGATCTTGGCATGGATAGCGATATCTGTTTAAATAGTCGCAACCAGTTAATGATAGCATCAGTAAGGCTGCTAAAGCAATAGCGCTTATTTTTTTCATACTACTATTATACCCTAGTCTGAATTTCTATTTCTAATAGGGCTAGTTGCTACCCATAAAGCAGTAGTAGCTATAATTCCATAACCAACTATATCTTTAGCACTTCCGTCCAAAACTACCCAAGCAATAAACATACCAAGAAGGGTCCATGCCTGATCTACCATATCTTTTAGGATATTCTTTATTATTCTTACCATTTTCTTCTTCCTCCTCGACCTGGTGAATTAGCTCCTGAGCCTCCACCAGAATTTC
>Ga0114974_10001767_pt1 | contig 16969 bp, 15 predicted proteins | sample S_130206_EF_Meta_FD_87318 | JGI IMG/M metagenome (GOLD analysis project Ga0114974, IMG submission 87318) | Freshwater microbial communities from Lake Simoncouche, Canada to study carbon cycling - S_130206_EF_MetaG | ecosystem: Environmental > Aquatic > Freshwater > Lake | place: Lake... | reverse complement strand
ATCCTTAGAGTCAAGATCGATACCCGCAAGAATCGGCTCAACAACATGTTTGCGAATATCTGGCGTGAGCATCGTGTTCAAATTAATGTCAGCGGCGTGCTGACTTGAAATCACGATGGTGTCGATGCGAACTGGACGCTGGTCCTCGTCATATTCAATGGTGACCTGAGTCTTACCATCGGGACGCAAATAAGGAACCATTCCGTTTTTGCGAACGAGGGTGAGTTGCTCTGACAATCGGTGCGCCAATGAAATAGGCAGCGGCATAAGTTCAACGGTGTCGGTGCAGGCGTAACCAAACATCAGCCCTTGGTCGCCAGCGCCTTGACGATCAAGTGGGTCTACTGAACCTTCGGCGCGCTCTTCATAAGCGTCATCGACGCCCATAGCGATGTCTGGCGACTGCTTGCCGATTGACACCTGAATGCCACACGATTCGCCGTCAAAGCCTTTGGTTGAGGAGTCATAGCCAATTTCGAGCACAGTTTCGCGCACAAGATTCATCACATCAGCAAACCCAGAGGTGGTCACTTCACCAGCAACATGCACCTGACCGGTGGTGAGCAGGGTTTCAACCGCTACCCGGCTCGTTGGGTCTTGACGAAGGAGGTCGTCGAGAATTGCATCACTGATGGCATCAGCCATCTTGTCTGGATGACCTTCAGTGACGGACTCAGAAGTGAACAGTCGCTTGGACACTCGGCGTACTCCCCTACATTTCTCACAGATATTGCTGACGGAAATCCCGCCAATAACGAGTGCTTACTCTATCGGGTTATTGGGTGAAACCCGTGAAGCCACCAGATCCCAAAGCGCGTCCGCTACCCAAGCCTTGGAGCTGCGCTCAATCTGGACCGCCGAGCCATCATTGCCCAAAATCGTCACGCAATTCTCGGTTGATCCGAAGACCTCCTGTGAACCGACTTCATTGACTACCAGCAGATCACAACCCTTACGAGCAAGCTTGGCCTTACCCAGCTCAAGCAGGTGTTCATGATGATCGGCTGTTTCCGCCGCAAACCCAATAATCAGCGGAACAACCCCTGACCGCTCCTTGACCAGCGAGCTCAACACATCAACCGTGGTGACGAGGTCGAACGTCACGCGGTCAGATGCAAGGTTTTCTTTTTTAATTTTCTTCGTGGCTTCGGAGTCCGGCTTGAAATCAGCAACAGCGGCGGCCATCACGACCACATCGGCATTTTGCTCGCGCATGGCTGCATGCAATTCATCGGCGGAACTCACGTTAACCACAGTCACCCCAGCTGGAGGTGCAACATTCATGTGGGCAGCAACGAGCGTCACATGAGCCCCGCGAGAAACGGCAGTGCGCGCAAGTTCTACACCTTGGCGTCCACTACTGCGATTACCGATATATCGCACGGGATCAAGAGCTTCGTGAGTACCACCGGCACTAATAACAATCTTTAGGCCAGCAAGATCATTGGTTGGTGTTCGCCGCAGCACATCTTGAACAGCATCGACAATTGCCGAAGGATCAGGTAGACGGCCAGGACCAGTGTCGGTGCCTGTGAGTCGGCCACTTGCAGGTTCCAGCACGATGATGCCGCGAGCACGAAGTTCGACAACATTGCGTTGTGTTGCCGGATGGACCCACATTTCCGTGTGCATCGCTGGTGCCATGACCACCGGGCAACGAGCAGTCAACAAAGTATTGGTGAGCAGATCATTGGCGATGCCATGCGTGGCTCGAGCCAAAACATCTGCGGTCGCAGGAGCAATCACGACAACGTCGGCACTTTGACCTAAGCGCACATGCGGAACTTGCGCGCTATTGGTCCACACATCCGTGGCAACCGGATTGCCTGACAGCGCTGACCAGGTTGGTTCGCCGACGAACTTCAACGCAGCTTGGGTTGGCACAACGGTGACATCGCACCCAGATTCAGTCAGCCCGCGCAGAACTTCAACAGCCTTATAGGCCGCGATCCCACCGGCTACCCCCAGCACGACTCGAGGCCGGCCACCCAGATTGGGTGAACCGGCCTCGAATGAAATCGAGGTCAGGCTGGCTCCTCGAGAGGCTCAGAGGTGAGCAGGCCTTCATCAATCTCGCGCAATGCGATGGAGATCGATTTTTCTTGAAGATGAGTGTCAACGAGTGGACCGACATACTCCAGCAGGCCTTCGCCGAGCTGGGAGTAGTAAGCATTGATCTGGCGTGCCCGCTTTGATGCGTAGCTCACAAGTGAGAACTTGGAGTCGCTTTTTTCGAGAAGTGAGTCAATTGAGGGGTAAACGATGCCCTCACCGCGGGGTGTTGTCATGCAAGAACCCTACCAAGGTTTGAGCCGCCTCTTGAACATCGGTATTGACCACCACATCATCGAACTCGGTTTGGGCTGCGATTTCTACCTGAGCTGCCTCAAGCCGACTCGCGACCGCTTGCTCAGATTCGGTGCCCCGGCCCCTGAGTCGAGCCTCCAGCACCTCCCAGGATGGTGGTGCCAAAAAGACGAGCCTTGCCCCGCTGTCGGCCTTGCGAACCTGCCGGGCCCCAAAAAGTTCAATCTCCAAGACCACCGGAATGCCTTGATCCCGACGTTCTTGCACTGGCCCACGCGGGGTGCCATACCGATTGCCCGCAAATTGGGCCCACTCCAGCAATTCAGCGTCTTGAATCAGCTGATCGAATTGGTCGGGACTCACAAAGAAATAGTGTTCGCCATCGACTTCACCCGGGCGAGGCGAGCGCGTTGTTGCCGAGACCGATAGCCAAACATCTGGTGATTGACGCAAGACTTCTTGCACCACTGTGCTCTTGCCTACGCCTGAAGGCCCAGACACAACGACGAGAGGGGCCTTCATCGGCTTATCGCCGTTACGAGTAGCGCACGCTGGCGATCATTAAGTCCGCCGATGCGTCGAGTGGCAGCAATGCCCAGACTTTCCATCAAATCCTGAGCCCGGATAGGACCAACCCCGGGAAGTGATTCCAGAAACCAACGCACTCGAATATTTGCATAGCCCAAAGTGTGGTCGGTACTTCTGACTATGGCGATGGGATCTAGCGCTCCTGTTTTCAAGCCAAGTCGAAGATCAGCACGAAATCGTCGTGACACCAAGGCTGCGTCAAGCGCGCTGGCCCGTTGCTCTGGGGTGCGAATTGGAGCAGCCACCTAGGCCTCAAGTGATTGAGCTATGAGCCATGCGGCGGCGGTCAAATCTGGCGCGGCGGTAATTGGTCGGCCAATCACCAGCAGATCCGCTCCTGCTGCAATCGCATCTTGCGGTGTGGCGACGCGCTTTTGATCATTCACAGCAGAACCTGCCGGGCGAACTCCGGGCGTGATCAAGGTTATGTTTGCAGGCACTGCGGCGCGAATAGCTGCAACTTCTAGCGGGGAACAGACAATTGCGCGCGCTCCAGCTTCAACTGCAAGCTTTGCTAGCCGAACGGCTGCATCCATCGTTGGGCCCACCATGCCGATGCTGGCAAGAGAGGCTTCATCAATCGACGTCAATATCGTCACTGCAGTGATGCGGGTATCGGGTAACGCCTTCGCTGCAGCCTCAATCATTGCTGCGCCACCGCTTGCATGCACGGTGAGAAAAGCCGGGTGAAGGTCGGCAACTGCAAATGCTGCGCTAGCAACTGTTGCAGGAATATCGTGAAGTTTGAGATCAAGGAAAATCGCAATGTCTGCAAAACCAACTTCGGATGCACCTTGACGTGCGGCTTGAACCGCTGCAGCTCCATCACGGCAGTAAACCTCAAGGCCGACCATCAAGGTAGAAACAACGGGTGCAACTGCACGCGACCAAGCTCGAACAACACCAAGGTCTGGAGCATCAATTGCTACAGCGATAGGGGCCTTGGTCACTCTTGCTCCTCAGCGACTTCAGGAACGTCTGGACCGCGATGGGCGTAGCCAATTGCTTCATGCAATGTAGTGAAACCCCGCAGAGCTAAGGCAACTTCGAGTTCATCTTGCACTCGCATCGGTGCGGAAGGGTCATGGAAGGTAACAGTGCCAACTGAAACGGCGCTCGCACCGGCCAAAATAAACTGAAGAGCATCTTCGCCGTTGCGGATTCCACCCATTCCCAAGATTGGAAGGTTAGGAAGAGCCTGATGAATTTGCCATACACACCGCACAGCCATCGGGCGAATAGCTGGACCTGACAAACCGCCAGTAATTCCGGCTAAGGCTGGGCGCATTGTTTCTAAGTCGATCACCATGCCAAGGGTGGTGTTGATTACAGCTACAGCATCGGCGCCGGCTCGCTCTACTGCTTGGGCGATAGTGACAATGTTGGTGACATCAGGTGACAACTTGGCAATGATCGGAACTTTGGTATCCGAGTTGCGCTTCACGGCCTGAATAACTTGCGCAGCTGAATTGGGATCGCAAGCGAACACTTGGCCCCGATCTTCAACATTTGGGCAAGAAATATTCACTTCAATTGCACTAATGCCTTCAACATTTCTCAGCTTGGCCGCTAGCTTTCCGTATTCTTCAACGCTGCCACCAGCAATAGAAACCACTGTGCGAGCACCACGCTGGCGTAGCCAGGCTAAATCGTGATCAATGAATGCATCGATACCTGGGCCTTGCAAGCCAATTGAGTTCAACATTCCACTTGGCGTTTCTGCCATTCGCGGAGTGGCCCGGCCTGAGCGAGCACTCATCATCACACTCTTCGTGACAATTCCACCAATGTGGGTGATGTCAAAAAACTGATCAAGCTCTTTACCAGCAGCGGCACAACCCGAGGCAGTAAATACCGGCATTGGCGTTTCAAAATCACCGATCGACGTTGACATATCAACGGCGGGAAGATCTACCGCAGAACCAGCTGGCCCACGAGTAATCAAAGCGCGCGACATTAGTGGCCTCCCGTTGGAGCGCCTAGGGTGTCGGCAGGCACAGTGCCAACGTCACTCCAGCGCACCTGATCACCGCGAAAGACTGGGCCTTCAACACATGAACGAACCATCCGAGTCACGCCATCATCGCCAATTACTGGCAGCACACACGTCATACACACGCCGATGCCACATGCCATGGACTCTTCAACTGAACATTGGGAATACACGCCACGGGCGGCTGCAACGTTAGCAACGGCGGCCAACATTCCCATCGGGCCACAGGCGTAAATAACATCAGCTTTGGTTTTCGTGATGATGTCATCGAGAACGTCAGTAACTCTGCCCTGCACTCCCATTGATCCGTCTTCAGTGGTGACGGTCAGCGTTGAAGCGGCGCGCTTAATTTCTAACGTTCCAAAAAGTTTCTCTTCGGTTGCCGCGCCTGCAATAACGTCAACTCGGCAACCTCGTTCGCGTAACTGATCTGCCAACATAAACAGCGGAGCAGTTCCGTAGCCACCGCCGACCAAAATGCAGTTCGCCGGATCTTTAGGCAAGGTGAATGGTTTACCCAGCGGACCAACAATGCTTAAGTTGTCATGCCGGCGTCGGTCAGCGATCCACTGCGTGCCCTTGCCGTGTACGCCAACCACGATGTCAACCGAGCCGCCATACACACCACGTGACTGCACTTGATAGATAGCAAAAGCCCGCCGCAGTAATAAGCCGGATTCCTCACCGCCAATGCCAATGTTGAGGAAGTGGCCGGGCTTGGTGCGCTCAGCAAGACCTGGAGCAGTTAAGGACAGCACCGTGTACATGCCTGCTCGACGGACATCGAGCACTTGTCCAGTGAGTTGTAAAGGTGCCACGGTTACGCGTCCTTGCCTGAGTCTGACGTGCTTAGAGCCAGCAGGCTATCGCGCTGACCGGCGCGGAGCCTAGCCAGATCTGCCCCATGCTCCTGGAGGGAGCGAACGGTGGACTCTTCATGCTGCATCGAGTCGATACCTTGGACCACTGCTCCAAGACCCTGAACGGTGGTGATTGACGGGATGCCCTTCATGACCGCCGCTGTTCGGATCTCATAGCCATCCAGTCGGGCACCCACGCCGTATGGCGTATTGATGATCAATTGAATGTCGCCATTCATGATGGCCTCAACAGTGGTCGGCTCCCCTGCCGGGCCCGTGCCCTCAAAGGCCTTGCGGATTACTTCACACTTCACGCCATTACGGCGTAAAACATCAGCTGTTCCCGAAGTTGCCAAGATCTTGAAGCCAAGATCACTTAACCGCCGAAGTGGGAAGATCGCTGCGCGCTTATCTCGATCTGCGAGAGAGACAAAAACCGTTCCTGAGGTTGGAAGCGCACCAGAGGCAGCATCTTGCGCTTTGGCGAATGCCACACCGAAAGTGTCATCAAGACCCATCACTTCTCCGGTTGATCGCATCTCAGGCCCCAGCACTGTGTCAACGCCTTGGAAGCGACCAAAGGGCAACACGGCTTCCTTAACTGAAACAGCGCAACCATCTGGCATTGTTCCGCCATCACCAAGTTCTGGAAGAATCCCTAGGACTCGAAGTTCGGCGATGCTTTGCCCCATCATCACGCGAGCCGCAGCCTTGGCAACATGCACTGCGGTTGCCTTGGAAACAAATGGCACAGTTCGTGAAGCGCGCGGATTAGCTTCCAATACGTAGAGCACATCGGATGCCAACGCATACTGCACGTTCAATAGACCCAAAACGCCAACACCTTTAGCGATAGCTTCAGTTGACTTACGAATACGATCGATCTGACTTGCACCCAAGGTGATGGGTGGCAAAGCGCAGGCAGAGTCACCAGAGTGAATTCCTGCTTCTTCAATATGTTCCATGACTCCTGCAAGGAAAAGCTCCTTGCCGTCATACAGGGCGTCCACATCGATTTCTATTGCGTCGTCAAGGAAACGATCAACCAGGACTGGATGGGCTTCGTTAATTTCAGTGGAGCGCTCGAGATAATCTGCCAGCATCGCATCGTCGTAGACAATTTCCATGCCACGACCGCCAAGGACGTAACTTGGACGAACGAGTACTGGGTAGCCGACCTCTTTTGCGATCGCCTGGGCTTGCGGAAATGAAGCAGCCATTCCGTGCTTAGGCGCGATCAAACCTGCATCAGCAAGAACTCGGCCAAAGGCGCCACGCTCTTCTGCGAGGTGGATTGATTCTGGTGACGTTCCCACAATTGGCACGCCAGCGTCCTTGAGTGCCTGAGCCAGCCCAAGTGGTGTTTGTCCGCCAAGTTGCACGATGACCCCGGCAAGTTTGCCGGCGCCACTTTCAGCATGCACAACTTCCAGCACGTCTTCAAGAGTTAAAGGTTCGAAATACAAACGATCAGAAGTGTCATAGTCAGTAGAAACCGTTTCAGGGTTGCAGTTGACCATAATTGTTTCGTAACCGGCTTCACGCAACGTGAGTGCTGCATGAACGCATGAATAGTCGAATTCGATTCCTTGTCCGATGCGATTTGGGCCGGAACCCAAAATGATTACTTTTTCTCGATCACTAGGAATAGCTTCAGTCTCTTCGTCATATGCCGAGTAGTGATACGGCGTTTTGGCAGCGAACTCTGCGGCACAGGCATGAACTGTTTTATAGACCGGACGCAGGCCCAATTCATGACGGAGCCCACGAACGCCAGCTTCAGTCAGCCCACGTAATTTCGCGATTTGATCGTCTGAAAAACCATGACGCTTGGCATATCGAAGGGTGTCGAGATCCAATGTCGCAGAACTTCGCACTTCATCTGCAATTTCGTTGATCAAACAGATCTGATCCAAGAACCATGGATCAATCTTGGTGATGTCGAAGACCTCCGCAGGTGTTACCCCGGCCCAGAGCGCTCGTTGCACCAAGGACAAGCGCCCATCGTGCGGGCGCCCCATCGTGGCTTTGAGCTCTGCCACATCGACCTCTGACTTTGTTGCCGGCCACGAGAAAATAGCGTCCTTCTTTTCCAAGGATCGCAAAGCTTTTTGGAGTGCCTCCGTGAAGTTTCGACCTATGGCCATCGCTTCGCCCACGCTTTTCATTGTGGTGGTCAACGTAGAATCGGCGTTAGGAAACTTTTCGAAAGCAAAGCGCGGAACTTTGACCACGATGTAGTCGAGGGTCGGTTCAAATGACGCCGGCGTTTCCATCGTGATGTCATTTGCAATCTCATCCAAGGTGTAACCCACTGCTAGGCGCGCAGCGATCTTGGCAATTGGGAAACCGGTGGCTTTTGATGCCAGAGCCGACGAGCGCGATACCCGAGGGTTCATTTCAATAACAATGAGTCGACCATCTTCTGGATTGATAGCGAACTGAATGTTGCATCCACCTGTGTCTACACCGACAGCGCGAATGATCTCGATGCCAACGTCACGCATGTGCTGAAATTCACGGTCGGTAAGGGTCAGTGCAGGTGCGACAGTGATCGAGTCACCTGTGTGCACGCCCATCGGGTCAAGATTTTCGATCGAACACACAACCACCACGTTGTCACGATGATCACGCATCAGTTCAAGTTCATACTCTTTCCAGCCCAGGATCGACTCTTCAAGAAGGATCTCGGTGGTCGGGCTTGCTTGCAGGCCAGCACCTGCGATGCGCCTTAGATCTTCTTCGTTATACGCCATACCTGATCCGGCGCCGCCCATGGTGAATGAGGGGCGGACAACCATTGGATAGCCCAACTCTTCAACCGCATCCAGGCAGTCTTGGAGTGAATGGCAGATCACGGAGTTCGCGCTTTCGGCGCCAATCTCGGCAACGATCTTCTTAAAGAGTTCACGGTTTTCACCGCGCTCAATGGCGTCAACATCGGCGCCGATCAATTCGACTCCATATTTAGCGAGTACACCATTTTTGTGAAGTGCAATAGCTGTGTTCAAAGCAGTTTGCCCGCCAAGGGTAGGTAACAACGCGTCTGGGCGTTCCTTAGCGATGATCCGTTCAACAAATTCAGGCGTGATCGGTTCAATGTAAGTAGCATCGGAGAATTCAGGGTCCGTCATAATCGTTGCTGGGTTTGAGTTCACCAGTACGACACGGATACCTTCATCGCGAAGCACTCGACAGGCTTGAGTTCCGGAGTAATCGAATTCGCAAGCTTGACCAATGACGATGGGGCCTGACCCGATCACCATGACCGACTTGATGTCGTCACGACGTGGCATTAGGCACGCACCTTTCCTGGTGAGCTCATTAACTCAATGAAATCGTCGAAGAGATAAGCAGAATCATGCGGACCAGCTGCGGCCTCAGGGTGGTACTGAACACTGAAGGCTGGCACTTCTAAACAACGCAGGCCTTCCACCACATCATCGTTAAGACAAATGTGACTTACTTGGGCCTTTCCGTAAGGCGTATCAAAATCACCAGTACGTGGAGCATCAACCGCAAACCCATGATTATGTGCAGTGATTTCAACCTTGCGGGTGCGTAAATCTTGCACCGGCTGGTTAAGCCCACGGTGGCCATAACGAAGCTTGTACGTACCAAGGCCAAGGGCTCGGCCCAGAATCTGATTACCAAAGCAGATACCAAAGACTGGCATCTTTCGATCAAGCATTGCCTTCATCGTGGCTACGGCTGCATCTGCAGTAGCCGGATCACCTGGGCCGTTTGAGAAGAAAACGCCGTCAGGATTCAAAGCAAGAATTTCTTCAACCGAACTGGCAGCGGGAAGCACATGTACTTCGATGCCGCGAGCCGCCATCATTTCTGGAGTCATCGACTTGATACCAAGGTCAATGGCTGCAACCGTGAATTTCTTTTCTCCGACTGCTGAAACGATGTATGGCTTGTTTGTGCTGACTTCATCAGTCAGGTTCGCCCCAGCCATTCCTGGACTTGCCTGAACTTGAAGCAATAAATCTTCAACGCCAGCTTCTGCAGCTACGCCTGAGAAAATACCGACCCGCATTGCACCACGTTCGCGCAAGTGACGGGTGAGTGCACGAGTGTCTACCCCGCTAATTCCAACGATGCCTTGCCTCTCAAGTGCGACTGCTAGATCGCCCGTTGAACGCCAGTTAGAGGAAACCCGAGACGGATCGCGCACAACGTAACCGGCTACCCAAATCTTGGTGGATTCAAAATCTTCCTCGTTCACCCCAGTGTTACCAATATGAGGGGCGGTCATCACGACAACTTGACGGTCATAAGAAGGGTCCGTGAGCGTCTCTTGATAACCCGACATTCCTGTTGAGAACACAGCCTCGCCAAATGTGACACCTGCAGCCCCGTAGCGCTGTCCGCGCATCACGCGACCGTCTTCTAAGACGAGTATTGCTGGCTCGCGCGAGGTCATGACTGCTCCTTTGTTGTTGCATCTACATCAGCGTTGAAACCTGCGTTCACACAGGTGTGGAGAATCAGGTCTTGATCTTTATGGGTGTCAGCAATGAGCAGGTAGATCACGCCAGCACACCGCCAAGCACAGTCGGGCGACCAGCGTAAAACGTGTGCACGACCGTGCCGGGGAAGGTACGTTCCGCAAATGGAGTGTTTGAACTCTTAGAAGCGAGTTCTTCGGCAACAACGGTCCATGTGGCTTTGGGGTCAATCACCACGATGTTTGCGATAGACCCCACTTCAAGTGGCTGCCCTTGGGTCGCAACTCTGCCGATTCGAGCCGGTTGAACCGACATGCGATCCGCAACTCCCCGCCAATCAAGAAGTCCAGGCTCAACCATGGTTTCCATGACAACACTGAAAGCAGTCTGCAAACCGAGCATGCCCATTGCGGCCGCTCCCCATTCGCAATCCTTGTGTTCATGCGGATGTGGTGCATGGTCGGTGGCAAGTGCATCGATCGTGCCGTCAGCTAATGCTTCACGCAGTGCCAGTACATCTTCTTTGCGACGAAGTGGCGGATTGACTTTGTATACCGGGTTGTATGACTCAACGAGATCTTCAGTCAAAATCAAGTGGTGCGGTGTCACTTCGGCCGTGACGTTCACACCACGACTCTTAGCCCAGCGAATCACTTCCACTGAACCAGCAGTGGACACATGGCATGCGTGCAGACGAGAATTGACATGTTCAGCAAGCAAAACATCGCGAGCGATGATGGCTTCTTCGGCAACTGCTGGCCAGCCAACCATTCCGAGTTTGCCGCTGAGTGCGCCTTCATTCATCTGCGCATTTTCAGTCAGACGTGGTTCTTGAGCATGTTGGGCAACAACTCCCCCGAATGCTTTGACGTATTCCAAGGCGCGACGCATCAACAGTGCGTCATGAACACACTTACCGTCGTCACTGAACACCGTGACTCCTGCAGCTGAATTCGCCATCGCACCGATTTGCGCAAGGTGAGTACCGTCAAGATTGACGGTGACTGCTCCTACCGGGCGCACATCAACAAGACCAACCTCGCGCCCAATGCGCCACACCTGCTCGACTACGCCCGCAGTGTCAGCCACTGGATCGGTATTAGCCATCGCATGCACGCATGTATAGCCGCCAAGAGCTGCAGCCTGCGATCCGGATTCGATCGTTTCAGCATCTTCTCGACCTGGTTCACGAAGATGAGTGTGAAGATCAACAAAACCTGGAAGCGCGATGAGCCCGTCAGCGTCAATCACTTCTCCTAGACCAGTGCCAGGAGAAGCAAGCTCGGTTATGACCCCATCGTTGATAACAATGTCTACTGCAGCTTCTCCGTAAGGACGAACACCTCTGATGACGTATGTGGTCATTCGCTTAACTCCTTTGCCCCGCCGAGTAACAAGTACAAAACCGCCATCCGCACACTGACACCGTTAGCAACCTGCTCAACCATCACGGCCCGATCGCTATCAGCAACCTCTGCAGAAATTTCCATGCCCCGATTCATCGGTCCTGGGTGCATCACGATTGCGTGTTCTGGAAGTAGTCGCATCCGATCACTATTGAGTCCATACAAGCGGCTGTATTCGCGTGATGTTGGGAAGTAGGCGGCTTGCATGCGTTCCTGTTGCACTCGCAGCATCATCACTGCGTCAACTTTTGGTAGCACGGCATCGATGTCGTAGGAAACCTCACAAGGCCAGGTTTCGATACCGATAGGCAAAAGTGTTGGTGGCGCAACCAGAGTCACTTCGGCGCCCAGTGTCTGCAGCAAAAGTACGTTTGATCGAGCAACACGGCTGTGCAGAATGTCACCGACAATTCCTACGCGAACACCTTCTAGCGCCCCTTTGCCATCGCGAAGATGTCGGCGCATTGTGTAGGCATCAAGTAAGGCCTGAGTTGGGTGCTCATGGGTGCCATCGCCGGCGTTAATAACCGAGCCGCCGATCCAGTTTGCGTGCGCGAGCCGATATGGTGCGCCCGAATCCCAGTGGCGAATGACAACAGCGTCAGCCCCCATCGCTTCAAGGGTGAGCGCAGTGTCTTTCAGGCTCTCGCCCTTGGAAACCGACGAGCCTTTAGCCGCGAAGTTGATGACGTCAGCTGAGAGTCGTTTTGCCGCCAGCTCGAATGAAATTCGAGTACGAGTTGAATCTTCAAAGAATAAGTTCACCACCGTGCGGCCACGCAAGGTTGGCAACTTTTTCACACTGCGGTCAGAAAGAGCAGCCATCTCAGCCGCCGTATCAAGAATCAGCAAGGCCGCGTCGCGATCAAGGTCAGCTGCTGAAAGTAGGTGGCGCATCACTGTGCTCCCTGCGCTGAAATTTCAACGGAGTCCGAGCCATCAATTTCTAGGAGATGCACTCGCACCTGCTCAGTTGCTGAGGTGGGAATGTTCTTGCCGACGTAGTCGGGCCGGATGGGCAATTCGCGATGGCCTCGATCAACCAGCACGGCTAAACGCACGGCTGCGGGCCTACCTACATCATTAAGTGCGTCCAAGGCTGCGCGAATGGTCCGACCTGAAAACAGCACGTCATCAACGAGCACTACGGTCTTACCGTCGATCCCGCCTTCGGGGATTGAGGTCTCTTCTAGGGCTCGAGCTGGGCGCAGGCGCAGGTCATCTCGGTACAGCGTGATGTCAAGGGAGCCAACGGGAACCTGGATGCCCTCAATTTCTGAGATCACCGCACCAATGCGGTGGGCCAAAGTAACGCCACGAGTGGGGATTCCAAGGAGAACGAGATCGGAAGCACCTTTGGCTTTTTCTACGATTTCGTGAGCAATACGTCGACTTGCTCGGGCGATGTCATCGCCGGAAAGCACGGTCCGAAGATCGTGCGCGCGTGCAGAGCCCATCTGGACCCCCTTCTCCGCCTCACAGGACGGAACTTAAAGGTGTCGTACACGACAGACCATACCGGATAAAGCACCGACGTGAACACTTCATCCCCATCTAGAGGCTGCGCCCCTAGTTGCGCCCGTTCCCCTACCCCTGGCGCCGTGGTTCGCTGCATTTATGGAGAGAGGCGGCCACGACTTCACAATCTCGTTTCACGCCAGCTAGATTCCGGAGCCGCGTCCTGAACTGCCAATGCGATGCACGCGCATACCGTTGGTTGTGCCCGGTATGCCAGGGGGCACACCCGCGCAAATGACCACGCGTTCACCTGCAGTGGCACGGCCAATGTCGAGTAATGCCTTATCCACTTGCATGACCATGTCATCAGTGTGTTCGACCTGCGGCACTAAGAAGGTTTCCACTCCCCAGACCAATGCCAATTGGCTGCGAACTCGCTGATTTGGGGTGAAGGCCAGTAACTTTGTTGCACTGCGCCAACGAGCAATCAAACGAGCTGAAGTTCCCGTTTCAGTAAAAGCAATGAGGTAGGTCGCGGCAACTTCAGCAGCAACCATGACTGCAGCATGCGTCAGCGCGCGATTGGTTGATCCCGCCCGGGGTTCTTCAAGTATCGGCACGCGATGCAATGCTTCGGATTCAACATGGGAAATAATTCGCGCCATCGTTTCAACAACAGTTATTGGATGAGATCCCACGCTTGTTTCACCCGACAACATCAGCGCATCGGCACCATCAAGTACAGCATTTGCGACGTCACTGGCTTCAGCACGCGTTGGCCTGTTCGCACTCATCATTGAATCAAGCATCTGCGTTGCAACGATGACCGGCTTGCCTGCCTCGCGACACATATGGATCGCACGCTTTTGCACCAACGGCACCTGCTCAAGAGGTAATTCAACACCCAGGTCACCACGAGCAACCATCACACCATCGAAGGCGTTAATGATCTCTTGCAAATTCTCAACTGCCTGAGGTTTTTCCACCTTGGCCAACACCGGAACTCGAACGCCCTCTTCGGCCATGATCGTGAGCACATCTTCAATATCTGCAGCATTGCGCACAAACGAGAGAGCGATCATGTCGCAGCCGATTCGCAGAGCCCATCGCAGATCGTCGCGATCTTTATCTGAAAGCGCCGGAACACTCATCGCGGCACCGGGCAAGTTGAATCCCTTGTTATCAGAGACTCGGCCACCTTCTTTGACCACGGTGATGACTCGAGGGCCCTCAACTCGAATAACTTCAAGGGCAATGCGGCCGTCATCGACCAGCACAAAATCGCCTGACTTCACATCTTTCGGGAGTTCCTTATAGGTGGTGCTCACCATTTTGGCATCACCTGGCACAGCTTCAGTGGTGACGATGAATTCTTCGCCAACGTTCAACAGCACTGGGCCGGAGGCAAACTTGCCCAGTCGAATCTTTGGGCCTTGAAGGTCAGCCAAAATACCTACGCCACGGCCTGACTCTTCCGCAGCCTGGCGGATCAGGTGATACTGCGCGGCATGCTGATCTTGGGTGCCGTGAGACAAATTCAGCCTTGCCACGTCCATGCCAGCTGCAATGAGGCCACGCACCACTTCGAGCTCCGCGGTAGCAGGGCCCATAGTGGCAACAATTTTGGCTCGACGCATAAGGCTGATCTTACCCGATCAGTGTGTAAACGGTGTCATCGCTACGCCAGGGCGCAGAGTGAAACGTTATGCGAGCACTTGCCGAGCGGTCGACTCAATTGGAGCCGGAAGATTCGTACTGCCAGTGAGGAAAGTATCCACAGCAGCAGCAGCCGCGCGACCTTCAGCAATGGCCCACACGATCAATGACTGGCCTCGACCAGCATCTCCTGCAACGAATACTCCCTCGACTTCAGTTGCGTAGTGCGCATCTCTATTGAGATTGCCACGACCATCAACGCTGAGCTCAAACTGCTCTGCAATTGCATCAGCTTCTGGCCCAGTGAAGCCCATCGCAAGCATGACGACGTCAGCAGGAATTTCGCGCTCTGAGCCAGGAACTGGTCGAAAGCCACCCTCAAACGGTTCAACTTCAACAAGTGCCAATGCCTTGACATTGCCATTGCCATCGTCAACGAAGTGCGTGGTTGAAACCGCGAAAAGACGATCTCCGCCTTCTTCGTGCGCACTGGAGGTGCGATACGTCATTGGGTAGGTTGGCCACGGCTGAGAATCTGGACGATCAGCCGGTGGAGTTGGCAAAATTTCGAGTTGAGTAACTGATGCCGCACCTTGGCGATGTGAAGTACCCAAGCAGTCTGCGCCAGTATCGCCACCACCGATGATCACGACGTGCTTGCCAGCAACATCAAGGGGTGAAGACTCTAGGTCTCCTTCTTGTACACGGTTAGCCAAGGGAAGAAGTTCCATGGCCTGAAAGATGCCGTTGAGTTCGCGACCAGGAACTGGCAAGTCACGCCACTTCGTTGCACCGATAGCGATCACTACAGCGTCATAGCGCTTACGAAGATCTTGGCCGGTGACATCGATACCAATATCGACGCCGGGGCGAAAGCGGACACCTTCTTGCGTCATCTGATCAAGCCTGCGATCTAGGATACTTTTTTCCATCTTGAACTCTGGAATGCCGTAGCGCAGCAAACCGCCAATGCGATCTGACCTTTCATAGACAGCCACCGTGTGACCGGCCCGCGCTAGTTGCTGTGCGGCCGCCAACCCGGCAGGTCCTGATCCCACAACGGCAACTGTGCGACCACTTACCCGCTCTGGCACCTGAGGTGAAACCCAGCCTTGCTCAAAAGCCTTATCAATAATCGAGACTTCGATCTGCTTGATCGCGACAGGTTCCTGGTTAATGCCAAGAACACATGCAGTCTCGCAAGGTGCAGGACAAAGTCGGCCAGTGAATTCAGGGAAGTTATTTGTTGCATGCAAACGCTCAATCGCAACTTCCCAGTCATGGCGATACACCAAGTCATTCCATTCTGGAATCAGGTTGCCAAGAGGACACCCATTGTTACAAAACGGAATGCCACAGTCCATGCAACGACTTGCCTGCTTCTCAAGCTTGTCATCGCCGAACTCTTCATAAACCTCACGCCAGTCCTGCAGTCGAATATCTACCGGACGACGCGTTGGAGTCTCGCGACTTACGTTGAGGAATCCTCTTGGATCAGCCATTTCAAGCTCCCATTACCGCTGCGATTGGGTCAAGACCTTGCTCAGTTGCTTTCTGCATAACTGCCAGCACCCGCTTGTAATCCTTAGGCATCACCTTGGTGAATCGCCCTAGCGCCGTGATCCAGTCCGCCAAGAGCCCCTTGGCGACACCGGATTCCGTGGCTTCAAAATGCTGTTGAACAATCGAATGAAGTTCATCTGCATCAATGGAAGTCAACGGGTCCAAGTCAATCATTTCCGGATTAACTTTTGATGGATCTAGATCGAGAATGTAAGCAACACCGCCAGACATTCCAGCACCAAGGTTTCGTCCGGTGGTGCCAAGAATGACAACACGGCCACCTGTCATGTACTCAAGTGCATGATCACCAACGCCTTCGACTACAGCGATCGCGCCAGAGTTACGTACGCAGAATCTTTCACCAGCCCGCCCACGCAAGAAAATTTTGCCGTTGGTGGCTCCATAACCGATGACGTTGCCGGCAATGATCTGCTCTTCAGCCACAAAGATTGCCTCACGATGCGGACGGACGACCAGATTTCCACCCGACAAGCCCTTACCGACGTAGTCGTTGGCATCGCCCTCTAATCTCAACGTAATGCCTTTAGGTAAGAAAGCACCAAAGGACTGACCCGCAGAACCAACGAAGGTCAAATCAATTGTCTCTTCTGGCAAGCCTTCACCACCGTACTTGCGAGTGACTTCGGCACCCAACATCGTGCCGACTGTGCGGTTGACGTT
>Ga0114974_10001766_pt1 | contig 16975 bp, 12 predicted proteins | sample S_130206_EF_Meta_FD_87318 | JGI IMG/M metagenome (GOLD analysis project Ga0114974, IMG submission 87318) | Freshwater microbial communities from Lake Simoncouche, Canada to study carbon cycling - S_130206_EF_MetaG | ecosystem: Environmental > Aquatic > Freshwater > Lake | place: Lake... | reverse complement strand
AAGCTGACGGTACAACAAACTTAGGTCAATTCACTGCATATGATGCTAAAACTGGTAAAATCGCATGGTCAAACAAAGAAACATTCTCTGTTTGGTCTGGTTCAGTGGCAACAGCTGGTGGTGTTGTATTCTACGGTACACTTGAAGGTTACTTGAAAGCCGTTGATGCGAAAACAGGTAAAGAATTGTATAAATTCAAAACCCCCTCAGGCATTATCGGTAACGTGAATACATGGGAATTCAACGGTAAACAATACGTTGGTGTTCTTTCAGGTATCGGCGGTTGGGCTGGTATTGGTATCGCAGCTGGTTTAGATAACGGCGAAGCAAGCACAAACTCAGAAGGTTTGGGCGCTGTAGGTGCTTACAGAAGTTTGAGTTCATTCACTAAATTAGGTGGAACATTCACTGTATTTGCATTGCCTAACTAATAAATTACAGTTAAGTTTTTAACTTAACTTAATTAATTTAGTCAACTCAAGAGCCCTAGCCAATTCGTTGGTTAGGGCTTTTTTATTCGTTCTATCTTGAGGATTCATTATGAAAATATCTTCTGCTATTTTAGGTGCTGCATTGAGTGTGATTACTATAGTTGCGCATGCTGAGAAATTTAAAGTGTGTGCAGATCCACTCAATCCGCCTTATTCAGATAAAGCACAGACCGGTTTTGAAAATAAAATTGCAGCGCTTTTTGCGTCATCATTAGGTCAGGAACTTGAGTTTTTTTGGTTGCCACAACGTATTGGTTTTTTGCGTAACTCGCTTAATGCCTTTACCGACGAGAATGCGGTTGAAAGTAAAGACTTTAAATGTGATATTGTGATGGGTATGCCTGAAGGGAGCGATATGGTTCTCACAACGCAGCCTTATTATCACTCAACTTATGTGCTTCTCATTGCCAAAGGTCGTGGATGGGATCATATTCAAACAGCGCAGCAACTCGCCGAGTTACCTTTAACGCAACAAGCAAAATTAAAAATTGCCATGTTTGATCGTGGTCCGGGAACAGATTGGCTGCAAAAACATGATTTACTCGATCAAGGTATTCCATATCAAAGTATGACGGGGGACAGTCAACATAATGTTGCCATGCAAATTGATCAAGATTTAAAAGCTAAAAAAATTGATATGGTCATGCTTTGGGGTGTTTTTGCTGGTCATATTATTTCTGGGCATCCGGGCGATTATGATGTTATTGAAATGCACTCAGAATCAGGCATTAAGTTTGATTATCAAATGACAATGGGGGTGCGTCGAGGCGACAAAGCACGTCAAGAAACGCTCAATAAATTGATCGTTGGAAAATCTACCGATATTGCCGCTATTTTGGCGCAATACCATATTCCGCTGCTACCCATTACGCAGTCACCTGCTAAAAAAGATTGATTTATGAAACTGACTAAAATTGTTGGCTTGCATGCTGCGCAGTCTGCGCTGATGTATTCACCACAAAAAATTTCTCGCGCATGGGTTGACAGTGAACGTCATGATAAACGTCTTGAAATGTTGCTTGAAACACTATCGACATTAGACGTTTCAATCGAAAAAGTTGAGCGTAAAAAGCTTGATAAACTTGCAGACGGAATGAATCATCAAGGCGTTGTGTTGGAAGTCGCGTTGCCTGAAGAGTTATCTGAAAATGATTTAAAAGTGGCCGTTGAGCATTTATCAGAAAATGCGTTGTTTTTAGTGTTAGATAACGTACAAGATCCACATAATTTAGGCGCGTGTTTGCGTACAGCGGATGCAACGGGTGTACACGGTATTATTATTACAAAAGATAATGCGGTGGGTATTACGCCTACGGTGTGCAAAGTTGCCAGTGGCGCCGCTGAAACGGTACCTGTTTATGTTGTTACCAATCTTGCTCGAACGCTGCGTTGGTTAAAAACGGAAGGTGTTTGGGTAGTTGGCACGGCTGGTGAAGCACAAAGCACACTGTTTAAAAGTGATTTTACAGTGCCAATGGCTTTAGTGATTGGAGCGGAAGAGAAGGGGATGCGTCGATTAACCCGCGAACAATGCGATTTTTTAGTGAAATTGCCGATGCTAGGGACGGTGGAAAGTTTAAATTTATCCGTTGCAACGGGTGTGCTACTTTATGAAGTGCTGCGTCAGCGGCAAGGGTGAATTTGACGCTGAGTCGTTTGTTAATTATTTGCTGGTATGGGTAAATGTTCCATCCCAATCTGAATTTGGTGGGTTTTCTCTAAAATAGGCAATACGATCTAAATAAATTGTATATAACAAGTCATGAGGCTTTAAATTATGCAGTTGTGAAAATAATGTTTGTGCTTCATTCCACGATTGTTTGCGATAAAATTCAATGGCATGACAGGTGAGATCGAGCGTTTTTTGATCAGATTCTTTAAGGTAGGCTTGTTCACATATGGGCTCATAAATTTTAATGGGTTTGTTTTTACCTTTGACACGTACCCAGTCGAGTTCACGATATGCAAATTCGGGTGCCGCTTTTCGCGTCGATTCGCTAACGATCATTTTGACGCCGTATTGTTTAGTCAATCCTTCAAGTCTTGAGCCTAAATTCACCGTATCCCCCATAACGGTGTATGCAATACGAAATTCCGATCCCATATTACCTACGACCATATCGCCCGTATTCAAGCCTATGCCTAAATCGACTTCAGGCCAATTTTTTAATTTGAAATGCGCATTGATGGTATCAAATTCGTTGATAATGTTTAATCCAGCTTTTACTGCTAGGTAGGCGTGTTTATCGTTATACATTGGCGCTCCCCAGAAGGCCATAATGGCATCACCAATGTATTTATCGATAGTGCCTTTGTTTTCATGAATAATGCGCGTAACAGGCGTAAGGATAGCGTTAATTAAATCGCATAATTCTGCCGCTTCGAGTGATTCTGAAATAGTTGTAAATCCGCGTACATCAGAGAAAAAAACCGTCATTTCACGACTTTCACCTTTTAAGGTAAATTCCTCATCTGAATTGCTCATTTCGTCGACCAATTCTTTTGGGATATATTGACCAAAAATATTGCTTAATTGTTTCTTTTTACGATTTTCAAAGAAAAAGCCAAAGAACATTTGGCCACCATAAAGCAGTGAAAATAAAATTAATGGCGTGGCTAGATGAGTGTCTATGTTTTTAAGTGACCATAAATAAAAATTAAAGGTAGTTATAACGCCAGAAAAAAAAAGAAATATTAATGCTGAAGCGATGATGCTAACACGCGGAAATAACAACATGGAAAGTATAAATAATAGCGCTAACTCAAGCATTTCCGCCGCGATAATGTATGTGGGGCGTGATTTTACGGATTGATCGAGCAGGCCGCTGAGAATATTTGCATGGACTTCAACACCCGCATAAACGTTTTGAACAGGCGTTGAGCGTAAATCAAGTAAACCTGCAGCAGATGTGCCGATAATAATAATTTTATCGTGAAGCTCAGAAACAGCCACTTCACCATTTAAAACGTCAGTGACTGAAATGTATTGGAAACTTTTTTGTTTGCCGCGAAAGGGGACGAGTAAATTGCCGCTGTTATCAACGGGAATAGTAAATCCAGCTATTTTTAATCCTTCAAGGCGATTTTCACCATAATCATTACTAGTGATAAATTCTACCGGAGGTGTACCCAGTAATTGATGGAAAAGTGAAAGCGAAAGCGTACTGTAGAGTTGGTGCTTATAACTTGTAATCAGCGGTAATCGACGATAAACGCCATCTTCATCAACGTTTGCATTATCTAAATATCCACCGGAGAGAGCAGATGATTGCAGTGTCGGTAAATTGGCAATGTAACTTTTTGCGTCAAAAAGTAAATGAGTAAAATCGTCGTTTGTATTAGATAGAGGGACGGGAAGTTGACCAATCTCGTTGTTTTGTTCGTCATGATGACTAAAGAAATAACCTAAAACGACAGGGCGATTTTGTAGGCTGTGACTGAATCGGTCATCGTATGAAAGTTCAGGACGTATTTTTTCAATTGCGGATATGAAATTCGCATCGTTTTGTAGCTGATTTTTTGCCAATTTCTCGAGTGTTGTTATACTGTCATTTGACGCTTTTTCAGAAAAAATGACGTCAAATCCAACTAATTTGGCGCCATAATAATCAAAAAGAATATCGACTAAATCAGCTAACTTATCACGCCGCCATGGCCAATGCCCTTCTTGCACTAAACTTTTTTCATCTATGTCTAAAATAATAATACGTTTATCAACTGTATTTGGCATAGTGATTCGCAAACGTACATCGTATAGGATATTTTCTATACGTTGTAGTGTGGGTATTTTAAATTGCCCAGCGGTATGGGTTAAGAATAATAACGTCAAGATAAGCGATATTAGCCAGTGGTAAATTTTTAATTGTTTGTTACTCAATATCATCGAAAATACCTTAACGAAATGAAAATAATAAATGTCAGATGCATTCTAAAATTGTAAATGATAAAAATATGGCATGTTTTTTGTATGATTCAAGGGAAAACATGGCGTATTATACTTAAAACGGGGGAATGCTTGAATAACGTCTAATCCTTGACGCTATGGCATCTATTGACTGTATAATTTTCTTTAAAAAATCCTTTTGGTGCCGATTAACTGGTAAATATAGATAAAATCTAATGTGATAGATTAAATTTATCGCGCAAACCTTTAGTAAAACCTTACGATGGCGGCTATTTTTTGACGTTTATAGTCCGTAGTATTTTAATCACACAGCACACGAGAAAACAATGTTTGTAATTATTGGATATGTATTAGTTTGTGCCTCCTTGATGGGCGGCTATATTGGGGGCGGTGGCCATCCTGGCATTTTATGGCAGCCGTTTGAAATGATCATTATCGTTGGTGCGACGGTTGGTGCTCTAGTTGTGGCAAATCCGCTTTCAGTGGTTAAGTCAGCGGTTGCAAAAGCAACAGCAACACTTAAGCCTGAGCCTTACGACAGAGAATTCTACGTCGAATTAATGATGTGTTTTTATATGTTAACCAATAAAACGCGTAAAGAGGGTTTGCTGTCGCTAGAGGATTTAATTGAAAATCCAGAAAGTAATCCGTCTATTTTTACAGAACGAATTACCAATGATCATCATTTGTTGGAATTTATTTGTGATAACTTACGTCTTATGATTACCGGTGTTGAGGTACATCAATTAGAAGAATTGATGGATCAAGTATTAGAAACGCATCATGCTGATGAACACACACCTGTAAGTACCATTCAAGTTATGGCTGACGGCTTACCTGCCTTTGGTATCGTAGCGGCGGTTATGGGGGTAGTACATACCATGGAGCTTGTTGGTGCGCCACCAGCGGTTATGGGAAAGGCGATTGCGGCGGCGCTTGTAGGAACGTTCGTTGGTATTTTGCTTTCGTATGGATTCGTTGGACCTGTTGGTGCTTTGATGGCACAACGTTCAGAGATGACGGCTAACCTTTATAAATGCGCTCAAAAAGGATTGATTTGCTGTGCGAAAGGGGTTTCACCTGCGATGACAGCGGAATATATGCGAGCGATGGTATCTTCTGAAAAAAGACCTTCTTTCAAAGAATTAGATAATTTATTACGTAGCAACAAAGGGTAATCGCAGTCATGGCTGAGCAACTACAACCCATTATCATTAAAAAAATCAAAAAAGCCGCGCATGGTCATCACGGCGGCGCTTGGAAATTGGCTTATGCTGACTTCGTAACCGCAATGATGGCGTTCTTTTTGTTGATGTGGTTGCTTGGTTCCACTGATCCATTAACGCGAAAAGGGATTGCGGAATTCTTTCACGATCCCTATAAAGTGTCTATCAACGGTGGTGCTGAAGCGGCAGAACGCACCGCGTTAATGGAAGGTGGAGGTACGGATATGGTGACAACCGATCCTGGGCAGGTTCAAACAGGTGAAACCACAGATTCAGAGCCTAATAAGCCAGAGGAAGAAGTTGAAGAAGAGGCTGATAAAATTGAAAAAATGAAAGAAACTGAAATTGAACGAGGAAAGCTCGAAAACTTGAAAGATAAAATTGAAGAAAAACTCAGTGAAACTCCTGATCTTAACGAATACAAAGATCAAATTAAGCTGGAAATGACGTCCGAAGGTTTGCGTATTTTGATTGTGGATGATAAAAATCGTCCTATGTACAAACTCGCTAGCGCTCAAACTGAGCCGCATATTCGAGTTATTCTGCACGCACTGGCACCAGTAATCAATGAGATGCCAAATAAAGTGAGCTTGAATGGACATACGGATGCGTTGCCTTTTCCAGCAAACCAAAAAGGCTACACAAACTGGGAATTGTCAAGCGATCGAGCTAACGCAGCTCGCTATGAGTTGATCGGGGGAGGGTTAGCGGAAAATAAAATTCTGCGCGTAGTTGGTTTGTCTTCAAGTATTCCATACAGCGCAACAACGGATCCGATGAATCAAATTAATCGTCGTATATCGGTTATTGTGATGAATAAGCAAACCGAACGTCAAGTATTGCAAGGTAGTAGTGTGCAATAAACGGTTTTCTGTTTAGTTTTAAAATTACGCCCAATCCTGTGAAAATAGGGTTGGGCATTTTTATATTAAATACCGTAGTGCTTTTGATAAGCTTGAATAGCAGCAATCTGAGATGGGTCGCCGATTTGCTGAAGATACTCGATAATATGTGTTAGCGTGATAATGGCAATGACGGGCAGGCCAAATTGTTCGCTAACTTCTTGAATAGCAGAGCATTCATTATGACCTTTCTCTTGTCGATCCAAGGAAATTAAAACAGCGGTGGGCGTTGCGTGGGCGGTGCGGATAATATCAACGGATTCTCGCACGGAGGTACCTGCGGTAATGACGTCATCAATAATTAACACACGACCATTGAGTGATGCGCCAACGAGCAGTCCACCTTCGCCATGATCTTTTGCTTCTTTGCGATTAAAGGTGAAAGGCATATCGATGCCTGTCATCGCAGCGTAAGAACTCGCGGTGGCGACAGCAAGAGGGATTCCCTTATATGCAGGGCCATAGAAAACATCGATTGTAATGCCTGAATCAATGAGCGTTTTTGCGTAAAATTCGCCCAATTTTTGCAGTTGCGCACCGGTGTTAAATAGGCCGGTATTAAAAAAATAGGGACTGATGCGACCAGATTTTAGTTCAAATTCGCCAAATTTTAATACACCGCATTTTAGGGAGTATTCAATAAAATCGTGTTGATAGGTTAACATGGTGGGTTATTCTCAAAATAATACTGCTTGTCGAAATAATGTTTAGTTTAATATGCTAAGTAATGCTAGCTTTTTTATGTAAGTGAACTTTCAAAAATGAAGGTTTTGCCATTATAAGCGATACAGTAGAATTACAAATGCTGTTTTTAGGTAAAATAGACGCGGGTAGTCAAAGAACAAATGTAAATGTTCGTATTGATCTATTTTTTTTACGCTTTTTTGTTGCTATAGTTCGCTTAAGGTGAATGTACCTTGCAATAAATGGGATTTTTTCTGATATTTAACCTCAATTACCTTATGACGTTTTCATTATGACTACACTAAAGATACTTAATAGCTTTATTTTGGGCGTGCTCTTGCTTGGTGGTGTGGCAGGTTGTGCGGAAAATGCCAAACGCGAAAGCACCGGTGAATACCTTGATGACGTGGTCTTAACCACAAAAGTCAAAGCTACTTTTCTCGGTGATTCACGTTTAAAAGTGCGTGATATTAATGTTGAAACCTATAAAGGTACGGTGCAGTTGAGTGGCTTTGTTGACACACAACAAGAATCCGACCGTGCAGCGCAACTCTCTCGAACCATTAAAGGCGTTAAAGCCGTTAATAACAGTTTAATTATCAAGTAAATCATGCCAGATTCTTTAAAACTCCCCCTTGAAACCTTAAAAGCAACTGTTGATTTAAGTAAGATAGATTCGACCTCGCTCTTATCGACTCAAGCGGGGATTTTGGGGCAAGAACGTGCGCAATATGCGCTAGAGTTCGGTCTTGCAATGCCAAATTCAGGTTATAACATTTTTGTCATGGGTGAAACTGGTTCAGGTCGGTTGTCTATGATTATGCAATACTTAGCGACTATTGCGCCAAGTCAAAGTGCCCCTGCGTCTTATGCCTATGTGGATAATTTCGACAATCCTCGTGAACCCATTGCCATTGAGTTGCCCGCTGAATGTGGTCAAGATTTTTGTAAAGCCATTGAGAACTTAATTACCAATGTGCTAGCAACATTTCCCGCAGCATTTGAAAATCCCAGTTATCAACAAAAAAAGACAGTAGTTGAACGTCAGTTTGTTCATACTTATCGAGACGCTACAGAGCGAATCGATGCGCAAGCGCGTGAATTGAACATTGGTTTGTTTTCTGAAAATGAGACATTTAATTTTGTGCCGCTTTATGAAAATAAACCCATGCGTGAAGAGCAATTATCGGCGTTATCTGCTCAGGCTCGAGAAGAGTTTAAGCAGCACATCGAAGAACTTGAAGATTGCTTGAGTGAAGCGTTACTCGAATTGCCTCAATGGCGAAGAGAGTTAGCCGCATCGATGCAGCAATTAAATAATGACACGATTGACGCAGCAATTGATCCATTGTTTGCGGAATTAAATGTGAAATATGTCGAGGTAGATGATGTTGTCACCTATTTAGAGGAAATTAAAAAGAATCTACGACATACCATTAGTGATTATTTAATGCCTGTATCGTCAAATGAGCCTATTGAGCGTGATCATACGTTAAAAAAGCTGATTTTAGAGCAATATGCACCCAATATCTTAATTGATAATAAACAAGATGGCGGTGCTCCTGTCATCTATGAAACGCATCCAACCTATCAAAATCTATTTGGACGAGTGGAATATACTAACGATCAAGGAACACTCGTTCCGCATTATCGTCGTATTTGCGCAGGGGCATTGCACAAAGCCAATGGCGGTTATTTAATTTTAGATGCAGATAAGGTGCTTAATTATCCCTTTGTCTGGGAAGGATTAAAGCGAGCGCTAAAATCAGGCTATATTGAAATTGAATCGCCTTATACCGAGCAAAGTGTTAATACCATAACGTTAAAGCCTGAAGTCATTCTTTTAAATGTAAAAGTTATTTTAGTGGGCAGCAGCGATATTTATTATGTTCTCGATTCCATGGATGATGAATTTAATGAAATGTTTCGTGTTTTAGCGGATTTTGATTATCGTATTCCGCGTACTCAAGAAACGATGTTGCATTTTGCACAATTAATGGTCAAGCAGTCGAGAGATGCAAAAACGTATCCGCTAACGCGTCAAGCCATTGAGAGCTTAATTGAGTACAGTTGCAGATTAGCGGAAAGTCAGCAGTATTTTTCTGCGTGTATCCATGATGCACTTGAAATAATTGGTGAAGCTCAACTTTTTTGCAAAAAGTCACAAGATGTTCATATCGACAAAAAGCATATTGACGCTACGTTAAGTGCGCGCGAATATCGTAATGGACGAATGTCGCAAACCATATTAGAGGAAATGCTCGATGGCACTATTTTAATTGATACGGATGGCGGTGCGATTGGAAAAATTAATGGATTAACGGTTATTGATATTGGAGGTAGTAGTTTTGGAACGCCCGCGCGTATTACAACTACGGTCTATCCAGGATCGCGTGGCATTGTCGATATAGAGCGTGAAGCTGAACTCGGTCAGGCACTGCATTCTAAAGGCGTCATGATTTTAACGGGTTATTTGGGGCATTGTTATGCGCAGCAGTTCCCTCTTGCGATTTCGGCAAGCATTGCCATTGAACAATCTTATGGCTACATTGACGGCGATAGTGCAGCTTTAGCAGAGCTGTGTAGTTTAATTTCTGCATTGACGCGCGTACCTATTAAGCAAAGTTTTGCAGTGACGGGTTCGATAAATCAATATGGTGAAGTTCAAGCGATTGGTGGCGTAAACGAGAAAATTGAAGGTTTCTTTCGTTTATGTCAATCGCGTGGGTTAAATGGCTCTCACGCCGTGATTATTCCCGCTGCGAATAAACGTAACTTAATGCTTAAACAAGATGTTTTAAATGCCGTGGAGGCGGAATTGTTTGCCATTTACGCAGTAAATAACGTTGACGAAGCGCTTGAGTTATTAACTGGTGAAGTGGCAGGTAATATGGATGATGCGGGCAATTATGCAGAGAATAGTTTGAATTACAGAGCTATTTGTCGTTTGAAAGAAATTTCTGAATTAAGTGAAGATGATGAAAAAGAAGGCGAGGGCGCGTGAGTTCATTTCGAGAATCTGTCCATAATTATTGGGTATTAGCGCGGTTTGATCGCCCCATTGGCACATTAATTTTACTTTGGCCTGCACTTTGGGCTTTGTGGCTCGCAAGTGATGGGAAACCCGATATTTTAGTGTTGACGGTCATTACGCTGGGCGTGATTGTGATGCGTGCGGCGGGTTGCGTGATTAATGATTATGCCGATCGTGACTTTGATCCCCACGTTGAACGTACAAAAGCACGCCCCATTGCTGCAGGTAAAATTAAACCCAAATCTGCGTTAATCTTTTTTGTTGTGTTATGTGCTATCGCTTTTAGTTTAGTGTTATTACTGAATACGCTGACGATTAAGTTATCGTTTATCGGTGCGTTTTTAGCAGCAAGTTATCCATTTATGAAGCGATACACGCATTTACCTCAGGCGTATTTAGGGATCGCCTTTGGCTGGGCAGTGCCAATGGCATTTGCTGCGCAGATGAATACAATTCCACTTGTTGCATGGGTATTATATTTAGCAGTGATTTTGTGGGCGCTGGTTTATGACACCATGTACGCGATGGTCGATAAGGATGATGATTTAAAAGTCGGCGTGAAATCCACCGCTATTTTATTTGGCAACTATGAACGACACATTATGGCCGTTTTGCAATGTGTAATTTTATTGCTTTTGTTTATTGTTGGTGAATTGCAGAATTTAGGAACTTTTTATTATTTAAGTTTACTGATTGCGGCAGGTTTTTCTGTTTATCAGCAAAAACTCATTTTTCACCGCGAAAAAACAGCCTGTTTTCGTGCATTTTTAAATAATAATTGGTTTGGTTTGGTGGTTTTTCTGGGATTACTACTTCACTATTTAGTATCGTAAGTTGATATTCATGTGAATGCGGTTGTTTCCAGCTTGCGTTGTGCCGCCGTTGATACCTTTTGCATCATTTAACGCGGTGGCAAATGCAATATTAGTGGATATGTTTTCATGCCATTGCCATTTTGCACCTACGCCCGCACCACTTAATGTCCAGCTTTTAGTTTCACCTGAGAGTGCTTTATCTCGTGTACCATGCCCACAATCATAAAAAACAAAGGCGTTGATATTTTCCCAAGCAGGCGAGGTCAGCTCAACTTTCACAATTTGTCCACTGTCTGCGCCTGTTTCGCGTTGTTCATAGCCGCGTACATCATAGCTACCCCCAATGCCAAGCTGCTCACCTGCAATTAAGGGCGAATCACTGTGTTGACCACTCAAGCCTGTGCTGAGCGACCATTTACCAAATTTAGTGAAAAAGTTGGTTCCATAACGAAAAATATTAAACGTTGATGTAGCATATTTACGTGATTTGTCGTAAAACGTATCGGCATTATCTGACCATAAACCCACGTTAGTTGCCCATTGAACAAAGTAACTGCTGCTAATTTGCTCAAAGGGATATTCCGCTTTGTAGGTAATGCTAAAAGGCGTACTGCGAACGTTAGTTTCATTATCACAGACCGGCTTAGGCGCACCTGCAAGAGCTGGTAATTCTGTAACTGCTTCACATTGTTTACTTGCTATCTTGATATTTTGTATGCTGTTTAAAAAATGACGACTATCTAAACCGATATCGACACTGTGTTCATATTGCCCCCATTTTGGCAAAAATTGTTGGTAATGAATGCCCATCATATTACCCGCACCGGTAATATTTAAATCCGACGCGACAACACCGTTATTAGCACTCGATGATACGTAATACATATTGAGCCAGCCACCTAGTGAGTAAACCGGTAATGCGTAAGTGGCACCGTATTGTTTAATGGTGTCGGCATGATCGGGCGGTAATGTATATGACGCATTGATAACATGATCAAGTCCCCATAAATTACTGTATTGCGCACCGCCAGTTAGACGATATTCACCCGCGCTGTCAGAGCCTGTATTGTTGAAATTTAATGAAAATTCATAAGGGCGTTCGGGTTCAATGACTTTAATATTGGCATTAACACTGTCTTGTTCATCACTTTCTTTAAATGTTAATTTTATTTTTTTTGATGGGTGTTTATTGGCGACTTTGACGGATTGCGCTAATGCTTTTGTGTTAGGGGATTCATTTTTTTTCAACTCAGGCAAACTAGCCATTACGCCCCCTTTTGAAAAATAATAATTACCGTGAATGTTGATATTTTCAACACCAAAAGACACCATTTTGAGTTTTACTTCACCCGTATTAAGTAACTGGGAAGGTAAAATAACACGATAAAAAGAGAAACCAGAACGACGAATTTTCGTTTCTAACGTTTTACCAACCTGCTGCAGACTTTGTAAGTCATACGATTTTTGTTCTAATGGCTTAAAATAATCCGCTAACTCTTCTTCTGATAAGGTGGAGTCGCCTTCCACCACAAATTTATTAACCATAAATGTGAATTTAGGTGGGGCTGATTCATTTTCTTGAGCTAAGCTCATCATCGGAAAAAAGCTCAATGTCAATGCAAGATAAGTCAATTTAGACATAGACTTATTTTGTTTTACTGAAAATAGGGAGGTATTGGTGTTATTGAACGGCACAATTTGCTCCGCTATTGTGTGCTGCTTTTATGTCAGAGGCTACATTTTCGTTATCTTGTGCAATAACATGTGGCGTTGCCTCTAGTTTTGCGACAGAGTCACTCGATTCACCCGAAAAACTACTTTCCCCAGAAGATAATTTAGTGCCTTTTAGTGATTTTTCTTTATCTAATGAGCTGGTTTTTTCGTTCATTTCGAGTTTTGCACTGCCTTTATTGACAGTCGCATAAGTACCGGCTTTCGTGCTTTCTGCGGATTTGTCAAATAACTTTTCTGGATTGGGCGCGGTACTTGGACGAGGAACGCTGTTCATTTTTTCAATGAGCTGCACGGGAATTTGTGCTAATTGAATAGGTTGGGCATTGAGATTATTGATGAAACTAATTTGACCTTGATTGACAAGATGTTCACCGGATGCATTCGTCTGTGCAATGGTGCCTTGCTGGACATAACTGATCATGCCGCTTGTATCGTCATCGATAAAACCGTTATTTTCTATATTACTCTCTTCGATGCAATCGCCAGTACATTGCAGATCATATTCTGTGCCGCGAATTCCTATGGTTGCCACTGGTGTGTTGACGGCATACGCATCATGATCTTTTTTACCGATACTTCCGGTGAGTGCCCGCATACCACCAGCAGCTAATGTGAATAGAATTTTATCTTTTTTACCGGTTTGCTGATAATCGTATTGCACAATATCAAACTCGCTATTCGCTTGAAGAGTGACTTTTTCGCCGTCACGAAATACCATAACAACGTAACTGTCAGCTTGACTAGTTAAATAATCTTGAGCGTTTAAATTGGCACCAAGCGATAATTTATGTTCGCCATCGTTTTTATTGGCGCGGTTTTGAGCATAGACATCGCCTTTAATATCCACCACTTTTGCGACGCTTATATCAGGTGTTTTTTTTACGTTGTTACATTGTTCTTTGCACACATAAACGGTGTAATCAGAATCTTTGTCGCCTTTTAACGTGGCTGTTGGGGTTTTAATTTGGAAATTATCTTGGCCAGTTGTTGCAATATCACCGGTACTTGCACGAACAGCTCCTTCATAAACCGTAAATTTGGCGTTTTTAGTTGACGTATCAAAAGTGTCTATTTTAAAGTTACTATTTGGGCGTACATTAATTTTAGATCCATCTGTAAAATCGACAATCACAAAACTTGCATCAGAGGTTTGAATATTATCGCCTTGGTAGACAGGAGTATCTTTTGCGAGTATACGCGGAGCTTCATTGGTCTGCTGTGCTGCGCTATTGCCTTTAGCAAATCCAATTTTTCCAACAACCGTATTTTGCGCGTAACTTGGCTGCACCAATACGCTACATAACAATCCCATATAGAAAGTTGTATATTTCATTGGCATTGACCTAAAGGCGTTGTTGTCGTGGCGTCAGAGGCATCATTCGAAGCAAGAACGTCCTCTTCTATTTCCGATTCACTCGTCGAGTCGTTTGTATTCATTTCACCCGATAAAGTGATAACAGTGTTAGTTTGTTGGCTTTGAGTATTTTTGATGGCGGTGGGGATTTCTGTATCCGGGATGGGCGTATTTTTAACGTTACTTAGTGTCACTGTTCCATTTTTGAATACCATTTGATAGCCAAGTGTATTGTCCGCATGTGGTACTAGATCATAATTAAATACGTTTGGCTTGATATTGCCTTGAGAACTGCCACTAAAGGCAATATTGGTTAATATGTCTGCTTTATCGCCGTTGACAAATCCATCTACCAACAATTTTCCATTATTAAAAGGAAGGCTTGTTTGGTTAATGATGGATTCAGCGGTAACCGTTAATGTAGGTTGCTCTCTATAAATAGCATAAACTCCCTCAGATAGAGGTGCGGTGAAGCTTTTGATGGATTCATCACTGCCGTAACGTGAGTGCTTGAGACCCACTAAATTGAAAACCCCGGTGCTATTTTGAATAGATCCTGTCAGTAATTGTCCTACACCACCGTTTTCAATGAAGATTTTTGCGTTTTGTGAAATGATAATGTTGCTATCTAAAGTTTCTTTTTCGGATTGTCCCGCGTTTAATTTAAGTGCATTTTGACTCGCATTATTTGTTGTAATCGCATTGGCAATCGTTAAGTCGCCCTTGTTTGTGGCAATTGCAATGGTCCCTGTTGAGCTAATTCCTGTTTGAGTATCACCTAGCGTTAACGCGCCACTATTTAGAAAATTCAAATTTCCTATCGTATTGGCAACTAACGTTCCAATCGTGTTTTCGGCATTTGTTAATTGATAATTTGCATTACCCGATAGCATTAACTTTTCAGCCATCATAGGTGAAAGTTGTGACACATTACCCGATGCGTTAATGGATAAGGTGCCTTTTGTTTGTAATATTGGATTTTTGCCTGACGGGATAGTATTTAGCATAGAAAAGCTATTGCTATTATTGGCAGCGTTGCTTGAAACTAATGTGATATCGCCTGTCGACGCGTCACCAATGCGGCTATTACTTCCAAAAAGTAATCCCGTGTCACCATTGGCACCTGTACCATTTAATATGATGCTACCGCCTGAAGTTTTTATTGTTGTCGTCTCTGAGCTAAGACCAGAGTTATCACTGCCATTACTAGCTGAACTAGTCCCTTTTAGAGTGATGTTGCCGCTGGTAGTTGAAATATCAGTGGTTTTTTTATCGCCAGTGAGGAAAATGCCATTATTGTTATGATTGGATTTTCCTTCGCCACCTTTGCCATTGATAGTGATATTGCCTGCATTGCTGGTTAGTTTGGATTGATCGATAAATACACCATGCACATCAGATAATGGCACGGTTTTAGAAGAATAGCCTTCACCATATATGTTGATTTCACCCCCATTTGAGTTAAGCGTTGCATAACTTATGCTGACGCCATCAGATTGCGCTAGTGATGCGGTGTAACCTTTTGCGGATTGATCACAATCAGTGGCGCTACACTTCCCGCCCCCTAAAATGATATTGCCACCATTGCTATTGAGCGTCGTTCCAGAGTTAACTTGAATATTTCCACCATTTTTTGCATCCGCATCTGCATTAAGGACGATATTGAGTTTTCCTTGTGTGGATTCAATACTCGTATTTGTGCCAATCAATACGGCATTATCAGCTTTAATGTGCAGATTTGATGCTTTGTCACTATTATTATTTGCCGAAATTTTGCTGTTTGCCCCTAACGCCACATCTTCTTTTGCGAACAATTGGATATTGCCTTGTTTATCAACGCTGACGCTATCAGCGTTGATTGCTCCGCTATGTGTGATTGAATTTGCAAAAATATCCACTGCGCCACCTTGCGTGAGCAATTCACCGATATTTAATACATTATTCTCTGGCGCTTGAATTTGAAATTGGATATCAGGATTGTCCAAGCTCGTGAGTGTGAATTCTTGTCCGGCTGCTAACGTGATTTTACCGCCTTCGGTTTTAATTGAGCCAGTATTTTCAATCGTTGGGGCAATCAAGAGAATATTTCCATCAGCTCCCGCGTGAATAATGCCTTCGCTGCGAATATTGCCGGTATTTGAGCCAGCAATGAAATGGAAGATGTTATTTTTAAAATCAGTATTGCTAAGGTCTAAAGTAGACACCATTAATCCTTGTGTATCAACGGATGAACCCGAACCAAACACAACACCGTTAGGATTAATTAAAAATACTTTTCCGTTTGAAATGAGCTGACCTAAAATTTCGGTTGGGTTGCCGCCCACGATTCTATTTAGAACGCTACTTTTCGAGTTTTGTTGAATAAATTGTGTGATTTCATTCTTTTTGATATTGAAGTCTTGCCAATGAATAATGGCTCCAGGGCTATTTGTGATTTTGGTCACGCCTGCAACAGAATTATCAATATTGACTTGACCGCTAATCACTTGGGAACCGCTTGGGCTAGCAAGAAGGGTAGGTGGAAAGCAAAGTGCTAAAATAATCAAATTTTTCACACAATTGCATGGCGACAATATCCATTGTTCATTAAGAATAAGATGGGATTGAGTTTTCATAATAGCCTTCCAAAGTACACAACAATATTTGGGGATTATTATCGATTTTTTGATTAGCTGAAGTCGCACAAAAAAACGCAGTTATTTTGTCGATATCAAAATGACGCAATAATGTTTATTGGAGGTGGATGAGTTAAGTAATTTATTAGTTTGTCCTTGCCTGATTACCTAGCATTCTGTGTCACTTCTGCTAACGAAAAATAGGCTTTTATATTT
>Ga0114974_10001765_pt1 | contig 16975 bp, 13 predicted proteins | sample S_130206_EF_Meta_FD_87318 | JGI IMG/M metagenome (GOLD analysis project Ga0114974, IMG submission 87318) | Freshwater microbial communities from Lake Simoncouche, Canada to study carbon cycling - S_130206_EF_MetaG | ecosystem: Environmental > Aquatic > Freshwater > Lake | place: Lake... | reverse complement strand
GTGCTCCCAGCGACCGCGGAAGGTGATCCAGAACGACAGCAGGATGAGGCGCACGTCGAGCCCGAAGCTTTCGCGCTTGGCGTAGACGCGGTCGTAGCGGAACTTGTTGCGGCGGGCGACGTCGCGCGGCGCGTAGATCTGCGCCACGCCCGTCAGTCCGGGCCGGAGCCTGATGCGTTCGGCGTAGCCGGGGATGGCCTCGAGTGCGATGAACTCGCCGCCGGTCGCTTCGATCTCGCCGGGGCGCAGCGCGCGCGGGCCGACGAAGCTCATGTCGCCCTTGAAGATGTTCCAGAGCTGCGGCAGTTCGTCCATCGCCGTCGAGCGCATGATCTGGCCGATGCGCGTGACGCGCGGGTCGCGCTCGGTGGCCTGCAGCGCGCCGACCACCGCTTCCGCGTTCTGGATCATCGAGCGGAACTTGAAGACCATGAACACGCGTCCGCCTTCACCCACGCGTTCCTGCGTGTAGAAGACGTTGCCACCGTCCTCGAGCTTGATCAGGGTGGCCAGCGCCAGCCAGATGGGCGACGACACGACGAGGCCGACGCCGGCCAGGCAGACGTCGAGCGCGCGCTTGCCGAACGGCACCACTGCGGACTTCACCATGCGCTGCCGGTCCTCATCGAATTCCAGGGACGGACACGTGACCGACACGAGCCGCCCGGTCCGGAACAACCAGCAGGGCATGGAAGTGCTCGTGCGCTGTCGGCAGACGACCACCCGCATACGTCGTCGCCACGTATCCCAGCGGCTCCAGTTCCTCGCGAACGAAGTCGGGAAAGCGCGGTCCAAGCCAGTGCACCTCGCACATGATCGACGGCAGACACCGCATCAGTGTCTGCTTCATGCCTCGCAGGACGTCGAGTTCGGCGCCCTCGACGTCGATCATGACGACGTTCGGGAGAGGAGCAGAACGAGCGCTGATCCATGAATCGATCGCAATCGCCTGAACGGCCACGCCCTGCGTGCCAGGCTCACTCGCCTGGAGCTTGTTCTGCGCTGACTGTGCCGCGAGATTCAGGTAGAGCGAACCATCCTGTGCGGCGACCGCTGCCTGGGTGACGGTCACGTTCTCGAACTGATTCAAGGCTGCATTCCGCTCGACCATCCCGGCGGATGCCGCGAACGGCTCGAAGGCACAGACGCGACCCTCGGGGCCGACGAGACGCGCCGCGAGCGTGGCATAGAAACCGATATTGGCGCCGATGTCGTAGAACACGTCGCCGGGCTTGAGCAGCCCTGCGAGGACGGCCTGTTCCGCCGGCTCGGACGTTCCCAGGAGATAACCGGCGAATCCACCCGTCGCATCGAAGCGGAGCCCGGCGCCGACGCCGTGCGTGATCACGCCGTCGGAGGACGCAATCCGGCTGGACGCGTACTTGACGACGGCCGCGGCGACGGCAGAGCGATGCTGCAGCCGCCCGATGAACCGCACGAAACCTGGCGGAGCCAGCGACGCCGCCTTGTGCAACAGTCCCATGTAGCGTCCTCTGGTGTCCTACCGCTCATATCGGTAACTCGACCACCGTCCGATACAGGCCGGTGGTCTGCTCGACCATTCGGCGAATCGAGAAGGCGGCTTCCACGCGCTGGCGCCCGGCGTCGCCCATCCGGTCGCGCGTGGACGGATCATCCAGCAACGCCGTGAGGGCCTGGGCCAGGGCCGCTGGTTCACCTGGCGGCACGACCAGGCCGGTGACGCCGTGCTGGTTCACCCACGGCACGCCGGACGGCAGGTCGGTGCAGATGACCGGCTTGCGGCACGACATCGCCTCGATCTGGACCATCCCGAACGCCTCTGCTCGAGTGACCGACGGCAGCACGAAGACGTCGCAGGCATTGTAGAGCGCGGTCAGTTCCTGCGAGGAGGCGTTGCCGGCAAACCGCACGCGGTCGGCAATGCCGAGCTCGCGCGCCTGCGCCTCGAGCTCAGCGCGCAGCGGACCGTCGCCGACGATGACGGCGCGGCCGTTCACGCCGGGTAGCGCCCGCAGCAGCACGTCCACACCTTTGTACGTCACCAGGCGGCCAACGAAGAGGACCATCGGCCGTGGGTCTTCCGCACGTATGGCCTCCACCCGCGGCGCAATCGCCGGCGTCAGCGCATGCTGGTCGGGATCTTGCGCATAGGGAATGACCACGCACTTCGACCGGAACGGCTGCAGTTCACTGGCGAACTGCGCCACCTGCGGTGACGCCACGACAATGCGGTCGGCGAGCGTCAGCATGCGCCGCAGGAACGGCCGGTAGAACAGCTTGTAGCGCCACGCCGGCCTCACCACCTCCGCGTGGATCCAGAACACCACGCGTCCCCTGGGCTGGCTGAGAAAGTGCGCGACGAGTGCAATCGGATTCGGCTCGTGCACCACCATGACGTCGGCGTCGAGTTTCCGCATCCACCAGGGAAAGGTGGGACAGAGGGCGACGGCGCCGACCCTCGTCCACGCGCCGACGCGTGTGACCGGCACGCCGTTCACCGCTTCGTGCACGGTGGCACGCCCCTCGTTGGCGACGAGCACATGGTTGTCGACCTCGGTCCGTTCGGCCTCGGCGAGCACCTGGAGCACCTTCTCCATGCCGCCGCGCGCGGGGGGATAGAACTTGCCGACGTGGAGGACGCGGAGAGATGTCGAGCGGCTCATGATCCGTCCCCCTTATCGGCTATCGGGGGACGCAGCAGGCCGGTGGACAACGCCAGGGCCACGGCGCCGCGCCAAGTGACGCGCTGCTCGAGGGAGTGCCGGGCGAACTGCCGGGCGACACCGAGCTGGCCGGCGCGCCACGCCCCGCGCGCGCATTCGTAGTAGGCCAGCGCCGCCCGTCGCCTGGCCGCAGGCGCAATAGCCCGCAGTTCCGGGTCGGCGGCGATGGCCGCCCAGCAGGCGGCGCCACCGAGGGCCCAGTCGCTGCCGGCGGCCGACGTGAGGTTGGTGGGATGCGTGCGCCAGTGGCTGAGGCGCTCGGGCACGTAGTACGCACCAAGCCCGGTGCGGCAGAGCCAGTAGGTGACCCACAAATCGTAGGCCGGTCCGGCCGTCTCGTCGAAGCGGCCCGGCAAGGCGCTGCGCCTGAACACCGTGCCCATCGCCAGCGGGATCGTCTGCCGCAGCAACAGCTCGCCAAACGGACGATGCGCGCCGGCGGCAAGCGCGGACCGCCCCCACTTACGCGAGTTCCGGTCGGTGCCCTCGGCCAGCACCTGTCCAACGGCATCGATGACCCAGTGGTCGCAGAACGCCAGCGCCAGCGTCTCGTCGGCCACCAGCGGCGCGACGAGCCGTTCCAGGAACGCCGGCTCGAACACATCGTCGTGATTCAGGAGTGTGATGTAGGTGCCGCGTGCGTCGCGGAAGCGTGCCCAGTGATTGCCGGCGACGCCGAGCGCGGAAACATTGCGCTGGTAACGGAGACGCGGATCACCGAACGACGACACGATGTCCGCGAGCGACGCATCGGGCGAGTCGTCGGAGACGATGAGCTCGAATGCACCGAACGTCTGGCGCGTCGCGCTGTCGAGTGCCGCCCGCAGATGGTCCGGCTGCGTCTTGTACGCGGCGGTGACGATGGTGACGATGGGCGTGCTCACGACAGGGCTTCCGGAATCCGCTTGCCTGCGCGAGCGGCGCTGTTCAGCACGGCGAGCAGACGATCGACGTGTTGGCCGAGCGCGCGCGAGCCGACGAGCGTGCCGTCCGCCACGTCGCGGCGCGGTAACGACAGGGCACGGATGATGGCGTCGGCGAGACCATTCGCCGCCGGAGGATCGGACGGGGCCACCGCGCCGCTCTGGCCGTCGGTTAGCCACTCACGCACGGCGCCGACGTCGAAGGCGGCCACGGGGACGCCGCGCTGCACGGCTTCCGCACCAGCAAAGCCGAACGGCTCGGGCCACAGGCTCGGCATCACGACGACGTCGCTCGACACGACGAGCGCGGCACACGCGTCCTGCGCGATCCAGCCGGCGAAGTCGACGTGCACATCCGGATGGGCAACCGTGAGCTGTGCGGCCGCCTCGCGACAGGCCGCGAGTTCTGGGCCGTCGCCAGCCACGGTGAGGCGCAGCGGATGCGCCACGCGCGTGCGCACCTGCGCCAGCGCCTCGAGCAGGACGCGCGTACCCTTCAGCCGCTCGAGACGGCCGATGAAGGACAGGCGCCGCTCGCGCGTATCGTCCTTGTCGAGGCGGTCACCCTGGCGCTGTTCGCCAGCCAGCCCGAGTGACGGATAGACCGGTGGCAGTTGATGGACCTGCGCGTCCGCGAAGCCGTGCTGCAGATACTCGCGGCGCATGTGGGCCGAGAAGGTGACGATCCCCGCGTAGTGCTGGAGCGATGCCAGACGGCTGACCTGCCGCTGATACTCGCGGAGCATGGTTCGTGGGTCGAGACCGCCGCAACGTCGAGGCAGGTACATCGCAAGGCAGGCAGGGCCGAACGTCCGGCTGCACGGCTTCACCGTCGGCAGGCGGAACGCCTTGTTGCCGCTGATGCACGTGCCGTAGTACGCGTGCGCAAAGAACACGGCCGGGGCCAGTGCGAGGGCCGCCGCTTCCGTGGCGGGATCGGAGAACGCCTGCACGAACAGCACGTCCGGCTGCCACCTGGCGAGTTCGGCCAGTGCGGCATCGCGCCGCGCCGATGCACAGGAGAGCTGCTGAACGCGATCGATGGCCGGGATCGCGGGACGCGCCTGGTCGCCGCCGCCTTCGTGCAGGAACAGCACGTTGTGCCCGCGTTCGAGCAGTGCCGGAATCAGCTGGCCGATGTAGGTTTCGACGCCGCCCAGCCACCGGTCGGTCGAGTCTGCAATGACGATACGCATGGCGGACGCTACGGCACCGCGACCGATACAGGGCCCATGCTCGCTGTGGCGGTCACGCCGCTCAGTCTCCAGTAGATCGCTGCCATGGCGTCGGCGTAGTTGTCCCAACTGAAACGGCTGGCCCACGCGATGCGGCCGGCGCGCGCGGCGGCGTGCTGCTCGGGGCTGCCGGTGTCGTCGAGAATCGCCGCAATGGCCTCGTGCCAGCGAGCGGTGTCGTCGAGCGGGCAGTACCGCGCCTGGTCGCCGCCCACTTCCCTGAACACCGCCATGTCGGTGGCGACGACCGGCGTGCCGCACGCGAGCCCTTCGACGACCGGGATGCCGAAGCCTTCGCGGTCCGACGTCAGCACCACGGCTCGAACACGCCGGTAGAGCGCGGCCAGCTGTGCGGTGTCGAGTCGCGGCATGGTGACGATGGCGTCAGCAATACCGAGGCGCTCCGCCTGCGCGCGCTGCGGCGGCGTCAAGGGGCCGCCGACGCGCACAAGGCGAATCTGCGGATGGGTGCGGTGTACCGCGGCCACGATGTCGAGCAGTCGATCGATCCGCTTGCGTGGAATGCACGAGCCGACGTGCAGCAGATCGAAGGCCGGTGGCGTGTTGCCCAGGAGGCGCGCGATCGACGCGGCCGCATCCGCGTCGGGCGCGGCATGGAAGACCGGATGCACGCCGTTCGGCACCACGGTGATGCGCTCGGCCGGCACGAGTCCGTACTGCAGCAGTTCGTCGCGCGTCGAGGCGCTTGGGCAGGCGACGTGTGCGGCCGCCTGCATGCCGCGGAGCAGTCGGCGCACCAGTGCCAGCGGCAGGCGCGACGAGGTGAGGTGCGGCGCGACGAGCGGCAGGAACGCGTCGGCATCGTGGCAGGTGACGACCGTGCGCGAGGCCGGCAGGTGCAGCACGACGTGCGCGTAGCTGTGATCGACGACGTGAAAGACCTCGAACTGGTCGGCACGCCGTTCGAGCCAGCGCGGGTAGGCGACGAACCGCTGCCGGTACCGCTCGAGCATGGCGCCGCGCGGGAGATGGCGCAGGGGCGAGAGCGGCAGGTCTGGGCACAGCATCTCGACCGACAGGCCGGCGGCCTCGGCGCTCGTGCCGAGATGGGCCTGCAGCATGTCGGCGACGAGGTCCATGCTGGTCCAGCGCTCGCTGCGCAGGTCGGCGACGATGGCGACGCGCGGCTCAGGCACCGGCGGTTCCTGTACTGCGGCGGGTGGCGCTCGCGCCGCCCTGTCGCTCGCGCACGACGTCGTCGAACACGCGCGCCAGGTCGGCGAAGACGCGGGCGCGCGACCAGTCGCGCTCGACCATCTCGCGGCCGCGCAGCGCCTGCGCCCGCGCCTTGTCACGGTTCGCGGCGATCCAGAGGAACTGCTCCGCCATCGCTTCGGCGTCGCGCAGCGGCACGAGGCGCGCGTAGCCAGGCAGCGTGACCGCCATGCCGCCGATGTTGGTGGCCACGACGGGCGTGCCGCAGGCGAGCCCCTCGAGTGGCGACAGTCCCAGCCCTTCTTCGAGCGAGCCTTGCGCGATGACGTTGGCGGCGCGGAAGTAGTCGGCAACTTCGGTCATCGGATGTGCGGCCGGACGGCCCAGCACCCACGACTCGGCATCCGCCAAACCAAGACTGCGCCCGAGTGTGAGGAACTCCTGGTAGCCGCCGCTCAGATTGAGCAGCACGGCGTTCAGGCCCATGGTCCTCGCCTTCGCGGTGGCACGCAGCACCGTCTCGGGATCCTTCTCGTGGCTGATGCGGCTCGACAGAAAGACGATGAAGGCATCGGGCGGCAGATCGCGCCGCTGCCGCAGCCGCACGCGCTCCGTATCGTCGGCCGGCGTGAACACGGTGGTGTCGACGCCGTAGTAGCCGCCCCACTCCACACGGCCGCAGTAGCGCGACGCAATCCCTTCGAGGTAGGTGCCAAGTGCGAGGCAACGCGTGGACAGTGCGCCGTTCACCGTCATCAACGTGCGGATGACCAGCTCGCCGGCCAGTGCGGCCGGGGCGGAGAGCTGGCCGCGTGTACGGCGGCAGCGGAAGTACTCGACTGGCGGCAGCGCAATGGTCGTGACGACTGGTGTGCCACGCAGCGCGCCGATGAGCGTGGCGTTGAGCGAGCCGCGTAGGAGTTCCTGCGAGAGGATGACGTCGAAGCTGCGGGCGTGCTGCCAGAGCCAGGCGAACGAGCGCGCCTGGAAGGCGAGACGTCCGCCGTCGATCTCGACGATCTCCAGCCGCGCGCCGCTGTCGTGCACGCGCTGCTTGAGCCCGCTCGACTCGTAGTGCGAGCGGGGCACGCAGATGGTGAGGTCGGCGATCCCGGCGAGCCCGGTCACGAACCGGATGTCGGTGAAGCCTTCGACGAAGAAGAGGACCTTACGCCGCGACATGAGCACTCAACTGCCTGACTGCCTGCTCGCGCGACAGATGGTTCGTGTACATGGTGGCGCCGGCGCGGGCAACGCGACGGCGAAGCGCGGGCTCACGCACCGCGGCGAGTGCCTGTTCGGCCAGCAGTTCCGCCTGCGGAGCCGCGGCGAGCAGGGCCGCACCCGATTCGTTCCAGAACGATTCTGTGAGAGGACCACTGTTGCTGACCACCGGCAGGCCAAAGGCCAGCGCCGCCAGCGCAGACGTGTTCCTGGCCGTGATGCCATCCGGATAGGGCTGCAGCATGAGATCGCAGGCGGCGAGTTCGGCCGGCAACGCCGACAGCGGCTGCGTGCCGACAGCGTGGACGCGGTGTGCGAACGCGGGATGCCGTTCGACGAACGTCGCGGCGAACCGCTCGCTGTCGCGTCCGATGAGCCGCACGTGCGCGTCGCAACCCTCGAGCAGCGAACGCAGGGCCGGCTCGAGCAGCACGGTCACGACGGGCGAATAGGTACTGAAGTGGCCGACGACCAGTGGCGTGTGCTCCGGCGCCTCGTCGAGAGCGGCATCGGCGCCGCGCTCCGGCTCGATCGGCGACGACACCGGCATGAGCGACACCGGCGTGCTCCGCCGCACGAAGGGGGTCACCCACGGCAGCCATCCCTCGGTGCTCAGCCACACGTGCGATGCGGCGTGCCCCAGCATCCACAGCATCAGCTTCTGCACCGTTGCCGCCAGCACGTGGAGCGGCGGCCACGACACGCGCATGTAGGGTTCGTGCACCATCAGGTGCAGTTCGTTGCCGCGCACCAGCGCACGCCAGGCGAGCCATGCGGCAAACGGCACGTTCAGCGACTTGTAGCCATAGCCGTGCGGCACCCACTGCACGAAGAGGCGCGGCCGTCCGGCCGCATCGAGCAGGCGGCCCGTCCGCAGGCAATCGCCAGGCGCGAACGCCCCCAGCGTGCGGTGCACGACGACGCCGTCGATGGCGGGCGTGACGCCTGCGGTCGTCGGCGCCCAGATGTGCACGGCCCCCGACACGGAGTGTCCGGCTTCAGCCGAACCCTTGCCCTCGTAGTGTCCGGCTTCAGCCGGACACGTGCCCATGTAGTGTCCGGCTTTAGCCGGACCTTCAACCAGTGCGAGACTGCGCGCCAGGCCGGACACGAAGTCGCTGACGCCGCCGACCTGCGGCGGGTACTCGCAGGTGACGATGTGCCAGGCAGGCGACGGGCGCTCGGTCATGTCGCGTTCGCGCGCGGTCGCGCCAGGACGGCCAGGTCCATGGGCGCACCCGGCTTCAGCAGGCGATCGAGCCAGGCGAGCGTGAGGATGACGCCCAGCGGCACGCGCCGGGGGCGCCAGTGCCGAAGCACGGCCTGGAAGAAGCGGTGCATGCAGTAGCGCGCTTCGATGATCTCCAGATCGTGCGCGGCGAAGAGCGCCGTGAGTTGCTCGAGCGTGTAGCCCTCGCGCACGTGCGCGGGATCGGGAACGGCGGGTGGCGTCGGCACGCTCAGCACGAGCCGGCCGTTCGGCGTCATCACGCGCCGGATTTCCGCGACGGCGGCGGTGTCGTTGAGTACGTGCTCGAGCACCTCGGTGCACAGCACGAGGTCGACCGACGACGAGGCGACCGAGATCGCATCGAGCGAGGCCGAGAATCGGTGGATGTGCGGGGCGTTGGCCGGGCGTGGCGTGCCGTAGTCGAATTCGAACAGGCGCGCATCTGGCGCGTGCCGGCGCAGCAGCGGCGTATGCAGCCCTTCACCGACGCCGGCGTTGAGCACCTTGCGCGGCGCGCTCTCCCGCGCGGCGCGCTCGACCAACGGCTCGAGGATCGGCAACTGCACAATGACGCGTCCGGCATCGGGCCAGCCGGGCGCCAGCAGGCGGACACCGGGCATGGTCAGGATTCGGCGTGCCGCGGCACGCCAGGGCGATCGGGGAGCACTCATCGGAGCTGTCCAATCCAGTTGATGAAGGGCGCGTCGGCGCCGCGTACGCGCGCTTCCGTATCTGCGCGGGCCGCGCGACCCATGGCCGGCAGTTCCGCACGGCGGGCCTTGGCGAGCACGAAGGTGTTGACGATCTCGTCGACAGACCGCGGCGCGACCACCCACCCGGTCTCACCATGGCGAATCCATTCGGCGGCGCCAGTGGCGGACGTGGTGACGACCGGCAGGCTGGCTGCCATCGCTTCGGCCACCGCGAACGGCGAGCCGTCTTCGAGCGTCGGGAGGACGAACAGGTCGGCCCTGGCCAGCGCCGGCCGTGGGTCGCCAGCCGTGACCTGCACCGCCACCCCGTCGCGAAACCTCGCCAGCAGTCCCGCGCTGCAGCGGTCGCCGGTGCCGCCGATGAGATCGACCGCCACCGTGCCGTGGCGCTGCGCCGCCTGCAGCAGGTAGACGAACCCCTTCCGCGGGTCGAGCGAGCCGACGAAGCAGACGCGTAGCGGCCCGGACGACGGCTGCCGTGGCGGCAGCGCGAAGTGGTCGAGATCGACCGGCTGCTGGAAGACGGAGATGCGCGTGGCGTCCACGCCGCCCTGCGCGATGGACGTGCGTGACCACGCGGACGACACGCGGATGTGCGGCGCGAGCGCGTACTCCTGCTCGACGCGTGTCACCATGGCCGCGGTGGGATGTCCCAGGTGGGAGCCGCCGCACCAGCGCGCGGTCTCGTCGAGGTAGACCTGGCGGAACGCGGCGATGTGGCCGTTCGGACTCTCGAGCACCGCCGGCACGGCGTGCTGCGCCGCCCACGTCAGCGTCTCGAGGGCCACCTGGCTGAAGGCGTAGCAGAGATCCGGTCGGACCTGCGCGACCACGCGTGCCGCGCGTGCGCCGACGTGCCGATCGCCGAACTGCTGATGCAGGCCGGCGAACGTGCGCAGCGGCCGCAGCGACAGCAGACGCAGCGGCGGACGCGGAATGCTGTGCCAGGTCACGCCAGCCGGCGCGGTCCACCCGGGCACGTGGCCAGGGCCGATGGCGTCCACGGCGGCGCCGCTCGCGGCCAGCGCGCGCAGGGCGTTGCCGGCCTGCACGCCCAGTCCGCCGGCACCGAGCGTGGTGCCGTAGACGAATGCGATCCGGCGGGTGGTCACCGGTGCCGTACCTGAGCGAAGACGAGACGCCAGCGATCGAGACGCGCACCCGAGCCGAAACGCGTCAGCGCGTCTTCTTCCGCGCGAGCGACGCGGTCGAGCAGCGGCCACGCCAGGCGCAGGTACGGGCCGACCGGGCCGTACCACGCGAGCGGCACGATCGCGATGGCGTAGAGCGCGCCGACCGCGAGGACGAGCCCAGCGGTACCGACGAGCGAATCGGATGGGACGATCAAGCTGCCGGCGGTAGCCACGCCCGCCACGCAGACCACGCGGATGACGAGCGGCGCCAGTCGCGCGACGAAGGAGCCGAACGACAGCCCCATGTCGTTCGCGACCGACCGGGTGTTCAGTGGCAGGCTGACGAGGACCACGCCAAGGATCGACGCGACGGGCGCGCCGATCGGCCCGACTCGCGGCACCAGCAGCAGCGTGCCTCCAACCGAGATGAGGCCGTCGACGAGGCTCGTGAGCGAAATCTGCCGCTCATGCCCGAAGCAGAAGAGCGTGTAGATGGTGGCGATGTTCCAGTGCCGCAACAGCATCATGCCGGCAAAGGCCAGTGTCAGCGTCCAGCCGCCGAACTGCTCCGGTCCCACCCAGAAGTTCACGAAGAAGTGATTGGCGGCCACGATGACGACGATGAGCGCGCCGCTCATCATGAGCATCGCATGCGTTAGCGCCGTGGCCACGGTGGCCATCCGTTCATTCGACTCGGAGGCGCGCAGCTCGCTGAGCGCCGGTTGCGCGGCGTGCATCAGCAACTGTGGGTGGTTGGCGAACACCGTGATCAGCTTGCCGGTGCACGCGTACGGTACGACGGCAGCGGGGCCGAGCATCCGGCCGAGCAGCAGGACGTCGGACCCGGTCAGCAGCACCTGGGCAACCTGGTTCAGGCTCACCCAGAGCGACCGCTTGAAGTACTCGGCAACCGGCTGCGTGCCGGCGGACGCGAGGGTGGCAGGCCAGTACTTGCGCAGGTAGAGCCAGCTGGCGATCGCCGGCACCGCCATGCCGAGCGCCCACCCGATCATCAACGCCTGCAGTCCGACGCCGAGCAGCACGAGTCCAATCGTCGCGATCGAACTGGCGGCCCAGCCGGCGAACTGCGCCTTCGAGAGGAAGGGCATTTGCTGCAGTCCCTGGAGCACCGCGCCAGGGACACGCAGCGGATACAGCGCCACGAACGCGGCGAACACTAGCACGAGCGGCATCCGCAGCTCGCGCCAATCCGCCGGCAGCAGCCACAGCACGGCAAGGCAGACGACGATCAGGCCGAGTACCTGCAGGCGCACCACCTTGCGGACCTGTGCGACCAGGCTCGACACCAGGCCGCCAGGCGCGGTGCTCGTCGGGTCTGATGAAGCAGTGGCCACTTCTCGCGGCAGGATCGCGAGCACGCCAAGATCCATGAGGCCGAGATAGCCCAGCACCTGGCCGGCCACCAACCAGAGCCCGAGCTCGTGCTGTCCGACGCGCCCGAGCAGGAAGGGCGTGAGCCACAGCCCGACGAGCATCACCGACGCCTGGTGGGCGTAGGCGATCCCCGTGCCTCCAAGAATGCGCCGTGTGCGGCTCACAGGAACTCGGCGTGGCTACGGTCGGGTGACGCCGCGCCGTTGAAGAGCCCGGTCGCGGCACCGTGCAAACCCGCCGCCGCGGTCCAGAAGAGGATGCCGAGCTGCGTGTTGAAGACCGGACCCGCCATCGCCGAGCCGATGATGAAGACTTGCAGGGCGACGACCAGCATCACGTTGGTCGAGAGCACATCGTCACGTGCCGCCGTCAGCTTCAGCGTGGCGAGAACCGAGGAGAGCAACGCGCCGCCATAGAGCAGCCACATCGGGATGCCACCGTCGAGGAGCCAGCCGGTCAATTGGATCTCGGCGTGGATGGGCGCCGACGAGTACGAGTCGGTGTCGGCGAAGTAGGTGTTCATCATCCCCCAGCGGCCGGCACCGGCCCCCAGCGGATACTCATCGAGCATCTCGCCCAGGGTCAGCGACAGGAAGCCGCCGCGATTCTCCTGGTAGGTCGCGAGGGCGCCCTGATCACGGATGCTGAGGAACCGTTCGTCGACCGACTGCCCGCCGACCGAGGAGGCCCAGAGGAACGCCACAACGACGAGTGCCGCGCCGCTGCCGCCGATCCAGACGGCGGCGCCCGTACGCCGCTGCCGGATGGCGACCGCCGTCATCACCGCCGCCGTGCCGACCACCATCAGCAGCACGACTCGCACCTGCGTGAGATACACCGCCGCGAGCCCGACGCTGATCGCCGAGAGGAGGAAGAGCCGCATCGCCGCCGACTGCCGGCGCATCAGCAACCCGAGGCCCAGCAGCGCGGTGAGCCCGCCGGCGACGGCGGCGCCTCCGGGCTGGTCGGTCAGTCCGGGCGGCCGGACGATCATGCGGCCGTCGCGCCCCTCGTAGGTCAGCGAGTCGACGTACATCGAGTTGAGCTGGATGCCCAGGCTGTTGAACTGCGGCGGCATGAACCGGTCGGGCAGGTAGACCTGCAGCACACCAAGTCCGGCACTGAGGAGGTTCAACACGAAGACCAGCACCAGGAGGCGTTCCAGTTGCCGCGGCGAGCGAATGACCTTGTGCGACCAGAAGAGCGGGGCCGTGATCATGACCTGGAAGACGCACTGCGCCACGCCGGACGTGAGCTGACTGCTGGGGTGCAGCAGGTTCATCACGAGCAGCACCAGCACCGCCACAATCCAGGTCGCCCCATGCGGCCGATGCCCCTTCACCCGGCGAGGGAAGAAGAACACGAGGAGGCCGACGCTCGCCACGTAGGGCAGCGCGCGCGTGATGGGCCGGATGGCCTGCGCGCCGGGAATGAACAGCAGCGCCCCCCAGAGAAACTGCACGCACAGGAAGGCGACCAGCAGGATCTGATCGCGCTGTTCGTGCGGTGCGTGCTCGTCGTCCGCCGTGTCGGCCTCGGGCCCGACGGGCGTCGAGGCAGGGGCCGGCCTGCGGTCTGGTCGGGCATGCCGGCGCATGCCGGTGCGTGCCGCCAGCGACTCGTCGACGGCCGTGAGAAAACTGTCAGCCATGAGTCTGGATACTCCAGCGCAGCGCACACCCGCTGGTCATGCCACCAGCTCCTCGAGCAGCGACTCGTACGCGCGGGCGGAGGTGAGGATGTCGAAGTCGGCGGCGCGCCTGAGCCCGTCGCGGGTCATGCGCGCACGCTCGACGTCGTCGGAGAGCAGGGCGCAGATGGTGTCGGCGAAGACGTCGTCGGACGCGAGGCGTCCGTAGCGTCCGTCCGAGAGCACTTCACGACTGCCTGGGTTCGGCGTGGCCACAACCGGCGTGCCGCACGCCATCGCCTCGACGTACGGCAGCCCGAATCCTTCGTAGGTGGACGGCGACACGAACAGCCACGCCTGTCGATAGAGGTCGGCGAGCGCATCGCGATCGATCCCGGTGTGGTAGACCACGCCCGGCGTCACCGGTCCTGGTGGCGACACCATGTGGAGCACGGCATCCGGGAACGCGGGGGTGATGCGCGTGGTGAACAGGTCGAGCATCCAGGCGCCACGCTTGCGGCCGCCCATGGCGCCGACGAAGAGCAGCATGGGGCGCGGACTGCGCGTACCGGCGGCTGGCTGGAAGACCCGGAGATCGATCCCGTCGGGAATGACGCGGCGGACGAACGGATTGAAGCGGCGCGTGTTCTCGCTGATACCGACCGTGCCGCGCTGCGTGGCCGCTGTCAGCAGTTCCTGGGCATAGACGCCGAGTTGCAGCAACCGGCGGCCGACCGACGTGGCCGACTGTGCTTCCTCGAGCGCCGTGCCGTGCATGATGCGAATGACCGGCCGGCCAGTGAGCGGCAGCAGCAGGCTGTCGCCGTGGGCCAGCACCGCGTCATAGCCGCGATAGCCGGGCAGCACGGCAAACACGTTTGCCAGATATCCCATCGTCAGGCGCCGGCCGAGCCAGGAGTTCACGAAGGCGCGGCCCGGGAGCAGCGACACGTCGTAGCTGGCGCCCGCCGGCTTCGGGTCGTACGTGAACACCGTCACGTGATGCCCGCGCGAGACGAGGGCGTTGGCGAGATCGTGCGCGACCTGCTCGATGCCGCCGCGCTTCTGGCCCTGGCAGGGCAGGCCGATGCTGAAGACCGCCAGCCGAAAATGCCGTAAAGGCGCCGGCGTCACCGCCGAGCAGGGCGAGAAGTCGATCATGACGCGGCCTGCGGTTTCAGCCGCTGGTAGACGCTGAACACCTGTGACGCGACGCGCGCCGCATCGAAGCGCGTGACCGCGGCCGTGCGCGCCGCGCGTCCGAGCCGCTGCCGCAGCGAGGCGTCGGCGACCAGGCGATCGACCTGGTGCGTCAACTCGGCATCGTCGTCCTGCGGATAGATCAGCGCGTCGACTTCCGGCGTAATCAGTTCCGCCACGCCGCCACCGTTGCTGACGGCGATGGCGCGGCCCGAGGCCATGGCTTCGGCCACGACCAGGCCGAATGGCTCTGGCGCCGTGCTTGCGTGGACCACGACGTCGAGCGTGCGCAGGGCCGCGGCCGGATCGCTGACGAAGCCCGTGAAGCCGATCGCGTCCGTGATGCCGAGGCGCGCGGCTTCGGCGCGCAGCTCCGGCATCGACACCTGGCTGCCGGCCGTGTCGTACAGCGGGCCGCCGACGATGTAGCCGCGCACTGGATGATGGGCCTGCAGCGCCTGGATGACCTTCATGAACCGGAAGTGCCCCTTCCATCTCGCAAAAGTGGCGACGAGACCGACGCGAATCGCGCCGTCGCCGATCGGCGGCAGCCCGGCGGCGGCGTCGAGGTCGAAGTGACTGCCGTCCGGTGTGAACCGAGCGAGGTTGACCGAGTTCCAGACCGTCACGACGGGCGGATGCAATCCGACCTGCGCGCGGATGTCGGCGGTGACGCTGTCCGATACGGTGATCACGGTGTCGCAGCGGTGCTTGAGCCGCTTGATGATGGCGCTCGACACCGGCCGCGAGCCCAGGTAGTCGTGGAAGTGCCACACGAGTGCCGAGCCAGACGGCTTGCCGAGCGCGGCGAGCACGTGCATCTTGTAGCCGTTCGAGTGGAGCACGTCCGGGCCGGCCGCCTGCACGGCGCGGCGGAAGCGCCGCAGGTAGCCGACCGAGGCGACCGCGGCCCTGGCAAAGCGCCACGCAAACGGCATCCACACACGCGGGCCACCCGAGCGCTTCAGCGTGGCGTCACCGAGCCTTGCGAGTTCGGGAGGATAGGGCAGGACGATCGTGTCGACGCCCAGCTCGCGGGCGCCGGCGACCAGCGGACCGTCGTTGGCGACCAACAGGCTCACCGGCCATGCGGGGTGGACCTGCCGGACGTTCGCCAGCAGATCCAGCAGCACACGCTCCGCCCCACCGAGCGCGGCGGTCGGCGAGAGGTACAGCACCCGCACGGTCAGCGCTCCTACTGCTTCACGTAGTAGCGGGCGTAGTCCTTGCGGTAGTACGACCCGTAGTAGTGCGAGTGGCGATGGACGTCGGCCTTGTTCAGGACAGAGCCGATGACCGTCGCGTTGGCAGACTGGAGCTGGTCGACCGCATTCCGCGCTGCGTTCTGCGTCGTCTGGTCGGCACCGACGACGAACACCACGCCGGTGGCCTTGTTCGCCACCACCATGCTGTCCGCCACCACCAGCACCGGCGGCGTGTCGAGCACCACCCAGTCGAAGTGGTCTTCGAGTGCGCCGAGGAAGTCGACGAAGCGCGGCGAGCTCAGGAGTTCCGCCGGGTTCGGCGGAATGTGGCCGGCCGACATCAGCCAGAGGCCGGCGACGCGCGACTTCTGGATGACTTCGCTCGCCTTCGCATTGCCGGTCAGCAGGTTCGACAGGCCCGGTTCCTCGGATGCCTCGAAGATCTCGTGCACGCGCGGACGGCGCATGTCGGCGTCGACGAGCAGCACACGCAGGCCGGTCTGCGCCAGCGCGATGGCGATGTTGGCCGAGCAGATGCTCTTGCCTTCGCCAGGCCCGGCCGACGTCACGACGAGCGTGCGGAGCCCTTCCTCGGCCGACGAGAACAGCACGTTCGTGCGTACGGTCTTGAACGCCTCGGAGAAGCTCGGGGTGTCGATGTCGGTGAGCAGCGGGTTGCTCGCGCCCTTCCCGCGCGGTACCACCGGGATGAGACCGAGGAACGGCACCCCGAGGTAGTTCTTCAGATCCTGCGGCGTCTTGAGGCGGCTATCGAGGTAGTCGATGAAGAAGACCAGGCCAATCGACAGCGTGAGACCCGCCACCAGCGAGAGAGTCACCGAACGCTGCACGTTCGGCGAGATCGGCGCCTTCGGCACTTCCGCCTCGTCGATGACGCGGATGTTGGTGCTCTTGCGCTCGCCGGAAATTCCCGTTTCCTTCGTGCGCTGCATCAGGCTCTCGTAGATCTGCTTGTTGCTCTCGACGTCGCGCTGCAGCACGCCGAACTCGATGCCGGTGCGGTTCTGGCTGAGCGCCTCGGACTTCTGCGAGTTGAGCGCGCTCTGCAGGCTCTGCTCTTCACTGAGTGCCGCCTGGTAGCCGTTGCGCACCGACTCGACCACCTTGCCCAGTTCGACCTTCAGCTTCGCGTCGGCCGTTTCCACCGTCGCGCGGATCTTGATCATCTCGGCGTGCCGCTCGCC
>Ga0114974_10001762_pt1 | contig 16989 bp, 12 predicted proteins | sample S_130206_EF_Meta_FD_87318 | JGI IMG/M metagenome (GOLD analysis project Ga0114974, IMG submission 87318) | Freshwater microbial communities from Lake Simoncouche, Canada to study carbon cycling - S_130206_EF_MetaG | ecosystem: Environmental > Aquatic > Freshwater > Lake | place: Lake... | reverse complement strand
CTGCGTAGTTGTTACCGCCATAAATAATTTCCCAAGGGGTTGCAAGACATGATATACTATGGGTACAATGTGTTGCCCCACCACCTAATTTTACAGGAGAAAAGTATGCGTTGCTTTACGGTTCGCTGGGATAAAAACGCTGAGGAAGCCAAGATTTCCTACGCTGATTGGTTCAAGCCAGAGACAGATTCATACACCCAATTGATCATTCTTGATGCATTGAATGACGCAATTACTGAACTTCAAGAGCTTTACGAAACCACATATGACACTAGATCAACCAAGGAAAAAGCATGATCATCACTAACAAGTACAACCTCCCGCAGACGTTTGTGAACGTCTTAAAGCGCCCTTCTTACTCAAAGGGAAAGGCCAACATCTCGGCCACCGAGCTGATTTCTTCCCCCAGGATTGTCCAGCTACGCAAGCTGCACGCTGATCAGATAGAGCAGGACGTTAGCGAGATGGTCTGGTCCATCTTTGGCACGGCCATTCACGGCGTACTAGAACACGGCAAGGATGACCACCACATAGTCGAGGAACGGCTGCACACCAGCGTTGATGGTTGGGCTATTTCAGGCGCTATAGACCTACAGATCGTCAATGAGGATGGCACTATCACTGTTAATGACTACAAGACTGTAGGCGCATGGTCGGTGATGAACGAGAAGATCGACTGGGAACTTCAATTAAACATCTACGCCTGGCTTGTCCGCAAGGTAAAGAACACCGATGTAACCAAGCTGGAGATCGTAGCCATCATCCGCGATTGGAGCCGTAGAGATGCCGCAATCAAGGCATCCTACCCTGATGCCCCTGTGAAGGTTATACCTGTCCAATTGTGGCCCTACGAGCGCCAGCAGGAGTTTATCCAGCAGCGCATTGAGATCCATTCCAACGCCCTGTTTGACCTTGAGACAGGCGACGAGTTACCCCACTGCACTCCTGATGAGATGTGGGAAAAGCAAACAACCTACGCGGTCAAAAAGATTGGTGGCGTCAAGGCACGCAATGTCTGTGACACCAATGAGGAAGCTCTAGCCAAGGTGGCGGAGTACGGGAAAGAGTACGAGATAGAAGTGCGGCTAGGAGAGCGGACGCGCTGCGCTAACTTTTGCTCTGTTAGCAAATGGTGCAATCAGTACCAGGATTATTTAAAAACTAAGGAGTAAGCATGGAAGAGCCATTGTTAGCAGCCTTATTTGGCTGGATCATCGCGTCTTGGCTGACGCACATCGTTGTTTGTTTGAGCGCAGGTAAATGGGGATTTCTCATTGCTGGAGCAATCGTTTTTCCAATCGCATGGATTCACGGGACCGGCGTTTGGTTTGGATTTTTTTAAAGGAAGAGCATGGTACATAAAAAACTAATGGCTGCGCGGATACGTCTGCAAGGCACAAAACTACAAAAGACGGGACTAAATAAGTTCGCCGGCTACAAGTATTTTGAACTGGGCGACTTCTTGCCTGAGATTCAACTTATCTTTCATGACCTTGGCTTGTGTGGAGTTGTGTCCTATGACGCAAACTACGCAACCCTGTCCATCACCGACACCGATGACGGCACAGTGATTGTGATTGCAAGCCCTATGGCTGGTGCCGAACTGAAGGGCGCACACCCCATCCAAAACCTAGGTGCGGTTGAAACCTACCAACGCCGCTACCTTTGGATGACGGCTATGGAGATAGTGGAGCATGACGCTATTGACTCTTCTGTAAAGGCAGAGGAGCCTAAAGCAGAGCCTAAAGTAGAGGCCAAGGCAGAGCCGAAGAAGTACGTCAAGGGCGACAAGCTGCCGCCTGAATGGGTAGAGCCAAACCCGCCGTGGACTATTGAGATTGACGCCGAACATCCTACTCAGTGGAGCCAGCTGCTGGTTGATGCAACCAAGTTAAACCTAGACATGGCAAAGACTGAAGAAGATGTGAAGGATATGTACAAAGTCAACCGCCAGCATTACGACAAAGTTAAAGCAGCGTCACCCGAGGTCCATGCTGAAATCATGGATTTGTTTAAAGAAGCGAAAGGAAAATTTTAATGGACTACCCTAATACAGGTTTACTGCTAACCAATAATTTCAAGAACAAAGAAACCGCGCCAGACATGACAGGCGATATCAAGTTTGAGCGGGATTATTTAGTTGCCATGCTTGATAGCTCCGAGGGTGAAGAGGTTGTGATCAAGCTTGGTGCTTGGCTGAAAAAGGACAAGAAAGGAAACCGAATGGTTTCACTCAAAGTTGATAGCAACGCAAAGCCAGCAATGGCAAAACAAAAGGACCCTTGGGATGACTAAGAAACCAACCACAGTTAAAGAATGGGAAAAGGTTTGCGAGAACCTTAACTCTGCACTTCAGTCTACGATGAAAAATGAGGATGCGCTCAAGAAAGAGATTAAAGAGATTAAGCATCATTGGTATTCCCCTGTTGAGTTTGATCAAGAAATTGAAGAATATGACGCACAGGTTGAGCAGCTTGAGGAACAGTTGACCATGTCTGTTGGCGTGATCAAATACTTGGAGATGAAACTTGAGCGAACCAATTCAGTTTGAGGGCATCAAGACTGGGCTGAAACAGTCCAAGGACGGCTATGTCTTAACCATGGCCGTCCATCCTGATTATCTGCCCGACGATTTAATGCGTGACTTTGTTGGCTCGCGTTATGTTGTTGTGATGGTACGGCTGGGCGACGATGAGCAGCCTATGGTCCGTGAACATGAGTTTCCAGGCGATCACGCCGTTAAGATGGCTGGAATACTCTGCCGCGATCCTGAGTTCTGGGAATGGCTGCACAAGAAAGAGTGGTTAATGGAAAAGAACGAAAAGGCTTGCGCCTCTTGGCTGATCTTCTATCTAGGAATAGAGTCCCGCAAGGAACTAAAGACAAGTGAAGAAGCCAGAGATTTATTTAACCGTCTTAAAGCAAGCTTTGAGGCTTGGAGGAAAACATGAAAAAACTAATTCCCTACAGCGTGTACCTGCCTGTAGAGTATCACGACAAGATCAAGGTCTTGGCAGCGCAGCGTAAGGCATCAGCAATGGTGCGTGACGCCATCTGTATGATCCTTGATGGTGATGACGCCTATAAAGCTGGCTACAACAAAGCCCTCAAAGACTGCACCCGGCAGATTGATGAGGTCAAAGAGATTGAACACATCGCCGTCAAAGGTAAGTACCTTAACGATTTGCTGTCCCAAAAAATTGAAGCTTTGGAGATGTGATGGATGAATTCGACAAGATGCAAAATGCCATCTATGAGGCAATAGCCAACACAGAATGCACAAACGCCGTAAACGCCGTTATGGCGCTTTGCGCTGTGATGTGCGACATGATGGTCCAATTGAAGATGGACAACGAGAATCAGGCCGTTAACGCTGTTATACACACCCTGCGTTTAGCAAGAGAAAACCGCCACAGCACGGAGATCCATTAATGACTGAGCATGAAGAAAACCTACGCGACTTGGCGGCGATGTTTGCCATGACCGGCTTGATCATCAGGAACAGGGAAGGGGAACTAATTGTCCCCACCGCCTTTGAGATTGCCGATTACTTTATGGAATCAAGAAAGCCTGAAGAGGGTATTGCGGCCATCAAAAAGAGTCGCAAGAAAAATGTACAGGAATCGTAAGTTGTTAGACGCTGCGCGTGAGCTGCCCTGCCAACACTGTGGTACGCAAGATGGTACGGTTGTGGCGGCTCACAGCAACCAATTAAGGGACGGCAAGGGCCGTGGCCTTAAAGCGCACGACTACAGGATTGCATCACTCTGTTACAAGTGCCACTCTGACCTGGACCAGGGAACGCATATGAGCAAGGCCGAAAGAATTGAGATGTGGGAGGAAGCGCATCGGAAAACTATTGGCCTTTTCTTTGAGCGTGAGATTATTGGCGTTTTGTAACTTCTTTATTAAACGCTTCCATCACTTCTTTGATACGTTCATCTTTGCGTTTGATTTGAAGGTCTGGCGCATTACGTTCTTTCAAGGCTTTTCTTTCTTTCTTCAGCCTTACAATTTCATTCTCAACGTAGTTGGCGCGGTGCCACAACTGAGCTTCAGGATTGTCTTTTATGTACTCAGTTTTTTCTTTACCCTTCATGCCCTTGATGATGTTCTCATGCTTGGACATTTCAGTAATGTTTTCATAAAACTTTCCTGCGACAGCAGCCGGCGTATTGATGTCGCCGTACAGTTTCCCAACAATAGGTATTTGATACGGCTGCAACTCTTCGCCTATGACTTTAGCCTTTGCGTATTCAGCAGTCTGGACAGCCAGCTTACCAACTCCGCCGGTATATTGACCAGCTATATAACTAAGCTGTTCAGCCGTTGGGCTAAGCAAGCCAATACCCTTCTCGCCTCCAAAAGTAATGTAGTTAAGACCATAAGCCAGCCCCTGGAACAAAGCATTTGCAGAATCACGGCTGCGCTTGTATCCGGGAGTAGGAGCAAGAGCTTTGTCCTCTTTGTAAATAGGACGGCCAAAGGCATCTTTGTTTTCTCCAAATGCCGCAACAAGCGGATCGGCTATCGTAGGCGTTAAAGTTTGGAAAAACGTACTAGATCCAAGCGGGTTCATGGAATCCAGTATTGCAGAAGCAACAGAAGTAATGGTCTTCTTAAGATCTCGCTTACCCTTCATGCCGCCGGACTGGACCATCATGTACTCAGAAACAATACGGCCAACATTGGGGAATACATTGAATCCCAATGGCATAGGTACCAATATGTATTTACCTTCTCCAAATACTCCAAAAGTTGGAAGAACTAGGTTTTTAGACTTAATCCACTCAGGAGGATCATCCGGTCCAAACCCCGCCATAGCCAGGATGGCCGTCTGCATAACCCCAAGGAACATGCCGCCAGCAATAATTTTCTTACCGGCAGGGCTCAGGCTCATCTTGCCGTTCTTATCTTTGGTAAACAGCGTTTCAATTAAACGTGCAGTACCTTGTACGCTGGCATTAAAGAACGCATATAGGGCACCAATCGTTGGAGTGTTTGCACCCTTGCGGTTGAAGTTAACAGTAATGTTCTTAGCTAAGCTGGCCGCACGATCTACAGATAAACCCTCGTCAAGCGCTGCTTTAAATGCAGCCAAACGAACGGCGTTTTCCATTGCATCGTTGTAGTCAGAGAGCCAATCAAAAACAGCGTAAGCGGCTTTCTTTGCGTTGTTACGATCCAACCGGCCAAGCTCACGAGCCACAATAGTTTCTTTGCCTTTACCTCGGCTGAACTGTTCACGGAATCCTGTTTGACCACCAGCTTGTTGGTATTGTTCAAACAAATCTATCCACTTCTTCATCTCTGGAGTAGTAGCACCTTTACCGCGCAAGTCACGATATATGGCTCGTACTGCCACCATAGAGTCTTTAGTAACTTGAAGCTTACGATCAGCAATAGGAGTGCTGGATAAGTTAATAGCAGCACTTTGAACGTCACGAGCAAAGTTAAATGCGCCAAACACTGGGTTGTACTGTGTACTAGCAGCCGCAATGAAACGAGTTATCTCGGCAATGCCTTGAACAGTTTCATCCATTTGATTGGCGTCAAGGATCTTTAACGACTCCACCATGCGCTTGGCGCTTGGGTTACCAGGGTTAAAGAATACAAAACGCTCTTCACCATTGATGATTACCGGAAGTACATTTTTAGAATCGCGAAGTGCTGGATTTACAGAATATGTAACTAATCCAGTTGTGCTGTCAATCCTTGCAACTTTTGGCTCTTGGATAATGTTCTCAGCATCACTGGGCGACATGCCCATTGCAACCATCTCAGCGTAAAGCTTTTTCTTGTTCTTGATAGCATCAGGGTTGATGGGCATCCAGAAGTTAGGATTAGGGTTCTGTATTGCTAATGCATACACAGCCCGTCCAACACGCGCCTTCTCGGCACGGACAATCGCACGCTCACGCTGGAGGGCAATATTGCCCATAATATCTGTAACAGTCTTTAATGAACCTGTTGCTGCTTTTGAGAATTTACCTCTAACAGCAAAGCCTTGGCCCATGCCGCTGGTTGCATTAACGTAATCCAACTCATCTTGATCACGATTAAGCGGCACATAGAAAGGAAGCTTATCGCGCCAAGCCAAAATAGTTTCTGGCTTTTCCAAACCAGAAGACACTAATAGGTCTTGGGTTCCTTTAACAATGTTATCAATCTTGTCCGCAAGTTCTTCGTAATCTTTTTTAAGCTCTGGCTTTTTATCCAAAGCCGCTATGTACTTATCTACTTCAGCATTAAAGAGCCCAGATCCGCCATCTGGCATTTCAGGATTGCGTGCTGCAATGAAGTCATTACGAATCTTGGCATGGCGGTTGTGAAGGTACTCTTCAAAATCTTGCAGGCTGATCTTGCGCTTGTCCATGTCTTCCAACAAAGGGCGCAATTCATCTTTTAAGAAATCTGTAGTCTGCTTAGCGGTCTTCCCGTGGAACAACTCTTCCTTTAGGTAAGGGTCCCAGGCATCCTCAATGCGGCCAACTTCATTTTTGATGGCTTCCACCACACGCTTGGTATCAACGTGCTTGTCTTGCCACTTGTAAATAAAATTATCTATCTTGGACTCATTAGCCGATTGCCATGTAGCCAATGGTGCCGGCCCGCCTTTGTAGTTTCGTCTCACGTTCTGGTTCATCAGCGCAAAGCTTTCCTGAAGAACGTAATCATTCAGCACAGCCTTGGTGGTCCGCTCCATCTTGCCGCTCATAATTTGACTGAAGGCTTTGTGTACAGCGTACTGGTTATCAAACCCGAACATGTCCTTTAAGGCTTCAAACATGCCCTTAACGGACAACACAAAGCGATCCCAGCCAGAGCCAAGTTTGCGGGCCATTAGCTTCTCAGCATTGACTGCCCAGTATTCGGAGGGGTTAATGTACTGGTAGTAATCGTAGCTAGGCAGCAAGCTCATAGCGTGCTTGTAAGATTCCTCAGTTGGGTTCTCAAAGAACTCCAACACAGCGCGGAAGTAAGCCTGGGCCTTGGGCGACTTTTCATTCTTAATGGCTTTGCCCAGCTTGTCAGACCAATCCATGATCACATCAGCAGCAGCTTCGGCTGACATCATTTGCTCAAGCGAGTGAACTATCTCATGGCGGATAGTTACTGGGTCTTCAGTACCAACCGTACCTTTGTACAAGCGCACGATACGGGCAAGAGAGAAGAATTCACCAGCCGCATTAGGGTTAGCAGCGTTCATGCGAACGGAGAACTTCATCCCCTCAAGCACTTTAGGATGGCGCTCATATATGGTCTTGATTGCAGAGTAAACGTCATCAGAGATCTCGCCGGCATCCCAAGCTTTGGTAGCGTCAGCAAAGAAATTCTTAGCGCTGCGGCGTGCTGGTTTATTTGCCTTAATCAGGTTGCTTAAATTTTCAGCAGTCTCATTAAGCTCGTTAATAGCCTCTTGCTCATTAAGCCCAGCAGCGCCTTTAGCAAACTTTGCAAGTACACCCGCACGCTTCTGGCGCACGCTCTGATATCGGCGGATCAACTCATCCCGGTCAAGGAAGCGGTTCTCGTCTAGGTTTAGGCGCTGACCAATTGGGCCATCATTAACATTGGCAAGGCCGGGAGTAAATGGCTTAGGTGCAAATAGTTTGCGTGCCTCTTCTTTATTGTTGGCCGCTACCAGTGTGACGCCTTTATCTTTCAACAGATATTGGACAGCCCGCTCCATTTGGTCTTGGCTCACATAGGTGGCCGTCATTACAGAGCCACGTTTGTAGAAGTCCCCAATAATGCCGGTAAGTTCTTTGTCAAGGAAGTACTCGCCGCCTACCTTCTTGGAGCTTTCAGTGCCAAAGGTATACGAATTGCCACGCTTAACAATGCGCATGTTGCTGTCTTCTGTAGCCACAGTGCCATTGTCAAAGTTGTCAAAGAAGTTATCAACATCATTTACGCTCTTTAGTTTGACCGGAGCATCCTTCTTGGACTTTTCAAAGTCAAACGTGCGCGGCATCAGGATACCTTGGCCGGTAGTTCCATCGTCCTTTGTATAGGACAAGATCTGACCTTGATTGCCAACAGCAGCGTAGCCAGCAAGGATGTTGCCTGTGACCATCCAACGCTTTTCACGGCGCACAGTAGCACCCTTGTCAAACAACTCCATCAGGGGGATGTATTCGCCTTTAAGAGTTTCTGGGTTGAGGTAATTTACTTCCTGCTCACGCTTGAGGGTATAAGAACTACCTACCTGGGAGAATGACAAAGGTATTGTCTTGGCATCACCATTAGCCAGCGCAATCTGCATTTTCCAGTCAGAGCCAGCTACCGGGTTCTTAGTCTTCTTGCTGTTAGTGATGTTAGTAACAACACCATAAACAAATACGCCGTTTGAATTTTTAACGGAGATGGTAGACCCAACAGGTAAAGCCTCAATGACGGAACGTACATGGCTGGCTTGTGCGCTAACTTGGCTATTGATAGTGTCAGCTTTAACATCATCATCACCAATGATGTCTTTAACGCGCTCATCAATGTATTCACGAACGCGGACATTAAGGCCGTCAAGAAGCGCCTTACCAAACTCACTTGGAGTCTTGCCGTCCAGGTTCTCTTTAACTTGATCTTTTACTTCGTCCTGAGAGAATGGCTTAACAGTACGCTTTACATCAACCTTTTCCATGTAAGCAGGCTTACCAAAGTCTGACTGAGTGCCTTTGTCTTCCGTTATTGGCTCAGAAGAAATAGTGCTTGCGTCCAAGTCAGAGGCTTTTGATTCCAGCTTATTGGTTCCCATGCTATCTTCACGGGTAACCAACTCGTTGTAGCGCTCAATCAGGTCTTTATATATTTCTTCCTGCTGCTTGATAGGCAAGATAGGGATATAACCCGTTAGCTTACGAATGTCATCTTCATTAGCTTCCGTAGGATCATCCATCAACTCAATAACTTTGTTGCCTCCAAGTTCCTCATGGACTTCTGGGCTATCACGCAAGTACTCTTGGGCAACCTGACCGCCGTAGTCATTCATAAAGTCAACAGTACCTTCAGCAGCTACAGCCGACTTGCGAGAGCCGGTAGTGTTTGCATTCAGTGATGCCATCTTCTTAAGTAGGACAGCAGCAGGGCGCATCTCAGCAGGGATGTCAGCCATCATCTGTGAGTAAGCAGGCGGCATAATTTGGCCAGTGCGGTGAACGCGGCCAAGCATCTGCATGTGTGTATCAATGTTCTTCTCTGGCTGAACAATGATCATATGGCGCTTTTTTTGGTCCTTAAATCTTTCAGACGCATGAAGCGATAGGCCGGTAGACCCAGCTTGGTTTAGGATAATTACATCTATCTTGCCATCGTTAAAGTTATCTACAGTATCTACACGGTTCTTAATCGTTGGGTTTCTTGATGTAAGTATTGGCTTTCCACTGGAATAATTTATTGTTGTGGTGCGTCCGGTAATTTCTCCGGTTTTAATATTGCGCTCATTGCCACTTGCATCTTTAATCTTAACTTTATTCAACTCATTGTGAATGTAATCAATGGGGGAAATTGGCGCATCACCAAACCCAGCATCGTTAATAAAGCTACGGATAGTATTAAATTCTTCAGTTAAATATGCACCCAAATCTTGATCTGTTAAACGGTACTCTTCAACTCTACCGCCTGGATGTTTAATTTTAATGTTGCGTTGTTTCTCCAAATACTTTTGGTACAAATCTGCAAACGATAAGTCAATAGGGTCACCAACGCGAATGCCCATCTCCTCTGAGTAATCATCCAAGAACGATCCCATTGTGTTGGCAACCGTCATTACTACTTTTTCACCAGCCTTCAAACGCTCAATAGCATGTTGCACAGAGTCTTGTGCTTTAAGAGACAGCAGCATCTGGTCAATTAGCGTGTGCATTCCTGCACCAAAATTAGCGCTTTGAACTTGCGTTTTTTCACCGCCATCAATGCCTGCTTTCTTGCCCTCTTTGTCAAATTCCTTTTGTAATTCTTTTACAACAACTTCCTTAGCCCGTGAGAACAAAAGAATCTCTCTCATCGTCGTTGCCATGTTCTCGGCAGTTTCTTTGTTTACCTTTGTTTCTACTGTGTCATAAGACACGCCAGCAAAGGTACGCTCACGGCGAATGTACTGCCCCACTTTGGCAAGCATGGTAGCAACAGTCTGCTGCATGGGGATGCCGCCACTCTTAATGGCATCAGCCAGATCAGCCAACTTATCTACAGCCAGCTTCATGTCTGTGCTGGAATATAGGTCCATAACATCAGGACGTTTGGCGTAAGTGGCAGAGGAGAAGAAGGTTCCATAAGCATTCTGGACTAAGTCACGCACAAATGCGGCGCGTCCTTGAGCTAGACCTTTGCCTTCTTTTTGTTTCTCACGTTGTTCTTTTGTACGAGCCTGGGTTTCACCAGCGCCACCAGCATTGTGGCTTTCGTCAAAGATCATGTAGTTACCAGCACCAAACTGTTTAAGAAAACGTTGGCGCTCAGTTGCTTTACCCTTAACGGTTTGCATCTGACTGTAAGTAGTAAAAATTACTTTGTAATCTCCAAGAGATTCATTCTCTTGCATTGTCCTTAGCATCTCATCCAATTTATCCACAGAGGATTTTGGAGCTTTTAAATTTAACTTAACTTCTGTTGGCTCGCCATTAACTTTGCGGACTAATTTGTAGGGAACAGTTTTCCCAGCATTGGTCATCAATATTTTTGTATTGGCAGTATCAATACCAAGCTCATCAGTCATGCCAATATCATCCAAATCCCGGATCATGTCCGAGTACAGGTTTGGCTTCTCTGTAACAAAGATTGGGATCTTGTCATTGATCAAGGCGTACTTAATCATGGCTGCAACAACGCGGCCTTTACCAACGCCAGTCTGGTCACCAATGATGAAGCCTTTGCCTTCTTGGGCGTTACGGATTGCCAGCACTAATGCATCAATTTGCTCTGCGGAAAAATTTTCACGCAAAGTTTCTGGATCCATCTCCAAAGCTTCAGCAACAAACTCGTCTACGTTGCCTACTTGGCTTTCAATGCGGTCTATGGAGTCTTGAATAGACTGAGCCATAGCTCTAGGTACAAGAGTACCAACAGCAATAGCATTAGACTTTGGTGTGTAGGTTACTTGGGAAGCGGTTTCTTCCTCTTGCCCTACACGCTCCTTTAGTCCAGACTCGACTCGCTCACCTGAGACAGCGCTAACTCCACCCACGCTTCCAGGCTTGTTTCCTTCAGCGCCTCTTTCGCTAGTGGGCTTTCCTCGTTCACCTTGACTGGGAACTGTTCCTTTATCAACGTCACGTTTAGGTGCGTTCTCAGGTTTAGGTTGTTTTTCACCAGCGCGTTCCCCAGTTGGTTGGCGTTGTTCACTTCCGGCAGGTCCAGCCTCCGACACATCTCTTTCGCCACTTCCAGCGGGTTTTCTTCCTTCAGTACCAGCCACATTAACCGGTCGCTCAGTGCCTCTATCCACTGCCCCTGGCTTAGCTCCCCCTTCGGTACTAACACCGCCGTCAACTCCGGTGGCGCTACCATCTCCTCTGGATACCATGCGATCATTTAGTTTCTCCTTCAGTTGTTCGTAAGAGGTGAAGACTTGAGGCAAGTCAGAAGCAGGAAGATCCCGTTTGGATTTACCTAGTCCATCAATAACGATTACGTCAACAGGGTAAGTTGTTCCCTGTTTTCCATATAGGTTGCCGCCCACAGTGAAGTGGTCAACTACGTTGTATAAGTTGTAAAGCTCGTAATAGAAATTACGTTTGGCATTAGCCCGGTACCCTTCGCGCCGGCCTTCTTCTGTAGTGGCTTGAACACCACCCAAAATCAATACAGCACGCCCATCATCCTTCATGGTTACTAGAGATCTAAGGGCAATGTCGTGATCAATGTTGCTGATATTCCCAGCTTTACCAAACGGAGGGTTTTCAATCACAACATCAAACGAGTTATTTTCTTCCTCAGATTGGAGTGCATTGCCTTCAGTAACAGTACCGCCCTCCAAAATGCGGGTAAGCATTTGATAGCGATTGGCATTAAGCTCGTTAGCTGTTACGTTCTTAGGGTTAGCGCCGATAGTCAACATGCCGTTACCAGCAGCAGGCTCATGGACAGATGTTTTGTTATCTATGCCTGCCAACTCAGACGCCATATACGCCAAAGGAGCAGGAGTTGAATAGGCTTGATCAGCCACACTGGTAGAAGAGCGCACAGACAGGTTTGGCTGGCGGTTGTATAGGTCTACCAGCTTGTCGTAGATCTGGCCGCTATTGAGGCCATCCTTACGCCCTTGCTCAACAATATTGCGCGAGGCTAGTACTACGCCTACCTCCACTGATTCATCAGCATTCTTGGCTGACTCTGTGCCGGCCTCAATCTTCTGGCCGGTCATTTCTTCAATGGCCTTGCGTGCTTCAATAATATTGTTAAAACCTTTACCACTGTTAAAGATGTCCGCTATCTTTTGAGCAACAGCAAACTTGCCATCAGGCGTAGACAAGTCAGCCTGTACAGTAACCTGTTCAGCTTCTTCTGCTTCAATCTCTTCCAAGCTTTCAACAGAAACAACTTCTTTCTTGGTGCTTGCGCCTTGGTCCTGATACTTACCAGCCATACCAATGTAGGCACCCTGCAAGTGGTCCAAGGTAATCTTGTTGGCTGCGTCTTTGCCAAATTTATCGCGGATAGTTTTAAGAATAAACTTAACGGCTTGCTTGAACTTGTAATAGCCAAGGCGGAAAGCGGCATCCATAAGCCGAGTAAGAACAGGCATAAGCTTCTGCTCTTCTTCTGGCATCATGTTCATGCGCGTGTTCTTGGTAAGAAGCTCTCCCAAGTCACCTAACGCATCCATCAAATCATCTTTAGCTTTGTCAACTTTTGCAGTCTCTTCGGCTGTAGCAGGGGTGATTGCCGGAACAATCTCAGCCGGCGCGGGCGCTTTAGGCGTAACTGGAGCAGCAGGCGCGGCAGCACCAACTGGCATAACAGGAGGTCCAGTCCTAACCTGCTCACCTTTGGTATTGGTGTAGCTGCTGGGCATAAAGAAGTCTTCATCCAGCGCAGACTTAGTTGCCTTACGTTGCTCTGGAGTTAGGTCTTCCCAATTTTTGCCAATGATTTCTTTTTCCAGTTTTTTGTTTTCAAGCCTACTAATAACTGCGGCTCGCTTACCCTGGCCTGCGCTATTCCACTGATCTTTAGCTTCAGTAGGGGTGTACTTTTTAAGGTCAGGTACTTGTGGCGCACGGCTCTCAGGACCAGTTGCTGGTTTAACAGTAGGCGCTACAGGGGATACGGGCGCTTTTTCTCTTTCAGAGCGCCGCAAAGCAGATTCTTCTGAAGCCTTAATAGCATCATTTAATGTGCGAAATGTATTAGTTGGAGACCCTTTAGCATCCGCAATGTTACTTGAAAAAGAATTTGGCCCAGATTGAAGTATGCTGACATCAATTCCATTAATAACTTTTAACCAGTTTTTAAAATTATTAACCGGCTCTCCTTCTGTCCATCCTTCAGGAGCAGAAAAAGTTTTAGGTGCTACTGGGGCTGCGGGCGCTTGTTGTCCTTGCGTTTTTGCTTGCTTGGCTTTAGGGGTTTCAATGCCACTTAAGGCTCCTTCAATAGAGACAGGGGTTTCTTTTACTGTGGTTTCAGTGGGCGTAGTTGATGGCGTTACTGTAAGCGCTAGAAGTTTATCTGAAGCAGCTTTATGGGCATCATGGAGCTTCATTTTCTTTTCAAATACTGCATCAAAATCGGGAGAACCCGGTTCAAGGATTAAAAGAGCGTTTGCATCCGTAATCCTTTTCATTTCAGCTAATAACGCATCACTTTTTTCTTTAAATTCTTTTATTTCAGCGGACTGTTGTCCCTCTCCTGTAGCAGGGACTCCAGCATTCGGCCCTTTAGGCTCTTCAACATTAACAGGTGGTAATGTTGTTTCAGGTAGACCAAGAGCTTTGTTAATCTCTCGCATCATGGCTGATGTATCTTGCGCCTCTTCATCTTCTGGAGCAACAGGTGGAGTAATAGCCGGAGTAACAGGGGCTACAGGCGGGATAAGAGCGGCTATGCCTTGCGTGGGCTCAGCAATACCAGCCGGTGTTTCAGCTTTAGGTAGTGTTGCAATACCAGCAGGCTCTTGGAACTGTACAGTCTCACCAGTCCTGGGATCAACCATAATGTTTGTACCAGCAACAAAACCACGGTAAGGGCTCAGGGCATTAATAGCTTCTTGGTTAATAGGTTCTTTATAAAATTCGCCGCCTTTGGTGCTTTTATTCATAGCATCAGCAAAAGCTTGAGCGCGTTCTTCTTGTGGAGTTTTCCTGCGTCCTGCCGCAGCAGTAGCGCCGATACCCATAGCTGCGCCAGTAATAGCGCCCATACCCGCTGCTTCAGGAACACCCTGTAACAATGGCTTATCGGTAGCGTAGTTCATCCACATCTGCTCTTGTGCAGACTGTGGCATTTCCTCAAACACGCCTTCAGATACACCCGAGAAGAATGCTTTCTTGGCAAAATCTTTTACTGACTTTGATCCGCCTTGAGTGGAGCCGCTAACCAGTAAGGTATCTATATCTTCAAAGCCCAATTTGTGAGCTAACCTTCCGCCAGCAATACTAAATAAAGCTGTTCCAATGCCAGAACCAACCGCAGACAAAGCTTGTTTGCCGCTTAGTAATTGGTCTTTGGATTCTTGGCGCATTTGCTCAGCAGCACTACCAGCGCCTATTACGCCTTCACCCAACGCGCCTGCTAAATAAGGCGCTAAAGTTGGAGCAGCCTTTAACAACCCTCTAGCTACCCCAGCACCACCAAACATCGAAGGCAATGATTCAGCAACAGACGTAGCAATGACGCTTGGGTTCTCAAGCGCTGCACCAATTGTTGGAAAGAATCCTTGTGTTTCTTTTACTTTACGGTTTGCTACTTGCTGGCCTTCAGACAAGTAGGTGTCCAAAATTGCTTTAGCTTCTTTTGGATTAAACCCATTGTCTTGTAAAAGTTTACCAACCCTACCAAGAGTTGGTATGTCAGCCAAACCAACAAAGGCTTCTGGCAAACCAATTGCCGCCTTAAGGAAAGTTACTCCAGAATCTACAGCATAATCAGAAACAGAACGGTCTGGTGTTTGTTCTTTTCTTTTTGCAACAGACGATAAGTATTCTTCGCCAGTCATTCCGGTGATCTGGCCCTTATCATTTACCTTTGCAGTACTAGGTTGCTCAGGCCTTAAACTAGCAATGCCCTCTGTAGGCCTTTGCATCTTAGCCAGGTCTTGCGAAGATGCGGGCTCATAAAAACCAACACCATTTGTAAGGATGTCAGAATTTAAGAGATCAGAAATACGACTAGTAAAACTAGGTTTTTCTTTTTCTTTAGGAGGCTCATCTAAAACAAAACCTGGGGGTAAATTAAAACCTCTTGGCTTAGCTTTTTCTTTTGTTTCGGATGATGGCTCATCTAGCACAAACCCTGGTGGCAATGGCATTGTCTATCTCCTTAACGGCGACCTGGAACATAACCGTTCATGTTACTACCCGGTTGGGTTCCTCCGGTTACATTTCCTGTTGATTTCCAAGTTCTTCCACCATCATAAGAAATTTGTTTTTCCCCTGTTTGAGGATTGGTAGCTGTTACCGGCTCACGACCAACGTATTCCGGCGGCTTTAGGCTTGGATATGATTTGTAATAACGTACAGCAATATCATTCATGCCATCTAATATTTTGTAGTATTCATTACTTCCAATTTCAACTGGATTATCTTTATCTATTAACCTTTTAGCAAGATTTTGATATCCGCCATCAGCAGTAACTCTAGCTTGTACCAAACTGTTAGCTTTGTCATCAGCAGTAACTCTAGTAGACCTTGCTATATCTTCCATAACCGATTGATGAGCAGCCATTCTCCTATTTTGCGCTTCTTGCAAATTTAGACGCTGACGTTCAATAGATGATTGATCAGCATGATGGGACTTCATTTCATCCAATCTCTTGGATTCATTTGCTTCTTGCGCCGCATAGTGAGCAAGAGTGCCTCGCATTTGTTCGCCTTGAATTCCTGTTCGCTCTCTTTCAGTTTCCAATGTTGATTGCTTAAACCCAAGATCAATACCTGCTTGGGCAGCAGCGATTTGGTTTGCGGCTATCTTGGCCTTGCGTTCAGCAACATCTTTTTTGTACTTAATAATCTTATCAACATCTCCTGCCGCATAAGCCATGCGCAAATTATCAGAATCGCTTTGCAGCTTAGCAGTTTCAATTTCTTGCTGACGCTCAAGAGCCTGTTGAGCTTGCTGGCGCTTAACATCTTCAGCGGTATAGTTACTGTACGATTTACCAAACCCAGCAAATGCTGCGCCAGTCTCGCCCTTCTTGCCTTTTAAGCCACGAGTAGCTTCACCCGCTGCAATCAAAGCATCACCAAGCGCGCCAAACCTTAGCCTGTCTTGGTTTTGTGCAAATTGACCTTTAGCAGCCTCGTTTTGTGCTTTTAATTTATCAACCAAAGCAAGGTATTCCGTCCCAGGAATTTTGCTAAGAATTTCAGCCAAACGTGGATCACGTTTTATTGCCTCTTGTTTTGCTGCTTCTGGATCTTGAACCTCTGGTATATCAGACTGTCCCGCTAATCCTTTTTTTAAAATATCAAGCGCAGGAGCAGTTAAAGACTTAATGCTATCACTTGGAATGCTGCCGGCCAAAGACGGGATACCGCTTGGTGTTGCCGCCACTACCGGCTCTGCAACTTTTTTATTCATCACATTTTTGTAGTAGTCGCGGGCTTCAGCCTCTCCAGCGTTTTCTTCATCTGCTTCACCGCCGCCACCAAAAGCAACAATTCCGCCTGGAGCGTAGTTAAACATATCATCTGGTACAGGTAGTTCAGCTACCCCACCAGCGGCCATGCTTTGTGGTGCGCCTTGAGCAAGCTGAGCAATACCTTGAGGAGCTTCTTGAGGGGCGGCTTGAGGCAATCCCTGGGGCATGACTTGTGCGATACCCTGAGG
>Ga0114974_10001760_pt1 | contig 16993 bp, 16 predicted proteins | sample S_130206_EF_Meta_FD_87318 | JGI IMG/M metagenome (GOLD analysis project Ga0114974, IMG submission 87318) | Freshwater microbial communities from Lake Simoncouche, Canada to study carbon cycling - S_130206_EF_MetaG | ecosystem: Environmental > Aquatic > Freshwater > Lake | place: Lake... | reverse complement strand
AGAAATTTCTTGGCTACACGCCTCTCGTGGAAGTAGGGAAGCGCTCGTACGGGTTGTATCTCTGGCACTGGCCAATTTTCTTGTTTACAAACGCACGTGAATCGGCAACAAAGTTTCTCATTGCAGTTGTGATTACCGCAGTTGTCACAGAGTTGTCTTACCGCTGTATTGAAATGCCTATCCGTAATGGATTCATTGGGCGGGCCCGAGAAACATTGCGAAATATCAATCACCCGTTTCGCCGCGACATGGTCATTATTGCAAGTAGCTATGCAACGGCAGCCGGAGTGCTCGTTGCTTCAGTAAGTATTGCGTTGGCTTTTACTACTCCTATCGATTTGTCGGTTGATAAAGGCAACGACCTGGAATTTGGGGCAACCACCACAATTGCTGGGGCGACGCCCACCACCCTGAACGGTGTTATTGCTCCTTCAACAACCTTGCCAACCCTTGCCGACCCCATTCGCTTGGTCATCGTGGGCGACTCGCAAGCCAAAGCACTTGCCAAGAATCTTCCTGTAGGCATTGAAAAAACATTCACCATTACAGATGGTGGTGTTTCAGGTTGTGGTGTTTACGACACCGGAACCGGGATTAGCCCATCTATTGACTTCAAGCAATCATTTGAATTTTGCCGTGGTTGGGAAAAGAAATGGACCGCTTCAGTTCAAAAAGCAAAAGGTCAATTAGTTCTCGTCATGTTGGGTGCATGGGAAGTTCTCGATGTGCTGGGTGGAGGAGTGAATTATTCTCTGGGTTCCGCACAAGCCAACACCTTTTTCAAAACACAAGTGAAGCGCGGCATTGATGCCCTCGTTCTTGGTGGAGCAAAAGTTGCACTTTTAGAAGTGCCGTGCATGCGTCCGAAAGATGTGAAGGGGGCGGGTATTCCACCGCTCCCCGAACGCGGCGACGACACACGTACGGCTCAACTCAATCAGTTGCTTCAAGAAGTAGCAAATGAAAATGCAGCAACAACCACCTTCGTGAAAGGCCCACGCGAGTGGTGTACAAGCTCAATCATCGGTAACGATTTGGGCTACCGCTGGGATGGCGTGCATGTGTACAAGCCCGGTGCAAAATTAATTATGGACACCATTGCGCCGTCGCTACTTGCAATTCCCTTGCAGTAACTGCTTATAGCAACTTAAATGCCGCAATGGCAACGCTCATGAGCAAAGTATTAATGCCTAGTATCCCCATGAACATGCGATGAGTTTGGTGATTCAACTCTTTGTGCAGATCAAGAAACCCTGCCTGCATTTCTTTGCGTACCGCCACAAACTCGGTGTGCATCTCTCTGCGTACCGCCACAAATTCACCCTGCATTTCTCTGCGTAGTACATCAATTTCGTCGCGGAGTTCGCTGCGTATGGCGGCGAACTCGAGGTACATCTCTTTCCGTAGAGATGCGAATTCGCCATACATCTCTTTGCGCAAAATGCCCGTTTCGTCAACAAACTCTTTGCGCATTTCATTGCGGGTCTCGAGCATCGAGTTGTTGAAACTCAGCTGCATAAAGTTGCCCAAAGTCTCAAGGTCTTGTTTCGTGGCGAAATCGTTCCAGGTGACGGGCGGTAGCAGTCGCATGAGAATAGCAGCAGAGTCGTCACTCATTATTTTCGCCACCTCCCCGTGTAGTTGCCTACGTTGAATATCGCTTACGTTCAAAGTAACCCCCTTGACTCGTGTCGTCCACCGCTTTCTTTTTCTCGTGTGTGCACTGAGGGGCTCAAACTGGCAACAAAATGTGCAGAAATTGCGGAAAATTAGGCATGTAGCGCTACTGGTGGGTAACTTATACGCATGGCTGATTTCTCCCTCCAACTCAACGACGACCAACTTCAAATTCAAGAGTGGGTACACACCTTCGCAAAAGACGTCATTCGCCCTGCCGCCCAAGAGTGGGACGAGCGCGAAGAGTTCCCATGGCCCATCGTGCAAGAAGCTGCAAAAATTGGTATGTACGGCTGGGAGTTCCTCATGAACAACATGGCCGACCCCACCGGCTTAACAATGCCCGTCACCATTGAAGAACTCTTTTGGGGCGATGCAGGAATTGGTATGGCAATTATGGGCTCGGGTCTTGCTGCTGCAGGAATTGCCGGCAACGGAACTCCTGAACAACTCATTGAATGGGTGCCGCAGTGCTACGGAACTGCCGACGATGTAAAACTCGGCGCATTCTGTGTGAGTGAGCCCGATGCAGGTTCCGACGTCTCAAGCCTGCGCACGCGTGCTGTTTATGACGAAGCAAAAGATGAATGGGTACTCAATGGCACGAAGGCCTGGATCACCAACGGTGGCATTGCAAACGTGCACGTAGTGGTTGCGGCAGTTGACCCCGCGCTCAAAGGCCGCGGTCAAGCATCTTTTGTGGTTCCTCCAAATACCAAAGGCTTAAGCCAGGGTCAAAAGTACGCAAAGCACGGCATCAAAGCGTCCCATACTGCAGAAGTAGTGCTCGACGACGTACGCGTGCCCGGAAGTTGCTTGCTCGGTGGTAAGGAAAAACTCGAAGCCAAACTTGCTCGTTATCGCGAAGGTGGCGCATCGAGCGGTAAGCAGCCAGCAATGGCAACTTTTGAAGCAACTCGCCCCGCGGTAGGCGCACAAGCACTTGGTGTTGCGCGCGCTGCATATGAAATTGCTCTCGACTACGCAAAAGAGCGCGTTGCGTTTGGCAAGCCCATCATTATGAACCAGGGCATTGCGTTCAAACTCGCCAACATGGCAACACAAATTGACGCAGCTCGTCTTCTTATTTGGCGTGCAGCATGGCTCTCGAAAAATGGTGGCTTCAAAAATGCGGAAGGCTCAATGAGCAAGTACTTTGCATCAGAGATGTCGGTGAAAGTAACCGAAGAAGCCATTCAAATTCTTGGCGGCTACGGCTATACCCGTGAGTACCACGTAGAGCGCATGCACCGCGACGCTAAGATTCACACCATCTTCGAGGGCACCTCAGAAATTCAGCAGCTCGTCATTGCTCGCGCAATCTCTGGCTTGCGCGTGGAGTAGAAGCCCTCGCGTATTTGTGAGGGGAATTCCTCCGATTGTGCACTATTTTGGGCTTTTCTGTCACGGTGAACATGGTCTTGGGACGGGGAGTGCAAAAGAAGGCATTTAGTCAGGGAATAACCTTGACATTTGGTGTAGCTGTTGATTAGATAATGGTATGAACGATTCAGACAACAAACAAAACCTCGGAACTTCCGACAAGTCCTATACGACCGCCCTTCTTTTGTCATTTTTTCTCGGAAGCCTCGGCATTGACCGCTTTTACCTGGGTTACAAGGGGCTCGGAATTTTGAAGCTTCTCACGCTGGGTGGCCTAGGAATCTGGTCACTTATTGACTTCGTTCTCATCGTGATGCGCAAGGTCACCGACGCTCAAGGTCGCCCGCTAGCCTAAATAGCAAAACAAAGCTTCACGGACCCTTCGGTCCATGTGTCGAGTAAATATCACATTTGATATTTAAATATAAAAAAATGGCCGCGGATTATTCCGCGGCCATTTCATTTCATGCTCTTGCTGTATCCCTATGGAATAAGAACTACCACTACTCGGCGATTCTTTGCCTGAGATTCTTCTGTTTGTCCGCTGCCTACTGGATCACCTGCGCCCACTCCAGCAATTGCGAATGGACCACCAGCCTTCATGGCTCGCAAAGTAGCAACCGCTGCTAGAGCACGACTTCGTGAAAGCGCAATGTTCTCTGGGGTGTTTCCATTACGTGTGCCTGAATGGCCAACCACTAACACTGAACCCGCAGCAGAGATTTTCTCCTTCAATTTCTCGAGAGTTGCGCGACCTTTTTCTGTCACGGTGGAAGATCCATTTGCGAAATAAATTGGAGCCAGCGTCACAATTTCATTGCCGACGTTTAACTCGCTTACGTCAGATGCAACCACAGTTGTGCGCAGTGATCTGAGTACTTGACGAGTCTTTGTATTCACTACGTCTGCAATGCAACGTCCAGTGTCGATGAATACAAGTTCATCATCATTGGGCAGACAGACCGCAGGTGTACGAGTGGTGATATCTGACGTCTTATTCTGCGTCCGAGAAAGCACGGTAATTGCAGATGATGAAGCAACACTCTCTGGTGGGCGTGAATAGATCTTTGTGTCTGTGACGGTAACGCCAGGAACAGATTCTGTTTGTGGGGGCACAGTGGTGGTGGTAACTGGCGTAGTTGTAGTTGTAGTTGTAGTTGTAGCTGGCGCAGTGGTAGCTGGGGCGATGGTGGTGGTAGTCGGCGCGACGAGTGCTCCAGAAGTCATCACGCGTGCACCTGACCCATTCGTTGCAATTGCCACATAGACGCCATTTCCGTAGGTCACCGATGACCAACCACTCGCATCTGCAGCCGCATGGGCTGACCATGTAATGCCGTCTGTGCTGGTCATCACGCGGTTACTGCCGCTACTTGCCACAGCTACAAATTTGCCGCCACCGTAGACCACTGACGTCCAGCTAACCGCGGCTGCCGCCGTACGCGGCGTCCACGTAGTGCCGTCGCTACTTGTCATCACATAGTCGGAACTCATTCCTGGATTGGAGGCGGTAGCTACGAACAGATTGTTTCCGTAAGCAATGCTGCTCCAGTTACCGTTGTGAATCGCTTGTGCGTACGTCCAGGTCACTCCATCAGGACTCGTCATCACTCTGTCGTTAAATCCGGTATCAGAGATGGCGACAAATTTGTTATTTCCCCAAGTAACAGATTTCCACTGTGCCCCTGAAGATGATGTTGGAATAGATCGATTCGTCCAAGTAATCCCGTCGGTACTCGTCATTACACGGTTTGTGGAACCTGATCCCACCGCAACGAACACACTGTTTCCGTAGGTGATGCCAGACCAACTGTCGGTGCTCGAACCGCGAGGGGTCCATGTGACACCGTCGGGACTTGTCATGATGCGGTCAGTGCCGAAACCTGCGACCGCGACGAAGAGACCGTTTCCATATGTCACGGAAGTCCAGGTGCTTGCGGGCACACTGCGTGCTGTCCAACTGATGCCATCGGTACTTGTCATTACACGGTTCGTTCCACTAGTGCTGACTGCAACAAAGGTGCCATTTCCGAACGTCACGCTGCTCCAAAAGTTTGCTTCAGTAGCGCTCCGCGCGGTCCATGTGGTTCCGTCGGCCCGAACTTGCTGCGACATGATCGCGACCGAGGAAACTAACGCCAGGGCGAGCCCCAGGTTTTTGAAGATTTTTGACGATTTCATGAGAAAATAATAATAGTAACTATGTTACAAAATCAATCTTTGCGGGCAAAAGTAAGGCGGAAAATGTGGGAGAATAAAGCACGAGGAATAGGCAACCACGGCACCGAGAACTGAACCGCGGAACGGCGGAACGCGGCAATTTCAAATGATGTTCCCCTGACAACTGAGCACTAGCCCGTAGCATGAGAATCCTTATGTCTATTCTGCCCAACGCCGCATTTTCCATCGCTCTCGATTGTCAGCTCGACAACGTCCCCGGCACCCTTGGGCGGTTGTGCACTGCCATCGGTGAAGCAGGCGGAAATATCGGATCCCTCGATGGTTTTGATGTTCGTGGCCCGGTTCTTCGCCGCAGTCTTGTTGTGCACTGTCGAAATGAAGAGCATCAAACCGCAATCGTTGCAGCAGTGCAAAAACTTGATGGCGTGACAGTTCTCGATTGGTGGGACCGAACATTTCGCATGCATGAGGCCGGAAAAATTGAAGTCATCAGTACAGCGCCTGTGAATGATCGTGATGATTTGTCAATGGCGTACACCCCAGGCGTTGCTCGCATATGTACTGCAATTGAAAATGATCCATCGCTCTCACATAAGTTCACCATTCGTAAAAACACTGTTGCCATTGTGAGCAATGGAACTGCAGTGCTTGGGCTTGGCGACATCGGCCCAGAGGGCGCAATGCCCGTCATGGAGGGCAAGGCACTCCTGTTCAAAGAGTTTGGTGGAGTCAATGGTTTCCCCATTTGCATTAATGCTCGCACTGCCGATGAAGTAGTCGATTTTGTGCAGCGCATCGCCCCAACATTTGGTGGAATAAATTTAGAAGACATCAAAGCACCTGAGTGTTTTGAAATTGAAGAACGACTGCGCGCAAGTCTTGACATCCCCGTGTTTCATGACGACCAACACGGAACAGCAGTGGTCACATTGGCAGCATTGTGGAACTCTTTAAAAATCACAGGCAAGAAAATGGAAGACCTCACAGTTGTCATCGCCGGTGTCGGCGCTGCAGGTGTTGCTATTGGCAAAATTCTTCTTAATGCTGGTATTGGCGATGTCATTGGTTGCGATCGCGTGGGCGCCATCTATACGGGTCGCGGTGAAATGAACTCTGCAAAAGAATGGTTTGCAGCGAACACAAACTCATCACGAAAAATGGGAACCATTAGTGACGTCATGAAAGGCGCAGACGTATTTGTTGGAGTGAGTGGGCCAGATCTCATTACTGCAGCCGATGTGCGTTCAATGGCAAAGAACCCAATTGTGTTTGCAATGGCGAACCCCAACCCAGAAATTCGTCCAGAGCAGGTCGACGGTCTTGCTGCCGTTATGGCAACGGGGCGCAGTGACTACCCGAACCAAATTAATAACGTGCTTGCGTTCCCTGGCATTTTCCGTGGTGCACTCGACGCAAATGCAACAGACATCACTGAAAGCATGAAGTTGGCAGCCGCAATTGCTATTGCCGAGTCAGTTACCGATGCTCAACTCTCACCGGAATTTGTGGTGCCGTCAGTGTTCGACCGAACAATTGTTGAACGTGTTGCGCCAGCGGTTGCTGCAGCAGCAGTAAAAGATGGTGTCATCCGCAAGTCGGCTGTTTAACGTTTTTCGGTGCGCTGATACAACCGTGTTGCAATTGGCGCGAAAATAACAATTAAGAGAATTGCCCAACCGAGTGAGTACAACATTGCGTTTTGCAGTGGCCATGCCGATGGCTCGGGAGTTCCAGCAGGCAGGTTTCCGAATCGAACGCGAACGGCGTGCGTCAATGTTGACACTGGGTTCCATTCAGCAATCGTTTTCAGAACTCCTGGCAAACTGTCGGATGGAACGAAAGTGTTGGCAATAAAGGTCAGCGGGAAGAGCACGACGAAGGTGGCGTTGTTCACCACTTCTGGTGTCGGAACGAGAAGCCCGAGACATGCCATGACCCACGAAAATGAGTACGAGAAGAAGAGTAATAACGCATAGGCAACTACTGCGTCGAGAACTGAACCTCGTATGCGCCAACCCACTGCTAATCCGGCTAACGACATGATGATGATTGAGAGTGAGTTATAGACAACATCGCTAGCTGTGCGCCCCGCCACCACTGCGGAGCGTGACATTGGAAGTGACCTGAATCTATTGATCAGACCTTTTTGAACGTCTTCGGCCAACCCCGATGCAGTGAACGTAGAACCGAAAACAACAGTTTGGGCAAAGATGCCAGCAATGAGGAACTCGCGATAGTTGCCGCCGGGAATATCAATTGAACCGCCAAACACGTAAGCAAAAAGCAGAACGAACATGAGTGGCTGAACGATGACGAAGACCATTACTTCGGGTACTCGACCAATACGAATGATGTTTCGTCGGGCAATGGTGGTGGCATCACGAATCATTTTGATCATGACTGCTCCTCCTGTGTCTTGCGTCCGGTGAGTTCCATGAACACGTCATCGAGGGTTGGTCGTCGCAAACCGATGTCAAGAATCTCTACGTTTTGTGCGGTGAGTTCTACCATCACCAAACCGAGGGCCTCCACGCCTTTGGCGACGGGAATGGAAATGAGGGCATCTTGCTCTTCAGTGCGAATGGCCCCAATTGCAAACGGGCGAACAATGTCTTCCACACGCGAGAGGTCGCTCAGTAATGCGAGGTGAATATCAAGATGTTCGCCTCCAATGCGGCGTTTCAATTCTTGTGAGGTACCGCGCGCGATGGCTCGACCGTGATCAATCACCACGATGTCGTGAGCTAATTGATCGGCTTCTTCAAGGTATTGCGTAGTGAGAATAACTGTGGTGCCAGCATCAACACGCTCGCGAATGACATCCCACAATTCACCCCGACTTCTCGGATCAAGACCTGTAGTTGGTTCGTCAAGAAAGAGAACAGGAGGGTCGGCAAGCAGCGCGCCAGCAAGGTCGATGCGCCTCCTCATTCCACCAGAGAAAGTTTTGAGTGGTCGGTTGGCTGCTTCGCTTAATCGAAATCGCTCAATGAGTTCACTTGCTTTCTTGCGCGATGCCCGACGGCGCATCCCATATAAACAACCAATCATCTCGAGGTTCTCCATCGCAGTGAGATGTTCGTCGACAGCGGCGTATTGACCAGACAACCCAATGAGGGACCTCACACGTTGGGGTTCTTTAATGACATCAACACCAGCCACCCGAGCCGTTCCGGAATCGGGGGCGATGAGAGTAGTGAGAATGGAAACTGCAGTGGTCTTACCTGCACCGTTCGGGCCCAGAAGACCTAAGACTGAACCGGTTGGGACAGCGAGATCGAGGCCGTCGAGCGCCACAATGTCTCCGTAGTGCTTGGTGAGCCCGTGTGCTTCAACGGCGAACTCATCCGTATGGGTGTTTCTCACTGCATCGTTCACGATGTAATACTATTGCGCATGCTCATTGAAGTCTTTGAGGCATCAAAGAAGTTGCCAAACGTGCAACATGAGCTATCAGCACGTTGACGTCGGCAATTCCTTCAAGCTTTTTCTCTAGAGGGCCATCGAGCAGCAAAGTTGCGAGTCCGTGCGCGACCGACCACATATATGCAGTGCGCGTTTGAATTGCTTCGGTACTGGCGTTTTCACCAAGGGCGGCGGTGACATCTACGAGCAGAAGATTAAATGCACGATCGGCTTGCAAGACTGCACTTGGATAATTCTGCAAGTCGCATAAGTCGTTACGCATCATCACGCGGAAGTGGCCGGCGTGATCAAGTGCGAAGCGAACATACGCCTCGCACATTGCGCTCGTTCCCTCTGAGCGACTATCAATTAACGCGTCGGAGAGTTTGCTGAATCCTTCTTCGGCTATTGCGGCAAAGATTCCCGCACGGTCACCGAAGTGGTGGTACGGCGCTTGATGTGAAACGCCAGCATCGCGGGCAACTTTGCGGAGCGAAATTGCGTCGGGCCCTTCGTCGCGGGCAATAGCGATAGCTGCATCGAGAACGACTCTGCGAAGTGGGTCGGCGGCAAGAACAGACATGTTTTGACACTCTACAGTTTTTGTACTAGACACTGTCAAGTATGAATGTTCACCCAAATCCTCAGGTCCAGGCCCGCCGTTGGCTCGTTTTGCCGGTGCTCTGCATCAGCCTTTTTATGGTGGTGGTCGACAACCTCATCATCAACGTCGCCCTTCCCACGTTGTCGCGTGAACTTGGTGCGTCAACCAGCGGGTTGCAGTGGATTGTCGATTCATACGCGTTGGTCTTTGCATGCCTTCTTCTCGCCTTTGGAGCTCTCGGTGACAAGCTCGGGCGTAAAGGCCTTATTCAATTTGGCATGGTGGCATTTGTGGGTTGCTCGGTATGGGCATCGTTTGCGCAATCCACTTCGTCACTCATCATCGCGCGCGGTGCAATGGGAATTGGTGCTGCAGCAATTTTCCCTGCAACACTCGCCATCATCATCGACATCTTTCGTGACCCGGTGGAACGGGCCAAGGCAATTGGTGTGTGGTCTGCAGTGTCGGGAATGGCAGTTGCCTTTGGGCCAATCTCGGGTGGGCTACTTCTTGAACACTTCTATTGGGGCTCAATTTTTCTCATCAACTTGCCCGTGGGAATTATTGCGCTGATTCTTGGTGCAATTCTCATTCCTTCATCAAAAGACCCCAACCCACGTGGAATTGATTTGCCGGGTTTCTTTTTGTCTATCGCAATGGTTGGGCTCTTGGTCTTTACAGTGATTGAAGGTCCGCACCGTGGGTGGTTGAGTGGTGAAACTCTGATCTCATTTGCGGCCGCGACATTGTTATTTGCAGTGTTCATTAAATATGAGTTGAAAGCGAAAGAGCCACTGCTTGATGTGCGTGTATTTCGTAATGCGCGTGTATCTGCAGCAACGGGGTCAATCGGTATTGCATTCTTCGTGCTATTCGGATTCATCTTTTTGGTAACGCAGTATTTTCAATTCGTTCGTGGCTACAGCACGTTGTCCTCGGGAATCCATACATTGCCGTTTGCGTTCGGTGCAGGAATCACCGCTCCCATTGCTGCACGTTTAGCTCTGAAATTTGGTACAAAGAGAGTGGTTTCAATTGGACTCACCAATATGGGCATTGGGCTCACCATTATGGGTTTCTGCGGAGCAACCGCTGCGTATTGGGGCCCTGTTGTTATTGGAATGTTATTTCTGGCAAGTGGGCTTGGCCTCGTAACCTCGCCGGCAACCGATGCGGTGATGGGCGAACTACCAGCAGAGCGTGCTGGCGTCGGCTCGGCAATTAATGACGTGAGCAGGGAAGTTGGTGGCACATTAGGTGTTGCCATTAGCGGTTCTATTTTCGCTTCGCTATATGGTCCCAAGCTTGGCGAACTCATTAGTGGTTTCAACATTCCAGAAGAAGCTGTGGCAATTGCAAAAGAATCAGCAGGAGCCGGGTTTGCAGTTGCAGCGAAAGCCCCCACGGCTGAAGCCGCAGGGGCAATTAGAGGCGCTGTAAACGATGCATTCATGCATGGTTTTCATGCGGCAACGTTCACTGGTGCGGCAGTGGCGTTTATCGGTGGCTTATGTGCTCTGAAGTTCTTGCCGTCACGTAAACAACGCGCTTAGAGAAGTTCGGAAGATGAACTAAGCAGGAACTATTTGAATCTCGAGTTCAATATTTACTTTGTCACTCACCAACATGCCATCAAGACCGATGGGTGCATTGAAATTGATTCCAAAGTCGCTGCGATTGAACTGACCTGATGCGCTAAACCCGGCGCGTGTCATATCGTAGGCATCAACGGTGACTCCGTGGAAGTCAAGGTTGAGAGCTACGGCTTTTGTTATGCCGTTGATGGTGAGATTGCCCTTCAGTGAAGTTTCGGTCACTTCACTAGATGCAAATGCCATTGTGGGGTGAGTTTCTGTATTGAAGAAGTCTCCACTTTGCAGGTGTCCATCGCGCTGAGCATTGTTGGTATCAACGGACGACATATCGATAGTGGCCGAAACGGAGCTTGAAAGCTGGTTGTCGGCAACAGTGACTGTGCCACTAAAGGTATTAAAGCGGCCTCGAACTTTTGAAAGTCCAAGGTGACGTACGGTGAAGCCAACTTCTGAATGGCTTGGTTCAATATTCCAAATTCCGGGGGTAAGTGAGTTAATTGTTGTCATGTCCACAAACATAGCAGGGAATTATTGACATGACAACAAATTGCTATGATGGTTTCATGGAATCGAAATGGCTGAGTGGCGATGAAGAAAAGGCTTGGCGCGGGTTCGTAGCTTTGCGCATTGGTCTCGTGGGGCATTTAGCGCGGCAATTGGTTCAAGAGTGTGGCATTACCGAAGCGGAATTTGAAGTTCTAGTTGTTGTTTCCGAAGCCCCAGGCCAGCGCATTAGGTCTCGTGAATTGGGGAAGGCCCTCAACTGGGAGCGCAGCCGCCTGTCGCATCAAATAGCACGAATGGAAGAACGTGGAATGGTTGCGCGAGAACAGTGCGAAAATGATGCACGTGGCTTCGATGTATTACTAACGAAGGCCGGGCTGAAAGCAATTCAAGCTGCAGCACCGAAACACCTTGAAGCAGTGCGGCACTGTTTTATTGATCTTCTCACTCCAACTCAAATGAAAGCTCTTGCAAACATTGCCGACGTTGTGGGCGAGCATCTCGAGGCAGAGCACTCGCAAGATTGAGTTTTACCCGCGAATCTGCTCGATGTGCTGGTCGGGTCGCACGACGAGTGCTTGATGGGGAAGTAACTGCAACGAAGACAACCACCAATTGTTGGAATCAGTGAAGTCGGTTCCCAAGCGAACGTCACAGTCTTCGCCCACATATTGTGACCCACCAATTACCACGTGTGAATGAAGCGGAACAAGATCAAGCGACGAAATGGTTTCGCCATTACGTTCGAGCCAGCCGTGAGGTAGACGATTTCCAGGTTCGGCACTTAGCCGATACATAGTAATGAGTTCATCGGTCAGAACTTCTAGTGGTGTTGTGGAGTACTCGCTCATGTAGCGGTACCCAATTTGCAGGCCAATCATATTGAAGTGTGTTGCTTGGTTATTAATTGCAGTTTCAATTAAGGCGAGTGACTCGGCAGAATTCAACGCCGCTTCAAGATTCTTAGCTGACACTTCTTTGTCGGGGTCTATGCCGAGCGCCATAAATACATCAAACATTTTGAAGGCATTTTCTAAGCTTGCCTGAGCGTTGCGCTCTGCAATGGGTCGGCGTTCAGATTCGTAAGAGTTGAGTAATTCATCATCTGCGCCTCCACGCTTAACTTTGGAAATTTTCCAGAGCAGGTTATGAATATCGCCAATACCAGTGTTGAGACCCATGCCGCCGGTTGGTGGGAAGCGGTGTGCCGCGTCGCCAGCGAGAAAGACGCGGCCCATACGGTACGACTGGGCTAACTGCGAAGTCATGGTCCACGATGATTGTCGTAGCAATGTAATTTCAGAGTCTGTCGGGGCTAGTGCTCGGCGAATGTGAGTGAAGCATTCTTCATCGGTGAATGGTTCTGTGCGCGCCCCATCGGCGGGCATCATGTACACCCATTCGTTGTCGCCACCGTGAGAAACAAGTGCGCCACCTGAATATGGGTCACAGATCCAATACAAAATTCCAGGATGCGAACCAACGAGTGCACCGAGGTCTGCTTGGAAGTGGAACATATTGAACTGTTGCAAGTTGTCGGGGCCGTCCATTGCGATACCTATGTTCTGACGAACCGAACTAGACGCACCATCACATGCAATAAGCCAAGTGCTCTCAATATTGCTGAGAGCATCACCAACCTGAACGGTAGAAGTGAACCCGCTGTTGGTTTCTACATGAGAGACGTAGCTACTTGAATACTCAACAGCGATACCTCGTTGACGAAGTTCTTCAGTGAGAAGTGGCTCAAGGCGGTGTTGAGAAAGGTTCCTTAACGGTGTAGGCGTGATATCGAAATTGTCGTCGCCTTGTTGCTCATAGGGGAGAGTTCCAATAACGGTCTCACCAAGCCGCGTCACCCAATGAACGTGCCCCGCTTTTTCCGGCGTTTGTGCGTGTGAGCGAATGGCGTCGACGTCGAGACCAATTTGTCGCCAAATTTCAAACGTCCGGGCGTTAATCACGTGAGCAGCTGGTGCACGTTGAGTGGAAGGTCGGCGGTCGATGATGCGTACTGAGAGCCCAAGCTCGTGTGCAAGAAGCGCGCCCGTGAGTCCAACAGGGCCAGCGCCAACAATAAGAATGTCAGTTGTCATGAATGGGCTTTCTAGAAAACGCCTTCGTAGCTTCCGCCATCGAGTTGAATATTTTGCCCACTGAGGTAACCGGCTTGGGCAGAACATAAAAAGGCAAATGCATCGCCCAACTCTTCAGGGCGACCCAGGCGGCCGGCTTTAATAGATTTCACCTGGTCTGCACGTGCTTCTTCATAGGCGATACCGCGCACTTGCATCATGACTTGCGCCATTTGTTCCTGTCGGTAGGTATCAAAGCGTTCAGGGAGCAATTGATTAACGGTCACATTGAATTGTGCAAGATCTTTCGAAAGTCCTTTTAAAACACCAGTGAGACCAAGTCGTGGGCCATGTGAAAGTGACATTGCCGAGTGTGGAGACTTCACCATTGCAGAACTAATGGCGACAATGCGTCCGAAGCGCCGTTCGCACATACCAGGGGTAACTCGCTGAACGAACATCAGCGGCCCAATAAGTGTCTTCTGTAGTGATTCGGAAAAGTCTTTCTCTGCTATATCTTGGAAAAACTTTGGTGCAGGTCCTTCGCCGTTTAACAAAACAATGTCGGGTTGTGGGCAGGCTTCAAGCAACAGTAATTGTGTTTCTTCTGTTGATGAATCGCCGACAACAGCACTTGCGGAAATGCCATACTTCGCAGCAAGTTCACTCGCCGTATTATGCACGTCTGCTTCTGTGCGACCATTAATGACAACGTTGACACCTTCGCGGGCGAGGCTTTCTGCACATGCTTTGCCGAGGCCTCGACTAGATGCGAGAAGAATGGCGTGGCGACCATGAATTCCTAGGTCCATCACAACTCCTAAATGAGTCCGCGAGCTTCGCGGGCAGCCGCAATTTCAAGCAAGTCGGGTTGGTTAATAAAACTTTCAGGCTCTTTTGGCCCCCACACTGAGAAACCAGCTGGGCCATCGGCACCTTCCCAGTCGCGCTTGCAGTGGTTGCGCTCCCAGTCTTCGTCGTCGGTAATTTGGTCCATGTCGGAGAAGAACTCAAACATATTTCCGGAAGGGTCGGTGAGATACCAAAATATGTTTGCACCCAAGTTGTGGCGACCAATGCCCACTACGTTTGCTTCGGGGCGATCGGCAAGCACTGCCATTCCGGCTTTACCAATTGCGTCGACATCGTCAACTTCTAATGCGTAGTGGTTGATATGACTGGTGAAGCCAGGGTGAATAAAGAGGTTGTGGTGATCGGTCTCTACGCGCATAAAGGTGGCAAAACCGTTGAGCACTTGGTCAGACACTTTGAAGCCCAAACCATTGACGTAGAAGTCAGTTGCCTTTTCAAAGTGTGGAGTGCCGAGCACAACGTGCCCCAAACGACGAGGTGGTCGGGGAGAAGTTTCACCCAATACATCGGCTCGTTCACCAACACGTACTGCATTGCCTGGACCGTTGAGAGTTCTGACGGGGGGAGCTGTGAGAGGAGTGGGTTTACCTACTTCAATCAGAATCTGATGCCCGAAAATAGGGTCTATGCAGGTGAGGGTTGTGCCTTGTATTACTGATGACACGCCCATGTCGGTGAGGTTGCGAGAAATGAGAGCCAAGTCGCTTTCGTTTTCGCAACTGAGATGCATTGCAGACAAGTGTCGATATGTGTCTTCAACAATGCTGATTTGTTTTTTTCTGTCAGCAGTGCCAAGAGACCCTGATGCGTCGGCAATGAGACCGTTCTTCAGCCAAAAATCTTTTAATTCTTGTGGGTTCTTGACCGCTAATTCAATATCGAGAAGACCATTCAGTGCCATTGTTAGTTTCCTTTGTTGAAGTTGCTCACGCGACGGCAAGTGTTAGTCATAGTGCCGAGTCCGCCAATGGTGGTAGTAATGACATCTCCATCACGAAGAAATTTTCCTTGGGCAGCGCCAACACCATCGGGCGTTCCGGTGAAAATGATGTCTCCAGGTGACAGCGAGGTGATGTGTGACAGGTACTGGATGAGAAACGGCACATCGAAAATGAGATTCTTTGTGCTGTCGCTTTGACGTACTTCATCGTTAATGCGCGTTTCCAGTGTGAAGTCATTGAGGTTCGAGAAATGATCGGTGGAGTACATGAATGGTCCAATGGGGCCAAAGGTGTCGAAAGATTTACCTAAATCAAAGTGCGGTGGTTGAGCAGCGAACTGCACCATGCGGTCAGAGATGTCTTGACCTATGGTGACGCCTGCAACGTGCTTCCATGCGTCTGATGCATCAATGTCTTTTCCTGCCGTGCCAATAACAACAACAAGCTCCACTTCGTAGTCAACTGCGTCAGAACGCAATTCAACATCGGCAGTAGGGCCAACGAGGCACGAAGGAAACTTTGTGAACACAAGAGGGTTCGTAGGCAATTCCATTGCCGACTCTGCGGCGTGACTCTTGTAGTTGAGGCCGACGGCAAAACAATTTTTTGGCTGGGTGATAGGTGGTCCAAGTGTGACCCCAGCAACCTTTCCTGTTGGAGTTGTTGCATGAAGTTGTGCCGACAATGCGTGCAACTCTGAATATTTTGTAATGGCATCCATTGGGTTACTCGAGATTGCACCATTACTTATGCTCTCAATATCGAAGTAGTTGTCGCCATCAACAAGAACTGCTCTGCCATTGATATTTCCTAAAATAAATGCCATGCCGAATAGTACGACTTCAAATTGTTTGATGTCAAAGTAAATGGCTAAGGTGAAGACGTGGATCCTCGGCAATTAATCAGCGAAACCCTGGAAACATGGGTTAAAGAGCGCCCTGACCTGAACTTTGAAGCTATGGGCGTTGGTCTGAAACTCGACGTTATTGCCACAACAACCATGGGCCAAGCATCTGACAAAATCGCCGACCTGGGCATCAACCTCGGTGAATTTGATGTGCTTGCTACCTTGCGACGCAATGGAAAAAATGGAGTGCTTACTCCCACTGAAATTGCATCTGCAGCAATGGTGTCACCGAGCGGTCTTACTCACCGTCTGACACAACTCGAAAAAATGGGCCATATCATACGACAAAACGATCCGAATGACCGGCGTAGTTCACTAGTGCGGCTTACTCCTCAAGGGAGAAAAATTGCTGATCAAGCAATTGAGCGTATTTCGCAACACGCGACGCAGTCGCTTAGTAGTTTCTCCGAAGATGAAGTTGAAGCGCTTAACGCCGTGCTTGACAAAGTCCTCGCGATGATTTCGCAAACAATTACTGCACCGTAAACGATGTAGCAATGCCGGCGCCGGCAACTGCTTCAACAGTGATGCGCTTCACTGGGTCACCTTTGCTCGAAGACGTTTCCCAGAATGGTAACAAAATTAATAACCAAAGAGTACTAAGTCCAACCTAAGCGTTTTTCGATGTCGGGCAACATGGCGCGAATAGTGAGAACTAGCTGAATGACATCTGCAATGACGGCGTCATCGAGTAGGTGTGTTTCCCCAAAAATTGTAAAGCCTTCCCCGGCAACAGCAATGAGTTCGTTCAGCGCTTTTTGGGCGCGCGGCGATGCTGTAGGCGCCAAAGATTGCCGTTCTTGCAGGCGTTGCATCAGCGGCGTTGAAACATCGGGAAGAAAGTTCTT